>Ga0209119_1005086_pt1 | contig 10507 bp, 13 predicted proteins | sample COG_03_FD_184747 | JGI IMG/M metagenome (GOLD analysis project Ga0209119, IMG submission 184747) | Pelagic Microbial community sample from North Sea - COGITO 998_met_03 (SPAdes) (version 2) | ecosystem: Environmental > Aquatic > Marine > Neritic zone/Coastal water | place: Helgoland, sampling... | reverse complement strand
CTTGTGAGTTACGCTCAAGAAGATCAGCCTTTTGATCAGAGATTTGCTGCTTCTTGTTTTTAATAATGTCATTTTGTACATCGACTATATTGCCGTTTACATCTACAAGCTGATAGCCATATTCTTTTTGAATCTCGTCTAGTCTAAGGAGGTCTTCATTAGCAGTATCGACCTGACTTTGAACGCCCCTAATCTCATTACCTGTTGCGTCTCGGTTAGTATCGATTGCGCCTTGGTTTTTTTTAATTAAACCCAAGTTGTTTTGAACGCCTTGAGATGAGCTATCAAGCTGGTCTTGAAACTCTTTATTATTGTCAAGCACCCCAGTTTCAAAACTTTCTGCCCAGTCTTGTAGCCATTCACGATCCGCAACTTCTACTGGGTTAGGGATCGCAGCAGGAGGAGGAGTAACGGGAGGAGCGTTGTTTCCACCTGTAATTACTGGAGATGTAATAGGAGTCGTTACAGGCTTGTTTGGACGTTGTTCGTTTGGACTGGCATAAATAGGAGTAGGAGCTGGAGCTGGGGCTACTTTATTTTCTCCACCACCAGTGCCAGTGCCACCACTTCTGTCCCTGTAATCTGGCGCAGGAGTATTGGTGGACACATTACCGCTATAGTTACTGTGAACATTGCTTTCACCACGAGGGTCTTTGTTTCCTTGGCCCTGTTCGTTAGGACTAGGGCTTCTCTGTGTCCAAGCCATTCCGTTCTCCTTAGATAATTGCCGTTGCTGTTGACAGGCTTACTTGAAGTCCTACACAAGCAGAGTCTGCGTTGGTTACGGCAAAGTCAATTGACTTACCAGCACTGGTCGCATCGATCTGAATGACTGTACCAAATGTTTGGTTGGAGCCAGTAGATGAAACAGAGAAGGTTGATCCTGCGCTCGCTCCATCTACAGTCATGGTGACATCACAAGTTCCTGCTTCTGTCTTCAAAGAGACTCCATCAACGCGAAGAATCTGTTTCCATAGTCGCATCAGGTGAAGACTGCCGTTGGTTACAGCACCAGTTTTGTATAGAGGGTACATTGCTGCACTAAATCTCTCTGGGAACTGAGCAACTGGAATTTTTCCTGTGGCATCTAAAGACGCTACTCCGTTAGCCGCAGCCTTGGATGTTTTAAGAACAACCGAGGATAGGTTTAGGTCTGCAATCTCAAAGCCAGAACCAGAGGAGTTGATGCGGAGGTAACGCAAAGCGTCTGAGCTGGATGGGACTGGAAGTGACGCATCTGGAGATGTTGAAATCCATGCGCCTGACTCTTTGAACTTTAGTTCTGCTACTGCACCAGAGGTGTCTACCCAAAGGTATCCGTCATTTCCAGAAGGAGTTGATGAGCCTACGTTCATGTGGGCTTTGTCGGCAATCTCAGCGGCAAGTGTTGCAACCTTGGCTACTGGGATTTCTCCGTCAGCAATCGCTAGTTTGTTGTAAGTGATAAAGCCGTTTGAATCGGTGTACTTATCCTCAGTCATTAGGCCAGAGACTCGCACAGAGGCTGTGTTCTCAATGGTGAAAATAGTGATCAAGTCACCTACTGACAAAGCCGAGTTAAAGGTTACAGTGTTGGTGCTTGAGGAGGAGGTGAAGTCATTTGCTCCACCTGTCTGCTGCAAGATGCCGTTGCGATAAACTAAGATTTGCTCTTGGTCAGTGTGAACGAATGGGACGATTACTTGGTTTGCTACAGCGGTTACATCTGATCTACGGAAGTTTGAGATAGAGCTGGGACGAATCGAGTATATAGAGGCTTTGATTCCTGCGCCAACAGCAGTTCCTAGAGTAACAGTATTAGCTGTGGAGTTTGCGGTGTACGTTGATTCGGCTTGTAGTATGCCGTTTAGATAGACCAGCACGTTGTCAGTCGCTGCCTCAAAACTGTATGCAATGACTGTAGCACCTGTTGCCATAGCAATGTCTTGTCGATTGAAAAATATGGGCGCATTGATTGTGCCTACGTCTGATCCAGCCGCTCCACGAATATCAGCGATAGCAGCAATAGATTGCCATCCCTCGGTGTCAGTGGTGTAAGTTCCAACACGATATTCTAAGCCAGAAGTGGTATCGAGACGGATTTGTACAACACCATCAAAATCTCCACTGGCATCAAAGATCGAATCCAAGAGTTCAGAAATAGACTTATTGCCAAGCTCCGCTGAGTTGATATAGCGAAGTATATTTTCAAACTCAGTATTGATGTTACCAGTAGACGTATAGTTCTGTGGGTGCTGCTGTCTGATGCGAGCCATTTTCAATTACCTACTTTTTAATGTTAATGGCTACTCCCAGAATCTGGATCAGCCCTTTACCTTTAATTGTGATCTTTAGCTGAATGCCTCGATAGCGATGCTCCAACTTGCGGTTAAACTGTCGATTCAAGGGAACATCTGGAAATTCCCCAGCAACTAAATCATCTTGAATCTGGAAATTATGAGTCGATAAGATTCGGCCTCCATCATCAAATGCTTCCACTTGAATCTCTCCCTCTCCTGTTGCCTGTATGAGCATGGAGTGAGATTGCTTTATTTCGGTCATAGTGCCATGCCACAAAATTGGGGTCGTCACTACTGCTGTAGGGTATTCCTCTGCTGCATCTTCACTGTATCGGTACTCCCAAATCTGTCCGTTGTTACCAAATAAAGTAGTTCCTCCTAGAGCTGCTGCACACTGAGTGTTGTTGAAGTCACCTGTGTTCCACTTGTTTGATTCTGAAACATCATTGGGAGCCAGAGTAAGAGTGAGTCTTGTGCATAGAGAGTTGGAGCGAGGGAAGAATATGTGATACTGGTGCTCATCTTGATCGTAGTGAGCAGAGATGTCTTCTGGATTAGAGACCTGACTGATCAGTTTACGATAGAGGCGAGTGACTTTTGCTGACATCGGTTCGATGTTTGCAGTTATGCCGTTTGCTGATGATCGTGCCAGACGATATACACCATCTCTTGCACAAAAGAATACTCCGTCAGCAACTTCCTTTATGGTGTTGTGAGATATAGTTCCAGCGTTAATGATGATGCTGTCATCAATGGCGATCTTGGTATTGTCTGTGGAGATTTCATACACCACGCCTTTGTCTTCTGTAAAGATAACAAGGCGAGAGTTCTCGAATGTACCAAGACCTTTTATGGAACCTTGGTTTCCGATTACGTTTCCGATGTCAAAGAAGATAGCCTTAGTGACCTGCTCCGCATCTGGCTCCTCATCTTCTGGGAATATTTCTGAGTCATCCACACGACTGACCTTTAGTTTAGTTGAAGAGCCTTGCCCTCCAGCAATGACCAGCCTGTTCTGGAGTGTGGTGATATAGGCTGGGTCTTGAATATTCTTGGATGAGGATTGTTTAAATATTGTGCCATCAAAATATTCGAGTGGTTTCCCTCTTGAGGAAAATACAGTCTTGCCACCAAATACTGTGGAGGTGACAACTGCATCCACATCATAGATGTCGATTAGGTCTGCACCATTATCTGCAATCAAAGCTGTACCTGAGTCTTGGGATTCGGCCCACACTGCTAAGTCACTTCCGTAAAAAGCCAGATGACGGATAGTCCCGACAGTCGTCTTTCGTAGGGTTGCTCCATTGTCTCGGATGATTGTGCCTCTCCAATCACAAGAGGCATTAATGCAATCAACTAAATGTTGCTCATCGCCTGTGTCCAATGATGACTTATCTCGGCTTGAATCCACGCCTTGAAAGTTATGATAGGAGTGCGTTTTTAAGTTAACGCCAGATGGTGCGAGAGTGCTAGACATTATCGGAAACTCTGATCAAAATATGGCTTCAATGTTCCATGCTTCATGATGTATAACTTCTGATTCATGGTGCGGAAATACTTCTCTCCAGCCATCTGAGATTTAGATGAGTGTTGCTGGACTGCGTAATGAAATAGCATTCCTAATACAATAATGTTATCTGGAACTTCTCTGGCTTCTTGGATAGACACATAAGGTTCAAGTGCAGTGCCAGTAAAGTAAGGATGGCTATTGATCTCCTCAAGTACCTCGTTTGCAAACTCCATCATCATCAAAGAAACATCACCATCAACAGTTGATGGAGTGAACTCCCCATGCCTACGAAGGGCTTGCATAATTAGCTCTTCCAATGGGGAGTTCAGGTCGCGGATTTGGGGGTTCATCGATGCCATAATTATTTCTCAGCGATCAGTCTGCCAGTAGTAATGAAAGAATGACGAAGTGCTTGGCTTAATATCTCTTTGGGTATGGGCCAGATATAGGATTCATCGGATAGTACGACTGGCTTGACGATTGAGTCACCTACCTTTAGAGAGAATGGTGCATCCTCTTGACGAGGGTTGACGTAATTGACAGTCCCTGTCTCTGTCTTACTGGGGGTTTTCTTTTCTGACATTGTTATCTCCTGATATAAAAAAACCGAGGGGTTGCCTCGGCTTTTATTGTTGTCTTTAAACTAGGTTAGGTCGTCCTATGAGACAGTTAACCAGTTCTTAACAACGTGATGCACTTTAGATTGCGTCAACTCTAAGCCGCACTCAGTAAGATACTGGTGCTTGCTTCCGTCAGTGTCCCTATTTTGGATGTCACGCTCTAACTGAGTGTCAGAGTTGGCAAGGTAGCGATACTTCACGTTAGGCAAGTCCAGAACCACCATTGAGTTCTTGAGGCTTGGGATTTGACGGAACATTGGGTGCAAGATCACGTTCAAGTCACCAGCGAATGTGCTGTAACGAGACATGTTCACACCATACGAACCATCAACCTGAGTTGGTTGCCAGCGGTTCTTAGCAATCTCTTGCATGTTAGAAGCCACACCAGCACCACAGAAGGCAATCTTCTCAGTCGAGCCGTATGCGAAAATGTCTTCAACCAATAAGCGGTCAAATTCTTTTTCGGTGATGCGGTTCGCAGTAGCATTAGATGCTGCGTCAGTGACGTTAGTGATTGTCTCAAACAAACCACCCGTGAAACGAGTTGGCGTTGAGGTTGAACCATTAATAGTGTGCTTCTTGCCAAAGAACATTGCGCGTTCAATGTCACCCATGTGCATCTTCAATGCCTTGGTCAACTGCTCTTGCTCTTTGTCACCAGTCCGTAGATTGGTGTTCTTTAGAGTACGAGTGATGTTCACTGGGGTCTTAAAGATTTGGGTTAAGTTGTGCTGAACTGTTGGGTCAAAACTGACCGCATCAGGACTACCACTACCTTCCGCTTGTGCTGAACCAACGATCACAATTTCTTTGTTGATCAAAGTTGCAGTCGCAGTAGAACCAATGCCACGAACTACTGTTAACGTAGCGGCAGCACCGCCAGCAACATTAGCAGTTACCAGCATGTTCTCTCCAGTAGATGTAGAGTGCAGGATAGTGCCAGCAGTGATGAAAGGTACATCCGCATGGTTGGTTACTGTGATTGAAGTAGCACTGTTGTTGATTGCAGCGTGCAAGTTAAGCACACGATCAGGTAGCTCATCACGGAAGTGATTGAACTGTGGATCGTCCGTGGCTTCGCCAGAAGTCATGGAGAGCAATGCCTGTAAGGGGGCTGCTCCATTCGGCTCCAAGAGTGTAAAAAGTTCTCGATAATTTGTGGGACGGAAGTCAGTAGTAAACGTACCCGTACCCCGTAAACCTAAAATTGCCATGAGATAATTCTCCAAGTTGGCTGGTTGTATAAGGATTAAAAGATTTGTTGCCTATGCAGGAAATTCAACTGCTGGTGGCTGTTTACCGCTGAACATTGTCGGTCTTTTTGGTGTGGGCCTTGGCGCACTAGGTAACGGACTTGTCTTGCGATAGGTCAAGACTACCGCTCTTGCGGTAGCCTATCGTCCTTCTTCTAGTAACGACCTCGACTTGCCACTGCTTTGTTTATAGCTGCATCGATGAAGGTTTGATCTGGACTGGATGCCATTGATTGACTGGAGACTGCTGGAGCACCAGAAGCATTGCCTGTGAAGGCTTGACGCTTCTCCGTGATTCCTCGTAGTCGATCAAGCTCTGGAGCATCTTGGTTTTGCTTGAAGTCTTTAGCGACCATCATGGTTAATTCTGGATCGATAAAGTCCTCAACAGTGTAGCCACGAGAGTACGCAAACTGCATGAACTCCTGCTCGGCTTCATCTGGCAATCCAAGGGCTGATTGAGCTTGAGCTAAGTTGTTGCCAATGCGCTGCTGCATGACATTACCTTCACGGCTATCACTTTGTTCTAGCTGCTTATTAGTAGACTCGGTAACACCCTGCTGACCTTGGATGACTTGCTGAAGCATGTCACGAAGCTCTGCGTTCTGAGCTTTCATCTCTGCCATGCCATCCATGGTTTCACGGAAGCGAGGAGGAAGAGAGACTGCGTTGTCATCTTCCCATTGCTTCATCATGTCATCGACATTGCCATCAGAAGCGATCTGCGCTCTGGCTGCATCTTCTGGGTTCTGTGAACCTTTACCCATCTGAGGGTTGTGGGTCTGAGACTTGGCTGCGGCAGTCATAAACTTCGCAAGGTCTTTGGCTGATGCGTTGGGGTTTTTCTGCTGTGCTGCTTCGAGCATCTTCTCAGCCAGATCAACAACAGGCTTTAGGTTCTGGTGCTTAAAGTTTAGTGCGGAGTAACGATCAAATGTACCTTTGACTTGCATCTCAGATAACTCTCGGTCTTCATCACCAAATTTAATTCGCATGATTTGTGCCGCATCTGCACCTTGCTTATCGCCTTCCGTAGAGGGAGACACGCCTTGGCTACTCATTTCTTGGGGAGTAGGCTGCATTTCTTGTGGAGCGATTGATGCTGGAGGTGCTTGTGGAGCCATCGCTGCTGGAGGTGCTACTCCAAGTTGTTGAGCTGCTGCTTGTGCGATGAGGTCTTGGTCTTGTGGGTTCATAGTGTTTCCTTGAAGGCCGTAGCGTTCTGGTTAGGTTAGTGCTGCACTATGAATTGTGAGGGGATCGGAGTTTCTTTTCGTCCCTAACCTTCGCCCTTCTCTTTTGCTGCTTCAAGAGACTCGTCCCAATTAACTTGGTCTTGGTACTGAGATATGATTTTGTCTGGGATACTGGAGAAGCTATTGGCTGCGTGCATGGAGCCTCTTCGGAAGTTAAATTCGTCTGGAGTCATTGGCTTGTTTTCAGCCATATCTAATGCAGCTTTGAGTATGTCTTCTTTAATAATTGTTTCAGTGAGGTACTTCCATCCATCGGATTCTTTTAGCTTGACCATGATGTCGTGGATATTTTTGCTATCTGTCATATAGAGTCTCTTAGCATGTAGAAGATGAGTCCTATCCAGCCAGCAGGTATGGCTGCGATAGCTGCCCAGAAGAGTTTGGTAATTCGAGAGGTGACTTGTGCGTTGGTGCGGATAATATCGGCTTGGTCTTTGACAATGGTTTCGAGTGAATCAATGCGCTTGTTAAATGATTCCTCCAGCTTCTCCATCTGCTTGTCAGTGGCTTCTTTGTTTTTAAATAGAGAGACGATACGCTCCTCCATCCGAGCCATTGATACAAAGCCTTCATGCAACTTATCGATCTTCCCTTCCATGCGCTCAAGCCGCTTGCTTTGTGTTTCTGACATGTTTGTGTAGAGTGTGTTGGAATAGGTTGGATCAATAATGACATGGAGAGGGGGGTTGTTCGTCCTAATATCCTTTTAAATAAACTGCGACTCCAAACAAGACTCCCATTGCTATGATCATACAAATTCCAATGTTGATGGCTAACCCTACGTCTTTCTGAATCTTTGCGTTTCTCTTTATACGTTGATTGATTTTCTCTTGCTCCTGTTCTTTTCGTTGTCTATGCCACTCAGCTTCAAACCGAACATAGTCACTCCAACCATTTAGCCTCGATTTTTTTAAGTGCCACTCAAGTTCAGCCCTTTGACGATCTAGCATTTCTTGGGCCTGAAAGCATTCTAAGGCTGTGCCTTTTGAGTTAGCATCACCTGCTTTAGTTTTGATTTCGTGAGTTGCGGAAAAATAATCGGTAAGTTTCTCTCCCATTTCAAAAATTGACTTACCATTTTTTAGAGCAACCGAGAGAGTCTTAAAGATCGCATTGGCAGCAGCGATTTCTACTAACATACCCATAACCTCCTAGAGTAATAGTTGTCTTGCATTAGTTGGTAAGGAGCCTTGGGAGGCTGGACGGGAGTGTAAGACTGGAGTCGGTACTCCACTTGAGGTTCTAGTACATAGGCTTGACCAGTAGGTGCTTGGACAGGGGCTACATGTACAGGATATAGCTCAAGTGGAGACGACCACATTAGTTTCTCTTAATAGCCGCTACGCTTCATTGGCTTCTTCATTGCTTTCTTCTTAACTGCTGGTTTAGCAGCGTAAGCTGCGGCTGCTTTCTTTCCTGCGGCTGTGTATGGGAACTTCTTCCCTTTGACGTTTGGCATTGTTACTTCCTCTTCTTTGCGGTTTTAGCTGCGTTCTTAAAGTTCTTTGCAGTTGGAGCACCCTTTGCTCCAGCCTTCCTCATGGTCTCTCCAGACCCTGCTTTGATCCTCTTCTTCTTTGCGTGAATGTTAGCGTACAGACTCAAGATCACCTCCTTTAAATACTGTTAATGTTCTTAACACAAAATACTGTGGTCAATTTTGTGGGCGATGATTTCACAACTGAATAACTAAGCAAGGGGTGAACAACACGTTCATAGCCATGCAACTTAGCTATTTCTAAAAGGTTTAATCTACACTCTTTTAAAGTGCTGTAGCTCGTAACCATGACAGGAACTTTTGGCGGTTCTCCGCTGCCAGATAGCATGATTGCGACTACGATAAAGTACACTGGTTCTCACCATTTATGCTTTGCCGACCAAAAGGCCGCACTGGTTTTGCCTTTCTTAATGTTCTTAGCATGACGCGCTCGAAAGGCATCATTCCTAGCAGTCCCCTTGGGGCTACCTGTTGCGCCTTCTTGACCGAAACGGATCATACGATCTTTGCCATCGTCTTTGATTAGAACAACGTGGGACTTCCCACCTTTTTTAGATGCCTTTGGCTTGTTGTAGCCAGAGAAGGTTTCACCTCTGTACTCTATGGTCATACATCTGCCTCTGTAATGGTTAGATCACCGTCTTTAACCATCTGCATCAGTGTTTGATAATCTGTATTGTCTGTAGACACAGGAACAGAAACACTTAATGGGTTGTCTGTCCCCACCACACAAAATATACTTTCATTGTCAAAAGTATATTTGGCGGATACTATATTTGAATAATCCATTTTATAACTCCGCTGAAAATTGAAAGGTACATCCAGTTCCTATGAATATATGAGAAGCGTGTCCATTAGGGGAATGGTTGACAGTTCCACACTGCCCATGAGTTATGCCATTTCCACCGAGTCCTGATATATTGCCACTACCAGCATTACCCCTAAACCCTGTATTTTGAATATAGTAGCACCACTTATCTTCACCAGCAGAAGGCGATGATCCTTTGTTTTTTGCGTTAGTTAGAGAATGTGAAAAAGTTGCCATTGTCCTCATAGTGACGGGGAAATTAATCGCCAATGAAATCCACGCACTAGCTTCGTAGTGAAAATTAAATCTTGCGTATGTTGGGTGTAAGTAAGTAAGATTGTAAAAGTAGCGGTAGCAAAGTCGCAACTCTTCCCCAAAACTCAAATGCTCAAAGTCGGTGGCTACTGAGCCAGTTTCAAGCTGAAATCCTGTAATGTAAATATCATTAGAAGTGCTTGCTACTGCATTGACTTGACCCACTGCTCCGTTTGCTGCTACCCAAGGAGACCAAGTAGTAGTAAGAGTACCTGACGTATAATTAGGGCCAGCCATAAACCAAAGAGTAAGATTCATTCTTTGAAGATTGTCACTGCTGAACGCTCCTGTCGTGTCTCCTTCAAATACAACAGTTTTCTTTTCCCAAGTATTTGCAACACTTACAGTGTATGGCTTTTGTATACACCTACTGCTGTTTTCGTTATCCCATAAACGAGCAATGTAAGTACCTGTTACTGAGGTTTTAATCCAAAAAGATAATGTAAGACTTTCTGCACTAGAAGTTCCTTTTTTCATTAACTGTAAGTTTTGCCCCTCAAATCTCTGTATCAACTGAACATAGTCACCTGACACCAAACTAGAATCGGCTGTAGTTACGTCAAGTTTTAAGGATTTACTGAATCCTGCACCAGTAGGGACATCACTGCTTTGAGTAGCTGTTGCTTCAACAGCACCTCCACTACCCCATAACCAACCATCCACAGGAAGTCTTGCTCCATAAGAGTTAAGCCCTGACGCTGCGGGTCGTTGTGCTACTTTCATTTCGCCATTTAAAATAAGGTTCCTACGACCAGCCCTAGCTGCGGTGTCTCCTGCTGTGATGTTAGTTTGCAGACCAGCCAGATCACCTTGCAGCCCTGTGTAGTCCGAGTTTTCTCTTGCCTTGGTCATCGTCTACTCTCCTGCTGGCATCAAAGCCTTCAACGCATCCGCATCACTGGCTGCATCCATGCTCACTTGCAATGCTGCATCGTTGGTACGGATGGTTGCCCTTGCTGCTTCGG
>Ga0209119_1005084_pt1 | contig 10510 bp, 9 predicted proteins | sample COG_03_FD_184747 | JGI IMG/M metagenome (GOLD analysis project Ga0209119, IMG submission 184747) | Pelagic Microbial community sample from North Sea - COGITO 998_met_03 (SPAdes) (version 2) | ecosystem: Environmental > Aquatic > Marine > Neritic zone/Coastal water | place: Helgoland, sampling... | reverse complement strand
AAAGCAAGGTGTTATCAACAATATCATCCATAGCATTAATAACGATAGACCAATTACTTTATGGAACGACGGAAATTCGGTCCGTGATTATGTTCACATCGAAGATTTTGTATATTTGATTATGAGGATTGAAGGTTACCAGCAGAAGTATGGTCTATTTAACGTTGCGACTGGTAACGGGACTAAAACTTCAGACTTGATAGACTTGTTTCAAAGCAGATTAAATTACCAGTTCAAAATTGATAAAATTTACAGCGATTTTCAAGATGATCAAGACATCAATATTTTGGATATAGGTAAGGTTAAAGATATGTTTAATTTTAATCCGCTCACTATCGAGGTTGGGGTCCAGAAGATAATAAATGAATATATTAATCTATAACCAGTCTAGTTTGATCGATAGCAAGGCTGGATCTGAGGTGTTAACACACAAGCTTTCGCAGTCGTTGTCGTCGTTAGGGCATATATCAACTGTTGTTACTCGAGGAGACAGTGATAGAAGTTTAACGTTCGAAGAGGTGCTTTATTTACAGTTCCGGAGAGGTGTACTAAATAAATTTATTAATTTCTATACCGAGAAAAAGTTCGAAGACGCCGTAATCGACATCGTAGATAAAGGGAAGGTAGACCTTTTGGTTTTGTGTTCTTTTAAAAACTTTCCCTTATTGCTCCTTAAAAAGCTCAAGGATATGAATGTTAAAATTGTTTTTTTAGTTTTGGACTATAATAGTATCTGCGCCTCTATTAAAGTTTTTAATTATATAGAATATAAAATATGCGATAATTTTAGCGATCATTTCCGATGCTTCGAGTGTCAGGTGAGGCCAAAGGTAAAATATGATATTGTATTTTCGATCATCAAAAAGCTGTATAGATATATCATTAAAGTGCCAATACCCTATTTACATTATTACCAAAACAGATTGGAAATTAATAGGAAGTTTTTGTCCTATATTGACGTTTTCGTATATTCGAATTCTACTGCTCTTAAAACGATAAAGGCAATAATTAATCCAAGAAAAAATGTTGTCATTGAATTTCCGGTTGCACCAAGAGTAGGTGTGATGCCAATTAAACTGAGTTGTGCTAACGATTTTTCGTTTGGTTTCATTGGGAGTGCGATTGCGGAAAAAGGTCTTCTTGAATTGATAAATTCGTTCCCTGTTCTGTATGAAAATAGACTTGTCATATATACTAAACTTTCGGATAACAATTACTCAAACAGTATTAAGAAGATTATTAATCGCTCTAGCCACCAATTCATGGGCGAGTTTGAATATTCCGATATTGAAAAGGTCTTTGGCTCGATTCAAGTGTTAATTATTCCATCGTTGTGGGTCGAAAACTCACCACTAGTATTTAATGATGCGTTGTCCTTTTCAAAACCTGTAATCGTGCCCAGATCATCAAGTCTCGCTGAGATCGTTGAAGAAAATAAGTTTGGTTGGGTTTACGATAGCTTGACTGATCTCACAGAAATTATTTTGTACTTGATAAAAAATCCCGAAATTATCAATGAGACAGGCCACCATATATTAAACAACTTTAAAACCGTCAGTTATCGGGACTATGCCTCAAAGGTTATCTCAACGGTATGACTCTAATAGCGAAAATCGTAGTGTCATTACTAATTCTTGATACCGGCAATTGGTTGGGGATACGGTGGCTACTTCTTTTAATATTGATTTTTGGGGCGGTCAAGAGCTCTGATTTGATCTTCAGTAAGTCTGTGATTAATTTTTTTTTGATGCTTATTGGTTCTTTGATTTTTTTTAATTTACCGTCTGTTTACATTGCTGTTAGCTCTGATATCCCCGTTAATGAGATAATACCAAGAACATTCTGGATTTTATACCTACCGACCCTTATTGTATTATTTTACTTTAATTCGGTTGATGACAGCTATTTGCCTTTTGTGTCCAATTTTCTCTCCTTATTCGTTATTGCCTTATTCATTGGAACAGAGCTAAATCTTGATGTATTCGTATCGTTACATGGTTATCTTAAATCTGACCCAGATTATGGTTATTTTAATGACACTTTTAGTATATTCGGGGTTGTTGGTAAGGGTTATTATTTCAAGTTTGCACTTTTGTTCTCTGTTTTTTGTATATATTCATTAAGAAAAAGGTTTTTTTATACGTTCTTGTTTTCATTTGCGGCGCTCATTATATCCGATACTAAACTGGGGATTTTAATGGTTTTATTGTTCCTCTTATATGAATCTGTCTCAAGATTAAGACCCGCTAATGTGTTAGTTTTAGTGATTACATCTTTTTTATTCTATGTATATATTGACGCTGCTGCGGTTCTTGGTGATATTTCTCTAGGAGTGTTCGCAAGATTGTCACATTTTGATCCAATAATCGATAATTTCACGATAATTAACTTCTTTTTGGGTAGCGGGCCCGGGTCTGGTTTCTTTGCTGAATCATTTGGCTTTTTTACCAGAGATAGCGAAATATCGCAGCTTGAGTTTATCAGGCGTTATGGTTTTATTAGCTTTATTGTGTTCACTGTGTCGATTATGTTACTAATCAGTAAACGGTACTATTATTTATTAGGTGCACTATGGGTTATATGTCTGTCTAATCCAATAATAATAAGTAGTCCAGTATTGGTCTTCTACTCAATTTTAATAAGTTCTCTCTTACATGAAAAAAAGTCAAAATTGCATTTTAGTGATCCTTTATAATCCCGACTTAGATCGGCTTAGTGAAGTATTCGAAAGCTTGAACGGTCAGGGTGATCTTTATTTGCATTTCAATTCTGAAGTGAATATAGATCTATTATTAGATAGGTGCAGTCATAATATCGTGCACCGGGAGTTATCTTATAAAAATGACGGGATAGCGTTACCCTCCAATAAATTTTTGAATTATTGTATTCTTGAGGGTTATGATTATGCTTTGATATCTGATCAGGATACCCTGTATCCCAAAAAATATACTTCAAAGATATTACATTCTGTGCCAGATGATTTTTGCATTATTTCCCCCGCCTGGATTTCAAGTTCGAGTATTGATCGTCTCTCTATTTCTACCGGAATTTATTATTTCAACAAATTTGGAAAAATAGATTATTGTCAAAGTAATAATGATGAAGTGATATCTGATGTCTCACATTGTATTAGTTCTGGAATGTTTATTCAAATCAGGCAGATAGTTGACCTTCAGAGTTTCTTTGATGAAAATTTATTTATCGACTGGGTCGATAATGATTTTTGCTGGAATGTCGTATCGCATGGAAAAACGATTTACTTTAATCCTAATATGTCTCTTAGCCATTCACTAGGTGATGGTCACTCGTCGTTATTGTCGAAAAGATATACAGTTCGTAATAAATTGCGCAACTTTTATATTTTAAGAAACAACCTATATTTACTCGTTTCAAATAAATATCCATTTGCCTTTTGGTTCTTACTCAAGAGTTTTTTCAAAAATATTTTTAGTGTGCTATTTCTTCAAAAAGTAGGATTTATCGGATTCTGTAAAATCATCGCTATATCTGGTTCATCTGTAATTAATAATAAAATGGGTAAATATGAAAAAAATAATATTTTTCGCAAATACCGCTGATTCATTGTATAGATTCCGGCTCTCACTCATGTGCGAGTTGAGTAGGCTGGCTTATGATGTCGTTGTTGTGTCGACCAATGTCAAATACAAGTCTGAGTTTGAATCTCTTGGGTTGCGGTTTATTGAATTTAAGCTAGAAAGAAAATCTAAGAGCGTGATTGTTCTTTTCAAAGAGATACTTAGGTTCAGGAGCCTTCTTAGGCTTGAAAACCCAGACGTCGTAATCTCATATACGCACAGGTCAAATCTAGTCTACCTACTATCGGCGTTATTGTTAAGAAGACATCTAGGTATTATCAATTTGACTGGTCTCGGTATCATTTTTTCACAGAATAAACCTTCGTTTGTAGTTATAAAAAAGTTGCTTTTATTGATTTATAGAGTTCTTGGGTCTGGAAAACAGTTTACCTTTCAGAATGGCGATGATTTTGACCTCTTTTTCGACAATAATATTTGTTCTCAATCAAATTCTACTATCTTAAATGGTAGCGGGATTAAAATTGAATATGATGCAAACCCAAATACGCTTGCTACGCAGGGCAAGCTTAAAGTATTGTTTCCCGCTCGTGGCCTGCCACTTAAAGGGTTACACACTTTTTATAAATCCGCTACGATTGTCAATGAACTCAGTGACCGATTTGAGTTCATTCACGCTGGAGGCTTTGACGAAGGGTTCCGTGATGACCACATTCAAAATAACCCAAATGTTAAAAATATTGGCTTCATTGAAAATATGCAGGATTATATGCAGTCATGTCATTTGGTTGTCTTGCCCTCTATGTATAGGGAGGGTGTGCCTAGGTCATTAATCGAGGCATTGTACCAAGGAAAGCCCATAATCACTTCGAATTACCCTGGTTGCAAAATGTGTGTTTTAGACAATTGGAATGGTTTTGTTTTAAATGATCCAGAGAATCCTTATGAGCTTGCTAGCAAGATAATGCTTTTTCTTGACTCCAAAAAAGTAAATTATCCTGAATTCTCAGATAATAGTTTTGATATGTGTAAAAAGAAGTTTAACGTTGATATGCATATTAATAAAATTAAGGAGATTCTAAATGCCGATTAGGCTTTTTACTATCTTTGTCGCTTACTTATTATTTGGTGTATTGGTTTTAAACTTATCGCAATTACCACTTGATTTATATTCTTTTCGACAAGCCCAAACAGCCCTAAGTATTTACTGGGCCTTTGATGCTTCTAGTATTTTTGAATATTATACTCCAGTTCTTGGTTTTCCATACAGTATTCCATTTGAGATGCCTTTGTTCCAATATTTTGTCAGCCTATTCGGTCCCGACTACATTTTTAATGCGAGGTTAATTAACTATATTGCATGTTTTATTTTGGCTGTTATTGTAAATATTAAAATTTTCGATTATCTTAAAATTGAGAAAAATGGTGTTTTTTACATTGCGCTAGCGCTTATCATTTCCAATCCGTTTTATTTATATTGGGGAAGAAGTGTTTTGATTGAACCATTTGCCTTATTATTTACTATCGTCTCTCTCATCGGATTATCTAAATTTGAGAAAGACGGTAGCGCTTTTTCTTATTTTGGTTTTTTAGTTTTTTTAATATTAGCTTTACTTCAAAAAATAACAACAGTATTGCCTGTAATTTTTGTCGTTGGGTTGTTTTATATTATATTTAAAACTAAGAGCAGGTCCTTGGTTTCAGTAAAATCGCTTATAGTGATTACTTCTGTGATTACTTCAATACTCATCGCTTACTCATGGGTTTTGCATACCGATAATTTAAAAATGCTCAGTACAGTGGGTATGTTACTTACCTCTGATAATTTAAATTCTTGGAATTACGGTCATTATCGTCTGCTTGAATCTGAGTTTTGGTTTAATGTCTTTCTTAAAAGGGGTATCGTTCAAAATCTGTTTGGGTGTTTTGGCTTAATACCTATAATGTATGCATCCTTTATAGATAGGAGGTTACGTTTTGTCAATGTAAGTTTATTTTGCGTCTACTTTTCCCATATTTTTATGTTTCCTAACTTGCATCTTCAGCACTCATACTACCAATTTTCTGCAAATATTTATCTCGTAATATCATTCATTACTTCATTTGTTTTTGTCGTAAATAGAGCTAGGTTGGGTTTGTTATTTTTATTTTCTTTGATATTTCTCTTCTCATTCAATGCTACTTTGTTCTTTTATAAATATTATCCAGTTATAACGGAGAATTTTAATTCATCAAGAGATGTTTTGGTGTCCGAAAAAATTAAGTCATCTACTAGTGTTGATCAAGGGTTTATCATGTTTGGTAATGATTGGAGCTCTACGATTCCTCTTTTTTCTGAGAGAAAGGCCTTACTCATCCCTACTTGGTATGAGAGTAACCCTAGTCTCTTCAACACAATACATGACCATATCGTTAAGTTTAATTATCCTAATATCGTCATTTGTTTACCCTTTCAAGAATATACAACTGTAGTAACAGTATCTGATATTGAACGATTCTTGGAGTCTCACAGTTTGTCCTATGATCAATCCTCCCATTTTGGTTGTTCGTTCTATTCGATTAAGGAGGTCAGCAATGGTTAAATTGTCTATAGTTGGTATCGTTGGGTTACCTGCTGCCTATGGTGGATTCGAGACTTTGGTTGATAATTTAGTACAGTTTTTTCAAGAAAAGATACCTGATTTTGACACGTCGGTCTATTGCTCGGGTCATAAAAGTAAAAACTGTCTATATGAATCTGCGAATTTAAAGTTTATAGATCTTAAGGCTAATGGCGTATCAAGCGTTCTCTACGATATTGTTTCACTATGCTCTGCAGTTAAGAATAAATCAGATGTAATTTTGGTACTTGGTGTGTCTGGTGCTATTTTTCTCCCTTTTGTCAGGATGTTCACAAAATCTAAAATTATTGTGAATATTGATGGTATTGAATCTAGGCGCGCAAAATGGGGATTTATTGCAAAATTGTTTTTAGAATTTAGCGAGTTTATTGCGGTTAAAATGTCCCATTCAGTGATCGCTGATAATCAGGAGATTTCTAATTATGTGTATGAAAAATATAACGCTGTAAGTATTGTCATTCCTTATGGCGGTGATCACGCATTTAATGTAAAAGAAGAGTTATTTGTTGGTGATATTCCAAATAATTTTTCGCTAAGCGTATGTAGGATTGAGCCTGAAAATAATATAGGAATGATTTTGGAGTCGTTTTCGTTAATGCCAGATCATAACTTGGTGTTAATTGGTAATTGGGAAAGTAGTGACTTTGGAAATGAGCTATATGTAAATTATAGTAAGTATCATAATATATATTTGCTAGATCCAATTTACAGTACATCACTTCTAAAAAATATTAGGGGTAGATGTGACTATTATGTTCATGGACACTCGGCTGGTGGTACTAACCCATCTCTTGTAGAAATGATGTACTTCGATGTGCCAATTTTTTGTTTTGATTGTAAGTTTAATAGATATACTACACAGGATAAGGCATTATTTTTTTCAACGCCTGAAAGGCTTTGCGATTTATTGATTCATCCGCCAGAATTCAATTCTAATGTATTAACTAAAATTGCTAGCGAGCAATATAACTGGCATGTAGTTTCTGATGCCTATTCAAGCCTAATTAAATCGACTCTTAGAGAGAAATAATGAGAAAAGGTATTATTCTAGCTGGTGGAAGCGGTACTCGTCTCTATCCGCTGACACATGTGGTTTCTAAACAATTGATGCCAGTATATGACAAGCCGATGATCTATTATCCGCTAGCTACCCTCATGCAGGCGGGCATTCAGAATATTCTTATAATTACTACACAACGTGATCAGGAGTCGTTTCAATTACTCTTGGGTGACGGTTCTGATTTTGGGATCAGTCTTTCCTATGCGGTGCAGGCTTCTCCTGACGGGCTTGCGCAGGCTTTTATTATTGCTGAACAATTTTTAGCAGGTAGCGCTGTGGCGTTGATTCTTGGCGATAACCTTTTTTATGGTCATGACTTGGTTAAGTCCTTAAAACGAGCTTGTGACCGTGATCACAGTACTGTGTTTGGTTATCATGTTTCCAACCCTAGTTCTTATGGCGTGGTTGAGTTTGATGAACTTGGAAAGGCTCTTTCAATTGTAGAAAAACCGATTCATCCAAGGTCAAATTATGCTGTACCTGGAATTTATTTCTTCGATTCGGATGTCGTTTATGTGGCAAAACAAGTACAGCCTTCTGCTCGCGGAGAGCTTGAAATTACAGATGTCATTGACCATTACCTTAAAGCTGGGTCTCTTGATGTAGAGGTAATGGGTCGTGGTACGGCGTGGTTGGACACCGGTACTTACGATGATTTGTTGGCAGCGGCCCAATTTATTGAGACCATTGAGAAGCGTCAGGGGCTCAAGGTGAATTGTCCAGTAGAGGCCGGATATCGCAATGGTTGGCTTTCAGTCAATGATTTACAACTGAGTGCTAAGCCACTTATGAAAAGTGGTTATGGTAAGTATCTTTTGAGTCTTTGCGATCAAAGGATAGTCTGATGGATGTCATTAATACTCCTGTTCAAGATGTTGTGCTACTCGTGCCACAGGTATATGGCGATAACCGTGGTTATTTCATGGAAACCTTTAGAGATGATTGGTTTAAAAAGAACGTGGCAGATATTTCATTTGTACAGGATAACCAGAGTAAATCCTCGCGGGGAATCTTACGTGGACTACACTATCAAGTAAACAGGCCCCAGGGTAAATTGGTTCGAGTTGTATCGGGTGTAGTCTATGACGTGGCACTAGATTTACGTCGATCGAGCCCTAGCTTTGGAGAAGCATTTTGCACGGTATTAAGTGCTGACAATAAACATCAGCTTTGGGTGCCTCCAGGTTTTGCCCATGGGTTTTATGTAATGAGTGAGTCGGCAGAGTTCGTCTACAAATGCAGTGATTATTATATACCTGAAGACGAGCGGAGTATTATATGGAACGATCCAGTTATTGGGATTGATTGGCCGCTGGTCAATGGTCTACCACCTTTGTTGTCCACAAAAGATGAAGCAGGGGTTAGCCTTTCAGTTGCAGAGTGTTTTAGATAAACTAATATAGAGAAAGCAATGTATAAGACAGTATTTGTTACCGGTGGTGCGGGGTTCATTGGTTCAGCCCTCATCAGGTTCTTAATAAATGAGACCAATCATAAGGTGGTCAACGTTGACAAGTTAACCTATGCAGGTAATTTGGAATCACTTGCTTCGGTTGATCATAGTCCCCGGTATTTTTTTGAGCGGGCCGATATCGTTAATAAGGTCGCCATGGGGGGGTTATTTGAAAAATATCAGCCGGATTATGTTATGCACTTGGCCGCTGAAAGTCATGTCGATCGCTCCATTGATGGCCCTGCTGACTTTATTGATACTAATGTCATTGGCACATTTACGTTACTCGAGACTTCGCGTGAGTATTTCCGTAATCTGTCGGTTGAAAGAAAAGAACAGTTTCGTTTTCACCATGTCTCGACTGATGAAGTTTATGGTGATCTCGGTAAAACGGGATTATTTACCGAAGAAACACGGTATGAGCCCAGCTCACCGTATTCAGCGTCAAAAGCGGCTAGTGATCACCTGGTGAGAGCTTGGCATCGAACCTATGGATTGCCTGTAATTGTGAGTAACTGTTCTAATAACTATGGGCCATTTCATTTCCCGGAGAAATTGATCCCATTGATTATTTTAAACGCACTTATAGGCAAACCCTTGCCAGTATATGGAGACGGTAGTCAGATTCGGGACTGGCTCTATGTGGAAGATCACGCACGTGCGTTATATCAAGTGATTAATACTGGAAAGATTGGGGAAACTTACAATATTGGAGGATTTAATGAAAAGAAAAATATCGACGTTGTACATACTATCTGCGACCTTCTTGAGGAATTAGTAGCAAGTAACCCGCTTGCTAAGATGTCTGGAGGCAAGGGCTTTGATAGTTTAATTATCTATGTCGAAGATAGGCCAGGCCATGACGTGCGTTATGCAATTGATGCAACTAAAATAGAAAGTGAGCTCGGTTGGCACCCACAAGAGACTTTTGAAAGCGGTATTCGTAAAACTATTATATGGTATCTGGAAAATTATGAATGGTGCCAGCATTTGAACAATGATAGGTTTATTGAAGGCCGATTGGGGGAAGACTAATGATTATTGTCATTGGTAAGTCTGGCCAGTTGGCCCAAGAACTCAACGTCACTAAAGCTGATAGAGAGGTCAGGTTTTTGGGCCGGAAAGATATAAATCTATTTGATGAATCAAAATTATTTAGTGCTTTAAAGAATTATCCTGTAACGGCTATTATTAATGCATCTGCTTATACCGCTGTTGATAAAGCTGAGGTTGATATTCACAGTGCATATGCTCTTAATAGCGAAGCCGTGAGATTTTTGGCTAACTACTGCCAGCAAGAGCAGATCCGTTTTATACACGTTTCTACTGATTTTGTTTTTAATGGCAGCAAAACCGAGCCATATGTTGTTAGCGATAAACCTCACCCGATCAATGTTTATGGTCAGTCTAAGCTAGCTGGGGAAAACGCAATCCATCACGCTATGGACAATAATTATGCAATAGTTCGTACTAGCTGGTTGTACTCTTGTTTTGGTGATAATTTTGTTAAAACTATGCTCCGACTAATGAATGAGCGTAAGGAATTAGGGATTGTGGCTGACCAATTTGGTTGCCCGACATATGCGAGGGGATTGGCCGCATTTCTTTGGCAATTATGCGACCAAGCTGGCACCGTTCCGGTGTATCACTACTCGGATGGTGGACAGGTTTCTTGGTTTGAATTTGCTAAGGAGATATACAGTCAGGGCCGTGATCAAGGTTTAATCAACCGAGAAGTTAAGCTTACGGAAATTACCACAGAGCAGTATCGAGTGGCTGCCATTAGGCCAAAATATAGCTGTTTGACACCAAATGGTATTTC
>Ga0209119_1005070_pt1 | contig 10534 bp, 9 predicted proteins | sample COG_03_FD_184747 | JGI IMG/M metagenome (GOLD analysis project Ga0209119, IMG submission 184747) | Pelagic Microbial community sample from North Sea - COGITO 998_met_03 (SPAdes) (version 2) | ecosystem: Environmental > Aquatic > Marine > Neritic zone/Coastal water | place: Helgoland, sampling... | reverse complement strand
AGCAGGGCACTGTGGCAACTGCGATATTTGCCTTGATCCACCTAAAGCATTTGATGGCACAGTAGACGCGCAAAAAGTGTTGTCTTGTGTATTTCGATTAAGACAATCTGTTGCCAGTCAATATTTGATTGATGTGCTCAGAGGTAAACAATTAAAACGCATCCTTGAAAATGGCCATGATAAATTGTCTACCTTCGCGATAGGCAAAGACAAGTCCGATGCTTATTGGCATAACATTATTAATCAATTGATCCACCGAGGGTTTCTTAGGGTGGATATCACCCAAAATGCGGTATTGAAACTAACCGAAGAAGCCAGACCGATATTACAGCAAGCTCAAAAACTGCAACTTGCGGTGCCTAGATTGAGTCTTGATTTAGGTAAAAAAGCACAATTAATCACCCAAGATTATGACCGGGCGCTGTTCGCTAAACTCAAATATTTACGTAAAACGATTGCGGAACAAGACGATGTACCACCTTTTGTTGTGTTTAGCGATGCAACATTAGCCGATATGGCGGATAAATGTCCAGAGTCAGAATTCGACTTCCTAGATATTCACGGTGTAGGTAAAACTAAACTCGAACGTTATGGTGAACGTTTTATTGCTACTATTTCGAAGCACCTTAATACGTAACTTGGATTCAGATTAAGTAAATATTATAAAAGCAAAGGTCACGCAAGGTTTACTTTTTAGGGGGATGTAGCGCATACTGAATGGCCCTATTTGAGCTGATTAAATCGATGCCTGTAAAAGCTGTTCCACAAAAAAATTCAGACGCTAAAGTTGAAAAACTAAAGATCCCTCCTCACTCCATCGAAGCTGAGCAATCGGTATTGGGCAGCATGCTGATTGCCCCAGATTCATGGGATAAAGTGGCTGAAATTGTGGTAGAAGAAGACTTTTATAACCGCTCACATCAAATTATTTACCGCGCGATCGTCCGTTTACTGACTAAAAGTCATCCTATCGATTTAATCACCGTTTCTGAAGATTTAGAAGGAATGGATGAATTAGAACCCGCCGGTGGATTTGCTTATTTAGGAGAATTAGCTAAAAACACACCAAGCTCAGCCAATGTATCGGCTTATGCACAGATTATTAAAGAACGTGCTATCACCCGAGAGTTAATAGGTGTCGCTCATGAAATTGCTGACACAGGTTATAACCCAGAAGGTCGTAACAGTGGTGAAATTCTCGATATGGCTGAAAGTCGAGTTTTTGAAATTGCCGAAAAACGCACAGGTAAAGACGAAGGCCCAAAAAATGTCGAGGCAGTGTTAACCAAAACCATCGACCGTCTTGAAGTTTTAGTTAAAAGTAATAAAGAAGTCACTGGTGTATCTACTGGTTACACCGACCTTGATAAAAAGACCAGTGGCCTACAACCTTCAGATTTAATTATTGTTGCTGCAAGGCCATCAATGGGTAAAACCACTTTCGCTATGAATTTATGCGAAAACGCTATGTTGCTCGAAGAAAAGCCAGTACTGGTGTTCAGTTTAGAAATGCCCTCAGAACAGATCATGATGAGAATGTTGGCATCACTTAGCAGGGTCGACCAAACTAAAATTCGTACGGCTCAATTAGACGATGAAGATTGGGCAAGAATGTCTAACACCATGGCCATGCTAAAAGATAAAGACAATCTGTTTATTGATGACTCTTCTGGTTTGACCCCAATGGACGTGCGTACCCGTGCGCGAAAATTATTTCGTGAAAAAGGGGGAATTAGCCTGATCATGATCGATTATTTACAATTGATGCAAGTACCCGGTTTAAGCGATAATCGAACATTAGAAATTGCCGAAATTTCACGTTCGCTTAAATCACTGGCAAAAGAATTAGAAGTCCCTGTTGTTGCGTTATCCCAATTAAACCGAAGCCTTGAACAACGAAGTGATAAACGCCCCATCAATTCAGATTTGCGTGAATCAGGTTCAATTGAGCAAGATGCTGATTTAATTATGTTTATTTATCGGGATGAAGTGTATAACGAGCAAAGTACTGATCAAGGTATCGCTGAAATTATCATAGGTAAACAGCGTAACGGTCCTATAGGTACATCTCGATTGACTTTCCAGGGCCAATTTTCACGTTTCGATAATTATTCAGGACCTGCTATACAAGATGAATATTAACAACGATTAGCCTGAATATGGGATAAGATGTTGAGCTTCCTTAAAAAAAATTTAACAAAAACAGTATATTAGAAACATTACAATTGATTTACTAGGTCAATAAATACATCCGGTGCTGATATTATTTTTTTTATCAAGGCAAACTTATGAAGTAATAGTGGTGCTGAACGATATGGCTTTTCCTGAGTTCAGATTACTAATTTCTAAACAAAAAAAAGAGATGCACAGCATCTCTTTTTTTAGCACTCGATATTTATCTTTGTACTTTTACTTTATCACTGGCTGTTATTTTTGCAGTGATACGACGATTAGTTTTGTGAGCTTGTGCTGTGTTAGATGTGTCTAACAACTGAGTTTCGCCTAATCCTTTTGCAGTTAAACGTGAAGCATCGATACCGTATTTATCAACAAGAAGTGTACGAACTGCCTCTGCTCTTTGTTGCGACAACATCATATTGTAATCATCGTTGCCCGCTGCTGAAGCATGACCTTCGATGACAGTATCCGTTGCTGGGAATCGCTGCATAAAATCGGCAAATTGTTTGAACTGGGCATCATCTGGATTACTAACGGCCACACTATTATTACCGAACAAGACTTGTAAATTTACTGATACTTCTTTATCAGTAAACACACTACAACCCATTGCGTCTATTTTATCGCTCATAGGTGTATCTGCACATTTATCTTGCGCGTCTAGTATACCGTCTTGATCAGCATCTAATATTAGGCTACATCCTTTGGCGCCCACTTTAGTTCCAGCAGGTGTATCTGCACACATATCAAGAGAATTTAGAACCCCATCACCGTCAGAATCCAACGCACAACCATCACTACCGACACGTGTTCCAACCGGAGTATTTGCACATTTGTCTGTGTTGTCAAAAACACCATCATTGTCACTATCTTTAGATGTATGCATCGAAGACGAGCCTGAACCGCCAAATGCATAGGCGAAACCAAATTTAAGTCCAACATGAGTATTGCTATTATCACTGGCTAAGGGCTGGTACGCAGCCACTTCAGTAATAATTTTGATGCTATCACTTAAATCCCAATGTTTGCCCAGACCAATATTAAACTTTGCATCGCCATCTACAATATAAGTATTTTTTAAACCACCAAAAACATACAGCAGATCGTTTGGTAAAAAGTATAATACGTCTACGCCGACACGACTTCCGGACTCATCTGTTGGTGATGCATCAATATCTAAGTGAGATGATTCTATTCTAATAGCCCACTGTGGAGTAAATTTAAATCCAAATTCCGCACCCAGTCCAACGCCATTTTCTAAGAAATTGGGGGCGCCAGTTTCAGCGTGATCTGTTGAATAATCTTCAATAAAACCAGCAACCCACTTGTCATTTTCTTTAGTTTCTGCATGTACATTTGCACATAAAGCTGATGCAATGGCACTTAAAGCCAATAATTTTTTCATTTTAATTCGTCCTTCGTCTTTATATTTTAAATTTTTTTGTAATATAGCTGTTGCGATCATATGTATAGATAACTTTAAAGCAACTACTTTATGGTAATTAGATACTCATTTTATAAAAAATGTTGCAATTAAACGACAGTTTTCCATTTGTATTCTATTTTCCCCCAGTATTATTCCTTATCCGTCCTTATGAGAGAACCATCAAGGTCGAGAGTAACGAGGTTATGACTAATATACTGAAATTAACATGGGCTGTAGTATGGTTTATATGGGTGTTTTTTGAAAAAAAGCAAATTATAAGCCATAATAATATACGTTTCTCAATGTTGGTGCACAGTAGGGTCAGAGTTTTTTTAATAACTAACCCTGTATAAGACGTGCCGCGACCCAAAAAGTAATTATAAATAAAACAGTATGTTATTTATTTATTATTGATTTGCAAGGCCAATAAATACATCCAGTGCTGCTATTATTGCGTTTATCGAGACGGGCTTGTGAAAGAATAGCCAACTATTGTGAGCAAGTTCAACGAAGATAGGCGTGATAATAGCCGTGCTGGACGATATGGCTTATCCAGAGCTCAGGTTAACTAAACTTGCACTAAAACCGTAAAGAAATATGTCAAAGTAGAACTTGTTTGAAATTATCAAGCCAGTTGATCATTATTTCACAGTTTACATGATATCCCCTATGAATTAGGGGACAAAAATATGGATTGTTTTATTCAGATGTATTTAAAAATTTGTTATTTGTTAAAACACATTTCTAGATAAAGCATGCCTGAGGCATGTGAAAACGGCATCTCCATTTTTTTCCCATCCACTTGATGGTTAATGGTATGTTTGATTCCAGAAACGACCACTGGCGTAGCCATGCCAAAATCATAACCTTTCTGTCCAAGTTCATTTTTGGCTCCACCACATATCATATTTGTGATTTCACCCACCATATCCTGCACATCAGAATCAATGCCATCAGGCTTTTCACCTAACATTTTTTGCATGATTTCTAACACGAGTCCTTTTTCAAAAGAAATAGACATAGACCCTTGAATGTTGTCACCCACCATACCAATCAAACCCGACACTTCTCCTCTCGCTTGATTATCACTTTTCTTTTTAGGCTTACCTGGTACTAATTCAGTTTGTGCCATGGTTTGCATCACGTTCATTAAAGCAGCAATAAAGGGATTGATAAACTGTGCGTTCATGAGATTAATTCTTCCTTATTAACATTAGGTTTATTGGCATGTGGCACAAGTACCATGAGCTTCAATTGTTTGTTTCACTACGTTAAAACCAACCGATTGGGCTTGCTTATCCAAGGTATCTTTTAATCCTTCAGATTGAATTTCTTTCACATCACCACAAGTATCACAAATTAAAAACTGCACTGGGTGATTACAATCAAAATGGTGACAAGCAACAAAAGCATTGGTCGACTCTATTTTATGTATTAAACCGAACTCTAAAAGAAAATCTAAGGTTCTATACACAGTTGCAGGTTTTGCGTTCGACTCAGTTAGTTTCAACGCATCCAACAATTCATAGGCTCCTACAGCTCCTTGCTGTTCGAGCAATAGCGCATAAACTTTTTCTCTTAACAGAGTGAATCTGGCACCTTTGTCTTCACAAAATTGCCTAGCTTTATACACCTGAGCTGCAATAGGATTTTGGCCAGTATTAGTCACATTTATTCCTTCAAAAAAACAGATTTACTATAACACTAATTTTTTGTAAGTTGCGTATTTTACACCATTTATTGTTAATAAAGCGCGACGACTTTAGTCGTTTTTAGTGATGTAATAACCTAATTAAAGAATATTTCGATGCTACGTTTTACTGTGTTAAATTGGGACAGGACATTTGATTGCTGGTAACTGTATGATCGAACAAAATATATCTGTGACGGCTGAAACAAAAGCTATTTGGTTAATTTTTAGTGGTGAAAAAATACTCCAGTCTACTGAAAATTCAGGATTAATGATAGGCACATGGGCCACACTCAGTTTTGCCCATGCTTACCACGAACAAATCGTTAGAGTTGGTAGCCATGACAACTTGCCTTGCTTTTTAATCGATATGGGCAACGAACATATTGAACATAAAAACCTTACTCTCATTAGTATGCGTGCCTTAATAATGCAAAACCAAACCAGCTTTTTTGGTATTGCTTCTCGAGCATGGCAAATAGCGTTATTTATGCGTACTCATAGATTTTGTGGTCAATGTGGCAGCGTTATGCAACAAATAGATTGGGAAATGGCGATGCAGTGTTCACGCTGTCAACACCGCTGTTACCCGAGAATTTCGCCTTGTATCATTGTGTCTATACGTCACAAAGACACAATTTTATTAGCCCAGGGTAAACCACAACGTTCTCGGGAAATATTTTCGACCTTAGCTGGTTTTGTAGAAAGTGGTGAGACTCTTGAGCAGGCTGTGCATAGAGAAGTATTTGAAGAAGTGGGGATACAAGTTAAAAACCTGCGTTATTTTTCTAGTCAGCCTTGGCCTTTCCCTCATTCACTCATGGTGGGTTTCTTGGCAGACTTCGACTCGGGTGAAATAAAAGTAGATGGCAAAGAAATACTAGAAGCATATTGGTTTGCCCCAGACAAATTACCTAATATTCCACCCAAACAATCTATTGCTGGGCAACTTATTCAGCATTCCCTAGAGGAAATAAAACAACAGCAAAATATTCCAGTCCCACCCCATTCTTAGGATAATCTCAGAGCATAAAAAACCCCACGTAAGTGGGGTTTGAATATTTTAGCGTCTTGGTCTCGTCAACGAGATTCTTGTTTTTTAGGTGCTTTCGCACCAAAGTTATAGCAGAGAAAACTCGTAAGGCTCAAGTTTTTGTTAAATATAGTGCAAGTTTTGCTAAATATAGTCCACCCCCCCTTTTTTCAGTGGATAAAATCGCTACAATACAGCACTTTTTAAGCCCTTGAGCCTAATTTAGGGCAAATTAATTCCAATTTGAGGAAATCAATGCAGCCATTGCAAAACGACCGATATTTACGAGCATTGCTCCGCCAACCAGTCGACATTACGCCAGTATGGATGATGCGCCAGGCAGGCCGATATTTACCTGAATACAAAGCCACCCGAGCAGAAGCGGGCGACTTTATGTCGCTGTGTAAAAATGCTGAATTGGCTTGTGAAGTAACACTCCAGCCATTACGTAGATTTGATCTAGATGCTGCGATATTGTTCTCTGATATTTTGACTATCCCTGATGCCATGGGATTAGGTTTATATTTTGAGACCGGAGAAGGCCCAAAATTTGAACGGCCATTAACATGTATGGCTGACATTCAAAAATTACCCATTTTGGATCCTGAAGTAGAACTGGGTTATGTGATGAATGCCGTGCGTACCATACGCAAAAATTTAAATGGCACAGTACCTTTAATTGGTTTTTCTGGCAGTCCATGGACTTTAGCCACTTATATGATTGAAGGTGGTTCAAGTAAAGCTTTCACCAAAATTAAAAAAATGGCCTTTAGCGACCCACAAGCCTTGCATCTGTTACTCGATAAATTAGCCGATTCAGTTATCTTGTATCTTAACGCACAAATTGCCGCCGGCGCGCAATCTGTCATGGTATTTGACACATGGGGCGGCGTATTATCAGGCCGTGATTACCAAGAATTTTCTTTGCAATATATGCACAAAATTGTCGATGGCCTTACCCGTGAAAACGATGGGCGAAAAGTGCCAGTCACTTTATTCACCAAAAATGCGGGTTTGTGGTTGGAATCTATCGCCGCCACTGGCTGTGATGCTGTGGGTTTAGACTGGACAGTGGATATGGCAGATGCAAAAGCACGTATCGGCGATAAGGTGGCACTTCAAGGCAATATGGACCCGTCGATGTTATATGCACCCGCTTCACGTATTGAACAAGAAGTACAACTGATCCTAGATGGTTTTGGTAAAGGTAATGGCCATGTGTTTAATCTCGGCCATGGCATTCATTTAGATGTCCCGCCAGACAATGCCAAAGTATTTATTGATGCAGTACATAGGTTGAGTAAACCTTTTCATCAATAAATAACAGAAACGTCATTAACCTAGACTGTATGAGTGTATGTTCAGGTTAATTGTCTTTTTTAGTAAAAGTGACAACTTCACCTGAGGCACACAATTGTTGTGCCTCGACTTTATTGCACGTTTGGTCCATTTTAAGTAAGCCTATACCTGATCCGTTTAATAACGTGGTTAACTTATGATCATTTGGTCTGCGGTGTCTAACCAACATATTTCGCCTTTGGGTAAACCAGTTTAGTGGCGAATATTTGCTATACAATATGCGATTAAGCCTATCGAACCACTTTAGCAGTTTATCGGGAAATTCGTTTTTGATACCGCTACTCGTTATCTGGGTAATATTAGGGCTGTTATGTCTAAATCTTAGTGTAATGTCATACACAAAAGAATAATGCACATCGCCTGACAGGATCACAAAGTTGGGTGGGGTTTTACGATTACGAAAAATATTTAACATCACACTGGCCGTGCCTTTGTGTGCCATCCAGTTTTCTGCATCCACGGTCAGCGCTTGACCAAAAAAGGTAAAAATACGCTGTATAGTTTCTATCAACTTTACACCAAAAACAGGTGCTGCAGAAACCATAATGACAGCCTCTTGACCGATTAGTTCTTGCTGCAGTTCACATAAAGCTTCCCAGTCCATCAGACCTGAGGGTTTACTTAAACTCGACTCAGAACGCCAACGTTGGGTGCGTGTATCCAACACCACCAGCTTGGGTAACGTTTCTAAACAATAGTGCCAATGTTCCCAATCGAGTAATTGTTGAATAAGTACGTCATGTTGAATTATGCCATTTTCAGTAAAAAACTCGCTGCATGATTTATATAATGGTTGTAATTTAGCGGGGTCATTACCCCAACCCTGGCATAACCAGTATCCCACTAATGCATTACCCACTATACGTTTCGCAAACAAGTTTCCGTATACAGCATCCTCCCAGCCGCGGGTTAAATTCCAATCATCTGTCACATCATGATCATCAAAAATCATATACACCCGCACATGGGCTAAGGCTCTTCTGACTTGATCTAAACCAGCAACAAAATGTTCAATGATAGTCAGTTCGTGGGCAAACTTTTGTTTAAACTGTTCGGGGATAGCCTCATCTCTGATATTTACAAGCTGCCATAATTCAGGTGACCAAGTGAGAATATACATAGCCATCACTTCAGCGAATGATATTAAGTGATTACTGGCATTAACTGAAGTGAAAATAGGCTTGCGTTTACCCGCAAAAAATTGACTGTAGGTATTAGCTGTACTGGGATCATTTGGCAACAGTTCAGGGCGTTGATAAAAGCAGTGAGGGTGAGCAAATACCTCTTGGCTGTTACTTATAGTTGCCCCTTCAATATCTTCATGAAACAAACCCAAGATATCAATGGTCTGTTTAATAGCAACCAGTGTTGGCCCTGCAACATCATCGGTATACACCTGATCACCCGACATCATTAATAAATCAGGAGGCTCGCTTTCCCCTACCAATCCTCGCTCAATTTGTTGATCAACTAAGACCAAACCATCGTTACTATCATGGTGAGGTTTGCGGCAAGAACCATGCAACATAGTACTAATTTGTTTGCGGATCAAAAAACTGGGATGAGACTGACCTGAATAAATCAAACTGGGCAACAGTTCACACAGTTGGCTTTGAGAACCATCTGTGTCCATCACAGTGATATCGTAATGGACCCGACTCCCGCATGAAATTTCAATATTGGGCGTCAGCGTAATCAAATTGACAAACCCGTGAGTACCCACTTGAACTTGGTAGAGTTGTTGATCATCTAACTGAGCATCAAACCAAGTTATTGGCGCTTGTTGGCTAAATAATTTGACAGAGAAGTGATAGGCTTTTTTGGTTATCAGCCAAAAGCAAACTTGCTGTGCATTAGCTCGCCGAACAATAGGCCCGGCAAGTATTTTTGGTAACGATGTAGGCATATTTTCAGGCAAACTCTGTACACACTCGGCTATTTAAATATGGCATTTAAATAAGCAGCAATTCTTACGCCGCCCATTTGTAAACGTTCTTTCACTACAGGTAAGTTTTGATATTGGTAATCCCATGATAATTTGTCATTATCCGGATATAAATTGTTTCGTAATTTTGCACTTTCAGCGATCCAAATTTTAGGATCAATGACCGTCCACTCTTTTGCCTGTTGCCCAGTAATTTTACGGCTTAGGATTCGAGTCCACTCTGTATAGGACAACTGTTGTTTATCAATCAAACCTGAATCCCAGACTCGGTGTAAATTAGAATCTTCCCAAAAAAATTTCAGTTTGACGTCGTTCCCCCCTCTATCTTTGCCATTTCCAGCGTGAAAGGGTTGATGTAGATCACCAATAATATGCACAATAAACCTAAGGGCAATCTGTTTTTCTTGAAGGCTTGATTGTTTATTTTCTAATTGTTTGGTAAACATTTCCAAAGCGGTCACTGCATTGCCTTCGGGCGGAGGCGCTACGTCTGCATAGGTTTTATCGTCAAAAACATTCACATAATGCCAAGGATTAGCCGTTTTTTTCCAAAACTCACTAGGATGTGAACGCATCTCGTCGGCATAAGTCGAGGCCTCTGCTAAATCTTCATTGACCAACAACTGGCTGATGGCATGTTGTGCTTCGGGTGTTAGATGTTGCTCTGCAATAGCACCCGTCACGCGATGACCCACTTGGCCCCAACTTAACGCTTGAAAACTCATTGCAGAAGCCACTATACCCATGATCAATGTATTTAATTTCATTTTAAATGACTCTTTATTCAATACTTAGTTAATGCGATTTTCTAATTGTTCTGTCAGTAAATCATGTATGCCACCAAAACTTCCATTGCTCATCACCAAAATATGATCCCCTGGCTGAGCATAGGAAATGATGGAT
>Ga0209119_1005067_pt1 | contig 10540 bp, 9 predicted proteins | sample COG_03_FD_184747 | JGI IMG/M metagenome (GOLD analysis project Ga0209119, IMG submission 184747) | Pelagic Microbial community sample from North Sea - COGITO 998_met_03 (SPAdes) (version 2) | ecosystem: Environmental > Aquatic > Marine > Neritic zone/Coastal water | place: Helgoland, sampling... | reverse complement strand
TATCGGTTACTTCCGAAACAGTATAAATCGCAATATCTTTAGGTAGCATTTGATTTAGCCTAAATAAAAAACGATGTGGCATTTCTTGATAAGCTTCAAAATGAGCTACAAAATAGGAAGCATGCACTTCCGCATCTGTTCTACCACAGCCCATTATCGTAATCCGGGTCTGGTACAGTTTGCTCAGCTCTGCCTCTATTACCTCTTGCAAGGTTGTGCCATTAAGCTGTGATTGCCACCCTCTATAGTTGGTTCCTTTATATGCTAACTCTAATGCGTATCTCACTTTGCGTGGCAAATATATTTTGTATCTTTAGGAAGGTGCTATTTATTTAGATGGAATTCTATTTTTGCCTACAATTTAGACACAACACATGAATCAACAACTTATAGAATGCGTACCCAATTTTAGTGAAGGCAGAGACCTTTCTATCATTAAACAAATAACCAATGAAATAGAAAGTGTAGATGGGGTAAAACTACTAGATGTAGATCCCGGAGCCGCTACCAATAGAACTGTAGTCACTTTCGTAGGTACTCCACAAGCTGTTATAGATGCTGCTTTTAAGGCAATAGTGAAAGCTGGCGAACTCATAGATATGAGCAAGCAGACGGGTGAGCACGCCAGAATGGGAGCTACAGATGTGTGTCCGCTTATTCCTGTGGCTAACATTAGTATGGAAGAAACCTCAGAATGGGCAATAAAACTAGCTAAGAGAGTGGGCGAAAACACGCACATTCCTACCTACCTATACGGTGCATCTCAACCCAATACAAAAAGAAATGTATTGGCTATAATAAGAGGTGGTGAGTACGAAGGCTTTTTTACTAAAATAAAACAACCAGAATGGAAACCTGATTTTGGACCGGCAGAATACAGTGCCAGAAGTGGTGCTACGGTAATAGGTGCTAGAGATTTTTTGATAGCTTATAACATAAACCTAAATACTAAATCTACTCGTATAGCTAATAGAATAGCCTTTGATGTAAGAGAAACAGGCAGAGTACTGCGAGAAGGAAACCCGTTTAATGGAAAAATAGTAACAGACGAAAACGGTGAATCCGTACGAGTACCTGGAAAATGTAAGTCTGTACAAGCCGTAGGATGGTTTATATACGAGTATAACGTAGCTCAAGTAAGTGCTAATCTTACTAATTTTAATGAAACACCCATCCACATTTTCTTTGATGCGGTAAGAGAAAGCTGCATAGAACGAGGTGTAAGAATAACAGGCAGTGAGCTAGTTGGGTTAATCCCCTTGCAAGCTATGCTAGATGCAGGAAAACACTTTCTAAAAAAACAAGAACGATCAATAGGTGTAGATGATGCGGAGCTTATCCATATCGCTGTAAAATCTCTAGGACTGGATGAGTTAGCACCTTTTGACCCACAAAAGAAAATAATAGAATACCAACTGCAAGATGCAAGCAGTGAGCCCCTAGTTTCTCTAACTGCTAAAGACCTAACAATAGAAACAGCGTCTGAGAGTATGGCTCCAGGCGGAGGCAGTATTTCTGCATATGTAGGAGCTCTTGGTACTTCGCTAGGTACTATGGTGTCTAATCTATCAGCTAATAAGCCTGGCTGGGAAGATAAGCTGGGTTATTTTTCTGAATGGGCCGAAAAAGGGCAGAAAATAAGAAAAGAGCTTCTTTTTTTAGTAGATGAAGATACGCGTTCTTTTAATGGAATAATAGATGCTATCAGAATGCCAAAAGATACCGCCAGTGATAAAAAAGCAAGAATAGATGCAATAGAAAAAGCAAGTCAATATGCAGCTGAGGTTCCTTATCAAGTGATGGAGACGGCAAATAAAAATTGCGAATTATTAGAAGAAATGTTAAAAAATGGCAATGCAGCTTCTATTACAGATGCCGGCGTAGGAGCTCTGTGCACTATTTGTGCAGTAGAAGGAGCATACATGAATATTAGAATTAACACAAAAGATTTGAGTGACAAGGCTTTTGCAACTTCGCTGAACAACAAAGCGGAATCATTGCTAAATTCATCAAAATCAAGACTTAATAAATTAATAGCAGAAGTACACTCAGCCATTAGTTAATTCATCTTAATGTAAAAATGGCAATATGAGTTGTCAAAAAATCGTTAATATTGTACCTGTAGGAATATACTTAAACCAGAAAATAGATTAATGAAAAAAATACTAACCTTAGCCGCAGTTCTATTTGCATTTTATTCTTATGCTCAGCAAGATCCTTACTACACTCATTTTAAGGATGTATTGCAAGCATATAACCCGGCTGCTGCTGGTCATAAATACGGAGAAATCTGTGTAAGTGGACTTACTCACCATCAGTGGAGAGATTATGACGATGCTACCGGAGCCCGTGGTTCAAACGGAGTAGAAGGTGCTACTGTAGAAAATGTAGCTCCCGTAACTTACAATTTTAATGTAAACTCTGTTTTCAATGTTTCTGGTAAGTCAATGGATAAGTTTATCGGTGCAGGTCTTACTATTATAGACGACAAGATAGGATTTACCAAATCTACAGCTATCAGAGCTAACTTAAACTACAGACAACAATTTCAAGGGGGTTTCCATGAGTTTTCTGGAGGTTTAGGTATAGGAGCTAAGCAGTGGGGCTGGGATAAGCCAAACTATAAAGCAAAAGATTTAAATGACGATAATATTCCTATTACAGGTGACAATGCTATGAAACTAGATTTAAGTTTTGGAGCTATGTATAAGCGTCAATCCATTGGTAATAAAGTGAAAGATTTCTACGTTGGATTCTCTATGACTAATATAAACCAAGCTAAATACGATGTACAAGTAACAACACTAGCAGGTAATAATACCACACTATCTCGCACATACGTTCCGCATTACTATACTATAGTAGGTGCAGATGTACAAGCAGGTAGCTTAGTATTGGAGCCAGCACTGCTTATTAAGTACGGTTTACTAGACAAGGCATACAAGCCCCAAGTAGATCTAAATGTTACTACACTTTTCGCTGAAACGTTTAGAGGCGGTTTAGCTTTTAGACAATGGGGAACCAGTGATGCTCTGTCTGTATTATTGGGATACGAAACAGGAAATATTAAGTTTGGGTATTCTTATGACATTACATTATCTAATGTACAGAAAGTCAGTAATGGCACGCATGAGATATTTGTGAGGTACTGCATACCAATAATTGTAAAGCCCAGTTCTATTCTAATTAGGGAGAGTGTTCGATTCTTATAATTAATAAAAGTATATTTGTTATACTACACTACTAATCAATTACGTTATCAATCAGGAAGTTGAAAATATATTAATTGTTTTTATCAACATTCTAATGTTAATTTGTCAAACTTTTAAAAAAGTAAGTTTTATATGAAATACATAGTAAAGGCACTTGTGATGGTCACTTTCTTCTCTCTTATAGGGTGCGGATTTGGTGACAATGGAGAATTAATAGGGGTTCAAGGCAGAAGTCCTTGGTTCCACCCTCAACCGTTTGGGACAGTTTACATACCTACAGGTACGTTTCACACCGGACAGAGTGATGAGGATATTTTCCATACATACATCGCTCCCAACAAACAAATTTCTGTTGTTGCATTTTGGATGGATGATACAGAAATCACTAATAATGAGTATCGTCAATTCGTAGCATATGTTAAGGACAGTATTATGAGAAACGAACTTGATTACAAGATGGATGGTGAAGATGAGTATGACGATTACGAAATTCTAGACTACGAAGAAGACGTTTACGAAGAAGACTTCTACGAAGAAGCTGGAGATAGATATTACTACAGAGGAAGCGAAAGATATGACCATAAAAAAGAATGGGACATCAGAAAGCTTGACTACACCTACACTTTTGAAGACTTACGAGCAGCTTCTGCAGCAAATTATTTAGATAATAACAGAGCTGATTTTCTTATAAAGAAAACAGAACCTATATATCCTGACACTTTGGTTTGGATAAGAGATTTCACATACTCATACAATGAGCCTATGGCACGTCAGTACTATAGTCACCCAAAATATGATGATTATCCTGTAGTTGGGATAAACTGGCACCAAGCAAATGCTTTCTGTAACTGGAGAACAAAATGGATGGACAGATATTGGAATTCTATAGAAAGACCAATAACTGAAGCATGGAGACTGCCTACTGAGTTCGAATGGGAATTTGCAGCAAGAGGTGGACGTGATAATAACATGTATCCTTGGGGTGGTCCTTACACTAGAAATAGTAAAGGATGTTTATTAGCCAACTTTAAACCAAACAGAGGTAACTATATGGCTGATGGAGGATTCTATCCAGTGAGAGCAGATTCATACTTTCCTAATGATTACGGTTTGTATAATATGGCAGGTAATGTTTCAGAATGGACTATTTCTGCATATGATGAGTCAAGTCATCAATTTACACACGATATGAACTCTGACTATCAAGTAACAGCTGACGATGACGGCCCACTTACACTTAAAAGAAAAGTAACAAGAGGCGGTAGTTGGAAAGATGTAGCGTACTTTATCCAAAATGGTTCTCGTGCTTATGAGTATCAGGATACATCTAAATCTTACGTTGGATTCAGATGTGTACAGTCTTATATCGGTAGATCTGCAAACGACAGTAGATAATTTCTACTTCGCATTATCTCAAACACACCAAAAAATATTAGTTTAGGAATAATTTGACATTCCGATACTAATGTAATATCAAATACGTTTATATATTTGACGAAATTATTTACAATAACATTTAACAAAAATTAAAAATTAAAACTAAAAATTATGGCAAGTTTCTTTGAATCAAAAACAGGCAAAAATGTAATGGCAAAAGCTTACGGTCTAGGTGCGGCAGTAGTTATCCTTGGAGCGTTATTTAAGATACAACATTATCCTGGTGCTGACATTATGCTTATTGTAGGTATGGGTGTAGAGGCAGTTATATTTGCTATATCAGCATTTGAACCAATACACGAAGAATGGGATTGGAGTCTTGTCTATCCAGAATTAGCAGGAATGGAAGGAGATAAAGCTTCTCTTGAACAGGGGGGGACCGTTTCTCAACAATTAGATAAAATGTTATCTGAAGCTAAAATAGGACCAGAATTGATAGAAGGTTTAGGTTTAGGTATGAAGTCTCTTTCTACAAGTGTTAGTTCTATGGCAGATTTATCTGGAGCAAGTGTTGCTACCAAAGAATATGCAGACAATGTAAGCCTAGCTAATGAGCAAATAAAAGGAATGAATTCTTCTTATGGAAGAGCTGTTTCAGCTTTGGATAGTTTAACAGAAACAACAGAGTCATTCAAAGAAACAACTACAAAAGTTACTAGTATTAATGCAACCTTAAACGATAGCTTAGTAAGTTTTGACCAAAACATCCAAAACTTGAATAAAGTATACGGTGGTATGTTGAATGCAATGCGTCCTAATTCATAATCTCTAAACTTAACTTAACTAAAAATTAAATAATTATGGCTGGAGGAAAAATGTCCCCACGGCAGAAGATGATTAACATGATGTACTTAGTACTAATGGCTCTTCTTGCCCTTAACGTTTCTAAGGAAATACTAAAGTCTTTTCATTTATTTGAACAAAGTTTTAACAATGCAGCAGACGCGATAGATCGTAAGAATACTACGACGTTAGGCGCATTACAGAAACAAATGGATGAAAAGCCAGGAAAAACTAAACCATATATGGATAGAGCTCTTGAAGCTCAGAAAATTGCAGATGGTTTTATTTCTTATATCGATAAAACACAAAAAACTATAGAGGATCTTTATGGAGGTGTAGATGCACGTACAGAAGAAGGAGAAATGGTAGCTGCAGATCAAATGGAGAAGCATGCAAACTATTTCGGTTCCGGTAACTTAAATCATGGAGTAGAACTACAAGCTGAAATAAACAAAACAAGAGAAACACTACTTTCTATATTGAAGCCAGATCCTAGTGACACAGGTTATAATATTAGGGATAATGAAGTTTATGAAGATGCGAAATCTGCCTGTCAACTTTGGGCAAATGAGCCTAAATCCGACGGCGTAAATAAAGCAACTTGGGTAGACGAGAACCTTGTACATGTACCTGCTGCTGGAGTCATGGCGATTTTCTCTAGAATAAGAAATGATGCTAAATCATTGGAATCAGATGTTTTAGAAAAATTAGCATCTAGAGTAGACGCCACAGATTATAAATTTGATAAGCTAGAAGCTAAAGTTCTTGCGAAATCTAATTATGTGATGGAAGGCGAAAACTATGAGGCTGACATATTACTTGTAGCATCTAACTCAAAAGGTGATCCATCTATAAAAGTAGGTGGAACTGAGATTGACCAAGAAGGTGGTGTAGGTAAATACACACAAAGAGCTTCTGGTGTTGGTATGAAAACTTTCAGTGGAATGATAGCAATACAGGGCCCAGAAGGTTTACAAGAGTTCCCTTTCGAAAATGAGTTTCAGGTATTTAAGCCAGCTGCTACTATTGCTGCCACTGAAATGAATCTTCTTTACAAAGGAATAAATAACCCTATGTCTATATCTGTACCCGGATTTAGTGCTAAGGATGTGCAAATTTCTGCACCAGGTATAAAGCTTGTATCTAAAGGTGGCGGATTATACAATGCCACAGTGCCAAGCAGCACAAGTAGAGAAGTTACAATTTCAGCTTCTATTACTAGAGATGGTAAAAGAAAAACTGTTGGATCTCAAAAATTTAGAGTTAGAAGTTTACCACAACCTACCGCACAGTTAGGTGGTATACCAAACGACGGTTTGCCTAAAGGTAAAGCTGCTGTAAGTGCACAGCCTTCTATAGTAGCTACTATGGGAGCAGGTTTTGCTTATGATCTTACCTATAGAGTACAAAGTTTTAAAATGATAATGGCATACCAAAGGAAACCACCAAAGATGGCTACTTCTAGTAGTGGAGCCCTTACAAGTCAGATGAAAGGAATGATTCGTGGTGCATCTGGTGGTGATAGAATAATAATAGAAGGTATACGTGCTACAGAGGCTAAGTATGGCTTTAAAGCGAACCTTGCTCCAATTATCATTACAATAAGATAATTTATTGAATAATAATTCGTTATTTTTGCGAAGTAGATTGAAAAGAAATAGAGATATGAAGAAAACACTTGTTATATTTATGACCTTGCTTATTGCAGCTACGGCGGCAAATGCACAAGTGAGCAAATTTGAGGACTTTACATATCCTCACACCGCTGTAAAAGAGCGTAAAGCTGTTCCTTATCGCTATATTAGAGAAGCTAACGTAAAGTGGAGCAAGCGAATACACCGAGTAATCGATGTGCGTGAGAAGCAAAACAAGGTAATGCATTGGCCTCGTAATCCTTTTTATTTGATTATTTGGAATTCAGCAATGAACGGTGAACTAACCGCTTATGCTAATGATTCACTTACTTCTATCAAAACTCCTGAAGATATCAGCAAGGAGATAAGTATAGAAACTACAGTGATGATTCCAAACCCTGAGAATCCTGACGATCCATACGATCTTATACCTAGTATTGTTACAGAGACTTACGAGCCTGCTAAAATAGTTAAGTATAGAATTATGGAAGATTGGATATTTGACTTCAACTATTCTGATTTCAGAGCAAGAATAATAGCTATAGCTCCACTTATAACACCACTAACTGAGTCAGGTATTGAGTTAGGAGAAGTACCACTGTACTGGTTAAAAATGGATGATCTTAGAGATAAATTAGTTCAAGAAGAGGTTTTCAACTCAAGAAATGATGCAGCTCGAATGAGTTTTGATCATTGGTTTCAAATGAGACAATTCAGCAGCTATATTGTAAAAGAGAGTAATATGTACGATCTTGACATTGCAATGTTTGATGAATTTAGAGACGATGGTGTTGAAGCATTATTGGAGAGTGACAAAATAAAGAATGACTTATTCATCTTAGAACACGACCTCTGGGAGTACTAAGGTAAAAATAATATTATACAAAAAAGGCGACCAATTGGTCGCCTTTTTTATTGGCTCATAATTAAGAAAGATAAATTACACCTACAAAAAAAGCACACTCTCGGTGTGCTTTTTTTTGTTTATCTCGTTAGCACTTTTTAAATACTACAGCAACTCCCTGCCCTACTCCTATACACATGGTAGCAAGAGCATACTTAGCGTTTGGTCTGTTTTTAAGCTCGTGTAATAATGTATTTGTAATTCTAGCACCAGATGCTCCTAGCGGATGACCAATGGCTATTGAACCTCCATTCACATTCACAATATCTGGATTAAGATCAAGATCTCTCATACACGCTATTGCTTGTGCTGCAAATGCTTCATTGAGTTCTATTAGGTCTAAGTCCTTCACTCCTATTCCTGCTCGCTTCAGTGCTTTCTGTGTAGCTGGCACAGGTCCGATTCCCATTATTTCTGGCGGCACACCTGCAGCTGCACTGCTTACTACTTCTGCAATAGGTTCAAGATTATACCTCTTCAGTGCTTCTTCACTCACTATTAGTAGTCCTGCGGCTCCATCATTCACCCCACTAGAATTTCCTGCGGTCACTGTACCCCCTTTTCTAAATGCTGCATTCAGACTACCTAGTTTATCTATACTACTTAATCTTGGGTGCTCATCCTGAGCAAATATGATATCATCTCCTTTTCTCTGTGGTATGTGTATAGGAATTATTTCATCTTTAAACTTACCAGCGTCTAGGGCATTCTGATATTTTTGCTGCGTGTTATGAGCAAATAAATCTTGTTCTTCTCGAGTGATTCCGTATTTCTCTACTAGATTCTCGGCAGTTTCTCCCATAGGAAAGGGAAAGTACATCTCCGAAAGCTTTGGATTAATAAATCTCCAGCCTATAGAGGTATCATACACCTTATTGCTTCTACTATAGGCAGCTTCTGCCTTTGGCATTACAAATGGGGCACGTGTCATACTCTCTACTCCTCCTGCTATGAACATATTTCCATATCCCACAGCTATATTCTTAGATACATCAGCAATAGCTTGCAGACTACTCGCACACAGTCTATTGATAGTAAGACCTGGCACAGTCACTGGTAATCCAGCCATAAGCAGACTCATTCGTGCTACATTCCTATTGTCCTCTCCTGCTTGATTAGCAGCACCAAGGATCACGTCTTCTATTTCGTTGATATCTATGGAGGGATTTCGCTTAATTAAGGCCTTTATCATCTCGGCTCCCAGATCATCGGGACGAACGGAGGATAGTGCTCCTCCAAATTTACCGACTGCCGTGCGGGCAGCATCTACTACGTATGCTCGTTTCATTTGAGAGCAAAAATAGTTACTTATCTATAGTTTTGGTAATGAAGCTGTACATAGGATGACTAGAAGCTAAATTTGTTTTCACGTAGGCCTTGTCTGCAGCCATGTGATTCTCGTCTATGAGCCAGGATGGAGCAAACTTCTCTATCATATATCTATGATACCTATATTCTGAATTGGTAGGATGCTTAGCAACAATGCTATTCAAATCTTTATATCCTTTTTTGAAGGCTGCCAGTTTATCCATAGGCCACGTGAGGTAGTCGGCCTTCATACACCAAAACACCGCTTTATAACATTGCTCATCCTTAGTCAGTATACTTTTACTCTCAAGCATTTTAAGTACAGCGAGTACCTCATCTTCTTTTTGCCCCTTGTACACCGCTTGTATATCGGATATACTACTGTATGACGCTAAAATGATTAAAAACCCAAAAATCTTCATGTTACATCAATAACAAAATCCAATAGAAAATGGCGTGGACAAAAATCATCCAAAAACCGCGTCCTGTAGTAGCAGGTACTTTTCTGAAGCATAGTTGAAATATGAACGAGAAACCAAACCAACATATATAGTTGAGCATAGGAATAATGCCTTCATCCCACCACCACCAGCTAAACTTGATAGCTACTGGCTCTAGGAGGTAATCATAAGCAGTAACAACTGCTGCGGCTAAAAATGCAGAAAGGGCCTTATGCTGTGTGACTAAATTAACTAAGCTACGAGATGCAATGCACAACATTGCCCAATTCATAGCTATGGTAAGCGGAACGCCTTTCCACTTAGGCCCCAATGTGGTGCCGTACTGATAATCCCCAAAAAGGTAGCCATAATTCACGCCAATAAACTCAACAAAGAAACCGCCAGCAAAAATGAATAATAATGCGAATACATTGAATCGAGTCCACTTACCCTCCTCTACCACTACAAGTACGAAACTGAATATCAGCATAACAGGAGTAAGTCCTAGAAATAAAGCTCTAGTCAGTGGCAGTAAAATACCAATAGTACCCACAGCATATGGCACCAGAAGTAAGGTAAAAAAATTTTTTTTAATAAAGTTTGAAATCATGAGCTATTATATCTGTGGTTATTTTTCCGGAGAGCAAACATAATGGTATTCCACCTCCAGGATGTACACTTCCTCCACAGAAGTATAGTCCTTTGTGTCCACTACTAAAATTGGGCTGACGAAGGAAAGCTGCCATTCTATCGTTTGAACTGGAGCCATAAAGAGCACCTTTATAGCTACCTGTTTTACTTTGGATCAGCTCTGGAGTAAGT
>Ga0209119_1005066_pt1 | contig 10540 bp, 9 predicted proteins | sample COG_03_FD_184747 | JGI IMG/M metagenome (GOLD analysis project Ga0209119, IMG submission 184747) | Pelagic Microbial community sample from North Sea - COGITO 998_met_03 (SPAdes) (version 2) | ecosystem: Environmental > Aquatic > Marine > Neritic zone/Coastal water | place: Helgoland, sampling... | reverse complement strand
ATATCACTCAAGTTGCAAACTAGTCGGTGCTGCGGGATTGATTAAGGTCAGTCAAACTGCCTACCCTGATCCAGAACAATTTAATCTCGAGAGTGACTACTACGATCCTAAATCAACACACGATGCTCCGCGATGGTGTGCTGTTGATGTTGTGATGGTAGAAAAATTTGCACACATCGTGCCGTTAGCCACTCTGAAACAGCATTCGGCATTGCAACAGTGTATGCTCGTGACGCACAACCGCTTATCAGTGATGCCTTTAACAGCAACAGAATTTACGACTATTACCAATTTGGCTAATTAATCGCCTTTGTTGGATAATTTACCCTGATGCATTTTTTGCCAATGAAAACCTATATGATGCTCGATGAAGCTACTGATAAAATAGTAACTATGATCATACCCACTGAGCCATTCAATTTTTACTGGATAATGAGTCACAGCGGCAACAGAGGCTAGGTTCGTCGTGAGTAACTGCTCGGTTAAAAAAGTATCTTCCTCACCTTGACTGACTAACATGGGTAAATAATCATCCGGATGCGCTTGTTGCATCAGTACACATGTATCATATTGCCCCCACCCTGCACTATCTTGTCTATCGTTTTTACCCAAATAACCGGTTAACGCCTTTTGCCCCCATGGACATTGTGTAGGATTAACAATGGGACTAAAGGCCGAAGCACACACATAAGCTTGGGGGTTACGCAAAGCAATCATTAATGCGCCATGCCCCCCCATGGAGTGACCCGCAATGGATTTAGTAGAGGACACAGGAAAGTGCGCTTCAATTAACGCTGGCAATTCATTTACGACATAATCGTACATCTGATAGTGTTTGTCGTAAGGTGCTTGGGTGGCATTGACATAAAATCCCGCACCTTGACCAAAGTCATAACCAGGATCATCAGGTACATCATCGCCTCTTGGGCTTGTGTCCGGTGCGACAATGGCCATCCCACATTGGGCTGCGTACTTTAATGCGCCAGCTTTTTGCATAAAGTTTTCATCGGTGCAGGTTAAGCCCGATAACCAGTACAAAACCGGTACAGGATGCTCTGCATTTGTACCTGGAGGTAAATAGATGGCAAAGCGCATCGTGCAATGAGTCGTGCTAGACTTATGTGAGTATTGTTGATGCAATCCATCAAACGCTTTGGCAGAAGAAACTAACTTAATGGTTGTATTAATATCTGTGCTATTGGTCATAATGGATCACACTCCGGATACTTTTGCCCGCATGCATTAAATCAAATGCCTCGTTAATGTCCTCTAATCGCATTGTATGAGTGATAAAGTCATCAAGGGTAAACTCACCAGCCATATACCGTTCTACGATCTGTGGTAACTCTGAGCGCCCTTTGACGCCACCAAATGCACTGCCACGCCATACTCGACCAGTGACTAACTGAAACGGTCTGGTTGAAATTTCTTGGCCAGCACCAGCAACGCCAATGATTACCGACTCGCCCCAACCTTTATGACAACATTCGAGTGCTGAGCGCATGACATCGACATTCCCGATACATTCAAACGAAAAATCTACCCCACCGTCAGTCATGGCAACAATCAATTCTTGAATCGGTTGGTCATAATCATTAGGATTAATTAAATCAGTCGCACCTAACTTGGTCGCTAACTCAAACTTACTCGTGTTGATATCGATACCAATAATACGCGATGCACCCGCCATTTTGGCCCCGATAATCGCTGATAAGCCAATGCCGCCTAAACCAAAGATTGCAACTGTATCCCCGGCTTGCACTTTGGCAGTATTCATCACCGCGCCCATGCCGGTCGTGACGCCACAACCAAGTAAGCACACTTCTTCTAATGGTGCTTGCGGGTTAACTTTAGCTAATGAAATTTCTGGTAAAACGGTGTATTCGGAAAACGTAGACGTACCCATATAATGAAAAATCGGTTTGCCATCTTGATAAAACCGTGACGTCCCATCTGGCATCAAACCTTTGCCTTGTGTTTCACGGATTTTTTGGCATAAATTGGTTTTGCCAGAGGTACAAAATTTACATTCACCGCATTCAGGGGTATACAAAGGGATCACATGATCGCCAAGGGCAACACTTGTTACTCCTTCGCCAATAGCGGTAACAACACCCGCGCCTTCATGACCCAATATAGCAGGAAATACACCCTCGGGATCATCTCCTGATAGCGTATATGCATCGGTATGACAAACTCCAGTAGCGGTGATTTTCACCATTACTTCGCCTGCTTTGGGCAGCATTACATCGACATATTCGACAGATAATGGTTGCTTGGGACCCCAAGCAATGGCGGCTTTACAACGGATAAATCCAGACATGATGTGTCCTTGCATTTAATTAACTAAAAAAATTATAAGTTTGTGTGTATTAACATACGGTAAATTATAACTTTATACTAAAGGAAATATAAAAAATGGAAAATAATCTGTAAACCTGACCGGACTATTAAACCGACTGTAACATTAATAATATTTACTCAGGTTCTTCACCCGTGTTAGCTAATTTTATGCGGGCTAGACGCTCTTGCTCTTCGGCAAAGGCGGCTTTAATTTCTTCGAGCACGGTATCAACATCGGCATCAGTAGTATCAAATTCAAATTCACCGGTGAGCACTGAATCAGGTGTGAGTTCGCCCGCTTGAAATAACGCCCACATTTCTTCCGCGTAATGTGTTTCATTGAGTTGAGGAGCAAATTCAGCGTAATAATCAGTCATATTGCGCACATCACGCTGAAGCATGCTAAATGCATTGTTGTTGGCCGCAGCATTAACCGCTTGTGGTAAATCAATGATCACCGGCCCGAAATCATCGACCAACACATTAAACTCTGACAAATCTCCATGCACAATACCAGCACACAGCATAAGTTTAACGTAATGCATGACTTGCTCGTGATCTCTTAACGCTTGTTCACCCGTTAAAATAACGTCATTTAAACGTGGAGCTACATTGCCCTCGCCGTCGGTAACAAGCTCCATTAACAGCACGCCATCATAACACCCAAAAGGTTGGGGTACGCGCACTCCAGCAGCCGCTAAAGTAAACAAGGCATCTACTTCTGCATTTTGCCATGCGTCTTCTTGTTGCTTACGACCAAAGCTTGAGCCTTTTTCCATTGCGCGCGCTCGGCGACTATTTTTTACTTTGCGTCCTTCTTGATATTGCGCAGCTTTTTTGAAGCTTCGGTTAATGGCTTCTTTATATACTTTTGCGCATCTAATCTCGCCCTGGCTTGTCACTGCATAGACTGTGGCTTCTTTACCACTCATTAATTGGTAAAGTACTTCGTCGATAAGACCATCGTCGATTAGGGGTTGTAAACGTTTTGGTGTTTTCATATTGGGTTTATACAGCACTCTGTAATTAGCAAAAAAAGAACCTCGGCTAAAAGCATATATTAATTTTATTAATGATAACATACAAAAAGACCGCCATCAGGCGGTCTTTTTTAAACTAATGGTTGTCTAAAATTATAGAATTTTAGATACAACACCAGCACCAACTGTACGGCCACCTTCACGGATTGCGAAGCGTAAACCTTCGTCCATCGCGATTGGAGCAATCAGTTCAACAACAAATTTCAAGTTGTCGCCTGGCATTACCATCTCTACGCCTTCAGGAAGCTCTACAGCACCTGTTACGTCAGTTGTACGGAAGTAAAACTGTGGACGATAACCTTTGAAGAATGGAGTATGACGACCACCTTCATCTTTGCTCAAGATATACACTTCAGCTTCGAATTTAGTATGTGGGTTGATTGAACCTGGCTTCGCTAATACTTGACCACGTTCTACGTCTTCACGCTTAGTACCACGTAATAGAACACCAACGTTCTCGCCTGCACGACCTTCGTCAAGCAATTTACGGAACATTTCAACACCAGTACAAGTCGTTTTAACTGTATCTTTGATACCAACGATTTCTACTTCTTCACCAACTTTAACAATACCTTGCTCAACACGACCGGTTACAACTGTACCACGACCTGAGATTGAGAAAACATCTTCGATTGGAAGAATGAAAGGCTTGTCTACATCACGCTCTGGCTCTGGGATGTAGTTATCAAGTGCTTCAGCTAGCTCAATGATTTTAGCTTCCCATACCGGGTCACCCTCAAGCGCTTTTAATGCAGAACCTTGGATTACTGGTAAATCATCACCTGGGAATTCGTATTCTGTAAGAAGTTCACGAACTTCCATTTCTACTAATTCTAGTAATTCTTCATCATCAACCATGTCACATTTGTTCATGAAAACGATCATGTAAGGGATACCAACTTGGCGACCTAACAAGATGTGCTCACGTGTTTGTGGCATAGGACCATCAGTAGCAGCAACAACTAAGATACCACCATCCATTTGGGCAGCACCAGTGATCATGTTTTTAACATAATCGGCGTGTCCTGGACAATCAACGTGTGCATAGTGACGTGATGGAGTATCGTATTCTACGTGTGACGTAGAAATAGTGATACCGCGCTCGCGTTCTTCTGGAGCATTATCGATTTGATCAAATGCTTGAGCGGAACCGCCGTAAGTCTTTGCTAGTACCGACGTGATTGCCGCTGTAAGAGTTGTTTTACCGTGGTCAACGTGGCCGATAGTACCAACGTTTACGTGTGGCTTGTTACGTTCAAACTTTTGCTTTGCCATTTTAAATATTCCTAGCAAGGTATTAAAAAATAAATTTTCAATGAAGTAATGGAGGAAAATAGGAAGTGGTGCTGATAGGCAGATTCGAACTGCCGACCTCACCCTTACCAAGGGTGCGCTCTACCAACTGAGCCATATCAGCAACGTGATGGAGCGGGCAGCGGGAATCGAACCCGCATCATAAGCTTGGAAGGCTTAGGTAATAGCCATTATACGATGCCCGCGTTCCTAATTCTCGTATCCCCACTTCATGAGAAAGTGGTGGAGGGGGCAGGATTCGAACCTGCGAAGGCTGAGCCGGCAGATTTACAGTCTGCTCCCGTTGACCGCTTGGGTACCCCTCCAGAGATATTGATGATGGTGCCGACTGCCGGAATCGAACTGGCGACCTACTGATTACAAGTCAGTTGCTCTACCAACTGAGCTAAGTCGGCACGTCATCAAGTGGTGCGTATAGTATAGATAACATTTATTCTTGGCAACTGTTTTTTAAAAAAAATATCAATTAAATTGAATTAATAGATGTTTCGTTGTTTTTTTCGACAATCAGGCCTGTTTTAGCCAATTGAATCAGGCCAATAAGCACTAAATTGGCAAAATAATGGATGTTATTTTTTCGCGGAAAGGATAATTTTATTTGATCACCACCTGTAATTAACACAATAAAGTCATCGGTTTGATCATTTAATGTCTCACATGCCAAATTTACCATACCATTTAATTGTGCCAAACACCCCTGTTCGACACAATCGGGTGTATCAGTTCCTAAAATAATAGGCTCTGCGTGTTGTGTTTGGGCTTTGTCATTAGTAAAAACTTGCTCAGTATTACTTAATAAACTGGTTTTTAATGTTTTTAGACCAGGCGCAATCCATCCGCCTTGGTGCTGATGCCGAAAAATTACATCACAAGTAATGGCTGTACCGGCATCCACTACCACAAAATCTGATTTTTGCGGAAACAAGCCCACCGCCGCGATCATGGCTAACCAACGATCAACGCCCATATTAGTAACATTATTATAGCCGTTAATTAAAATACTATGATTTATCCGAGTATGTTTAGCCGAAGTGGCAGTAACAATGGGGATGTTTTGTTGCGCTGCCTCTTGGTGTAAAGCATCTAACCATTCGGGCGCTTTGACATAACTCAAATAAATATGACTTACCCGTGGCAGTAATTGCACTGGCGTCAGGGTCTCCGAAAAATATTCAAGCGAAGGATTGATGTCACATAACTCAGTATTTTGTATCTCCGTAGCACGCATACAACAATATTTTGCTAATGAATTGCCCACATCGATAAAAAGGATAGACTTATCTTGCTCTGACACTGATCTCTCCACCATGATATGTTTTTATTTCCCCATCAGCCATGACTCGTAATGCACCTTGTGGATCAATCCCCATACAAACACCCTGCACTGATTGTTGTCCAATTAATAGAGTAATGTCTTTATTAGCAAACACATTAAGTGATTCCCACTCTGATATAAAAGAAGACAATCCTGATTTTTCGAAAATGATTAGTGCGTGTTGAATATCTAAGATTAATTGTGCGGTTAAGTGATTACGATTAATCATTGTTTGCTGACTATGGCTTTGTAAATCAGTAAAAGGTTGTTCAATCCCTGTAATATCATCCGGTAAATTGACATTCAAACCCAAACCAATCACACAATGAACCTCATCACCGACAGAACCTTCAACCTCGATTAATATACCCGCTATTTTTTGCATATTAATATAGATGTCATTTGGCCATTTTAATTGGCCATCCGTGATACCAAAATGATTAAGTGTACGATTGACCGCTAAGCCAACAACCAATGATAGACCCGATAGAGTTTGATAACCGCCAGAAAAGCGCCAATACATAGATAAATAGATACTACTTGCAAACGGTGATATCCATTGTCTACCATGACGTCCTCGACCTGCACTTTGTGCTTCTGCGATACAACTTGCACCTTGGCTTAACTGCGCAATATTTTGTTTAATGTAGGTATTGGTGGAATCAACAACATTTAATACATCTAAATAAAGGGGCTGTGGGATCTGGCGATACTTTTCATGGCTAAGTTGTGCTTGAACATAATCAGATATCTCATCGTACGATAAGAGTGATAATGGCTCACTGAGCTTATAGCCTTTACCGCGCACCGAAAACACATCCAAACCAAGCTGTTTAAAAGCATCGATATGTTTTCCAATAGCCGAACGCGATATACCTAATTGAGCACCCAACTCAGTACCTGAGATAAACTCACTCTGGGCTAATAAATGTAAGAGCTTATTACGAGTGCTATGCATTATAACGTGATCCTATTAATTCGCCCTAACAGTTGGACTTCGTGTTCGAGGGTAATCCCAAATTGTGCTGACACCTCTGCAATAATCTGTCGAGCAAAATTAATCAGTGCGCTCCCTGTACCTGTGGCGATATTGGTTAGCACTAATGCTTGTTGCGGGTGACATTGGATCCCATCCATAATCTTACCTTTGAATCCAAGTGTATCAATTAACCATCCCGCAGGTACTTTTACTAAGTCGTCTGAAACAGGGAAAGAAGGGATCGCCGGAAATCTAGCCTGCAGTGCCGTAAAATGTTGTGTAGAGATAACTGGATTTTTAAAAAAACTACCAGCATTGCCGATTTGTTTAGGATCAGGTAATTTTTGTTGACGTATCTGAATGACTTTTTCGTATATATCAAAAATAGAAGGTGAAGTTAACGTTGCCAATTCACCATATGAGGTGACCGTTGCAACCAATTTAGGGATAGTAAAGTTAACTTTGGTAATAAACACTTTATCTTTAAGTGCATGTTTGAAAATTGAGTCTCGATAACCAAAGGCACAATCACTCCCAGAGATTGTCTGTATAGTACGAGTTGCTAAATCAACGTATTCTACTGAATCTACATATGGACCCACTTCAATACCATACGCCCCAATATTTTGAATCGGTGCGGCACCAACGGTACCTGGTATGAGCGCTAAATTTTCAAAGCCACCAATCCCTCGCTCTACACAAGTGGTCACTAAACTATGCCAATTTTCACCAGAAGCCACTTTAATATAATGATTAGTGGTGTCTTCGCTAAACACCATGCCGTGCAGTTTATTGATCCAAACTTCACCGTAATAATCTTCGGTAAAGACAGTATTAGACCCCTCCCCTAAAATAACAAAGGCATCTTGGTGACATTGATGCGCCATAATATGTTGGATGGCATTAAATTCAATAATAAAAGGCGCATGGGCAACTAACCCAAATGTGTGTAACTGACTAAGCGAATGCAAAGAAGAACCTCTAGATGTAAAACTTAAAATCAGTATACCAGTGACGTAAAAATCTGTTCAATGAATATATTCTTGAATATCATTTTACATACCCTAGATCATATACTTTCGCGTTAAGCTTAGCTTAATAAATCATCAGTATGCTATGTAAATAAAATGTAATGCAATTGAACTTTTTATAATGTATGTTAACTAACTAATGGACAATAATTTTGTTCATATAAGTAATAGGTGTAAACGTGTATAAGAATGTATGTAAAGCAGTAGTCGTATCTGGATGTGTCTTATTTTCACAATTAAGCTATGCAACTAATGACGAAGCGACGGCTGAATGGAAAATCGACCATGATTTTTTTAAGCAACAAGTTCAGCAAAGCATGTCTGCCGGACGTACTGTCAGAACGTTAATCGGTCATTATCCACAAAGTGTCACTGGTATTGTCGATGTTGCATTGGATTTATATCCTGAACAATACAAAGAAATAATTCATAGTGCCGTTTCTGCACAACCTTATTCAGCTGAAGATATTGTTACTATTGCTCTACAAAAAGGGATTACTCAATGTGAAAGTATCGTAGAAGCTGCGATTAGAGCTGAGCCTAGTTATGTTAGTTTTGTTGCTACAGCCGCGGCGAATGCCTCACCGGAGGATTTTGATGATATTTTGCGAGTAGCAGTCATGACTGAACCCGACTCTGCAGACAAAATTGTCCAGCTGATGGCAAAATCGTATCCTGAAAAAATCGCTAAAATTTTATCTAATACAATTAAACATGTACCACTAGTGGGTGAGTATATTGTCGATGCATTATTAGCCGTTTTTCCTAATAAGGCTGAAGAAGTTGTTTCTGTAGCTGTGCGTGAATCATCTCTGCAACGTGAACAAATCCAGCGTATTATTTCTACCGCTTTAGATGCAGGTGTAAATGTTGAAGATGTCACTAGATTTGCAACTATGGGTGGTGCAACGGTGGATGAAATTACTGCAGGTGTAAATAGCGCACCATCACAACAAGACAAGTAGCAAAACCTCAACACTAACTATTGTTAATATTCTTAAATCAAAAAACCGAGCCTAAGCTCGGTTTTTTATGTGGTTAACAATTCACTTAAGTGTACTGTTAACTATGAGAGTATGGTTTACTCTTCAGTTATTTCAACTACTTCTTCAGAAGCAACAACTGGACGGTCAACAAACTCAACATACGCCATAGGCGCTTTATCACCAGTACGGAATCCACATTTTAGAATGCGAATATAACCACCTGGACGAGCTTCGTAGCGAGGCCCTAATTCGTTGAATAGTTTACCAACCACTTCTTTGTCGCCTGTGCGAGCCATAGCTAAACGGCGGTTAGCAACACTATCAACTTTTGATAATGTAATTAACGGCTCGATAACACGGCGAAGTTCTTTTGCTTTAGGCAAAGTAGTTTTAATCACTTCATGCTTAACCATTGAAGATGCCATGTTTTTAAACATTGCTTTTCTATGGCTGCTGTTGCGATTTAACTTTCGACCACTTTTACGATGGCGCATAGCTTAATCCTTCTTTCAAGTAGCGTGTGCTAAACACACGCTAATACATCTTAGTCGGCAATACTTTCTGGTGGCCAATTCTCTAGGCGCATGCCTAAAGATAATCCACGAGATGCAAGCACGTCTTTGATTTCTGTTAATGACTTCTTACCAAGGTTAGGAGTTTTAAGTAACTCTACCTCAGTACGCTGTACAAGGTCACCAATATACTGAACCGCTTCTGCTTTAAGACAGTTAGCTGAACGTACGGTCAACTCTAAATCATCCACTGGACGAAGTAAGATTGGGTCAAATTCTGGCTTCTCTTCTTTCGCTTCTGGCTCAGAAACATCACGTAAATCTACGAATGCGTCTAGCTGTTCAGCTAAAATAGTAGCAGAGCGACGAATCGCTTCTTCAGGATCTAACGTACCGTTAGTTTCCATATCGATAATCAATTTATCTAAATCTGTGCGTTGTTCAACACGAGCAGATTCAACTGAGTATGCAATACGTTCAACAGGGCTGAATGAAGCATCAACCAGTAAACGACCAATTGGGCGATCATCTTCTTCAGAGGAGCGACGAACTGATGCAGGTACATAACCACGGCCAGTTTCAACCTTGATGCGCATGCTAATTTCTGTGTCTCCAGTAAGAGTACAGATAACATGTTCAGGATTGATAATCTCGACGTCACCATCATGCTGGATATCACCAGCGATAACAGTACCCGCTCCAGATTTGACCAAAGTCAGCGTTGCTTCAGTTTTACCTTCTAGACGAACTGCTAAGCCTTTAAGGTTTAGTAATATTTCAATTACGTCTTCTTGCACGCCTTCCTTTGTACTGTACTCATGCAACACACCATCAATTTCGACTTCAGTTACTGCTACGCCAGGCATAGAAGATAAAAGAATACGACGAAGTGCGTTACCTAGAGTGTGGCCAAAACCACGCTCTAATGGCTCAAGTACAACTTTAGCGCGAGTTGGAGAAATATTTTCAATCTCTACCAATCTTGGTTTTAGGAATTCAGTTACAGATCCCATAGCTTCC
>Ga0209119_1005064_pt1 | contig 10543 bp, 8 predicted proteins | sample COG_03_FD_184747 | JGI IMG/M metagenome (GOLD analysis project Ga0209119, IMG submission 184747) | Pelagic Microbial community sample from North Sea - COGITO 998_met_03 (SPAdes) (version 2) | ecosystem: Environmental > Aquatic > Marine > Neritic zone/Coastal water | place: Helgoland, sampling... | reverse complement strand
AACGGGCCGTGTTTGTGATTATCATTTTGCACCAACTACTACTTCTAAAGAAAACTTACTTAAAGAGAATATCCAAGAAGATACCATTTTAGTTACTGGAAACACCGTTATTGATGCCCTTTTGGATAGTGTAGAAAGGGTTAACCAAGAGCCAAGTGAGCTTATAAACGATTTGTCAACTACTTTAGGTGATAAAGAATTAATTTTAGTTACTGGACACCGAAGAGAAAATCATGGTACTGGTTTTATAAGGATTTGTGAGGCGCTAAAAGAAATAGCACAAGACAATACAGAGCGCTTAATTGTGTATCCAGTACATCTAAACCCAAAAGTGCAAGAACCAGTAAAGCGTATTTTAACAGATGTAGCTAACGTATTACTTATAGACCCACTAGCGTACCAAGATTTTATTTGGATGATGAACCGTGCCAAAATAATTATCACAGATAGTGGTGGGGTACAGGAAGAAGCTCCTAGTCTAGGTAAACCTGTTTTGGTGATGCGTGATACAACAGAGCGGCCAGAGGCTGTAAATGCCGGGACTGTAATTTTAGTAGGCACAAATAAAGACTTAATAGTAACTGAGGCGTTAGATTTATTAAACAATGCAACTAGGTTTCAGCAAATGAGTCTTTTACATAATCCCTATGGAGATGGCAAAGCGTGTGAGCGCATCGTAGATTTTATAAGAAATCTTTCATAAATTTAAAATAGTAATAATTTTACATTAAAATAATGAAACAACCAGAAGTAGTAATGATTGGTTTAGGATATATAGGCCTACCAACAGCAGCACTTATAGCATCTAATAGCGTAAAAGTATACGGTGTAGATATTAACCCTAAGGTGGTAGAAACAATTAATAGAGGAGAGATTCATATCGTTGAGCCCTCTTTAGATAAAGCAGTTGCCTCTGCTGTTAAAAATGGCTGTTTAAAAGCTGCTACAACACCTGTTGAGGCCAACACCTATATTATTGTTGTGCCAACCCCTTTTAAGGGTAAGAACGAGCCAGACATTTCCTTTGTTGAGTCAGCTACAAAGGCTGTTATGCCTTTATTAAAAGATGGAGATTTATACATTATTGAGTCTACCTCTCCAATAGGTACTACAGAAAAAATGATGGATCTTATCTATAGCTCACGTCCAGAACTAACAAATAAAATTCACATTGCTTATTGCCCAGAACGCGTATTACCAGGAAACGTAATGCATGAACTTGTGCATAACGATCGTGTAATTGGTGGAGTGAATAATGCTTCTACTCAAAAAGCTATGGCCTTTTATGGTAATTACGTAAAAGGAGAATTGCATGCTACCAATGCCAAAACCGCAGAGATGTGTAAACTGGTAGAAAACTCATCTAGAGATGTACAAATTGCCTTTGCGAATGAGTTATCACTTATTTGTGATAAAGCCGGGATTAACGTGTGGGAGCTTATTAAACTTGCAAACAAACACCCTAGAGTAAATATATTACAACCAGGATGTGGAGTAGGTGGCCATTGTATTGCTGTAGATCCTTACTTTATCGTCTCAGATTACCCAATGGAATCAAAAATTATAGGTACAGCTAGAGAGGTTAATAATTATAAATCGTTTTGGTGTGCAGAGAAAATACAGACCGAGAAACTTAAGTTTGAACTAGAACATGGTAGGAAACCTAAAGTGGCACTCATGGGCCTAGCTTTTAAACCCAATATTGACGATTTACGAGAATCTCCAGCCAAATATATTGCTCAAAAAGTATTGCAAAACGATAGTAATGGAGCGTACTTTATTGTTGAACCAAACATAAAAGAGCACAATGTGTTTAAACTTACAAATTATCAAACAGCTGCAGAACAAGCAGATATTATTGCTTTTTTAGTTGCTCACGATGAGTTTAAAAACTTAGAATTATCATCAGATAAAGTAGTGTTGGATTTTTGTGGGATAAAAAAGTAATTATGAATAAAAATATTTTAATCACAGGTGGTGCAGGTTTTATAGGTTCTCACGTTGTAAGAAGATTTGTAAATAAATATCCAGCCTATCACATCTATAACTTAGATGCATTAACCTATGCTGGTAATCTAGAAAATTTAAAAGACGTAGAGCCCAAAGAAAACTACACCTTTTTACACGGTGATATTACCGATGAAGAGTTTATCAACTCCATTTTTAAAAAATACCGATTTGATGATGTAATACACTTGGCTGCCGAATCTCACGTAGATAGATCTATCACAGATCCTTTAGGTTTTGCTAAAACAAATATACTGGGCACCATGATTTTACTCAATGGGTTTAAAAAGTTGCATAAAAATAATTGGTCTAATAAACGTTTTTATCATATAAGTACAGATGAGGTGTATGGATCATTAGGTGAAACTGGCCTATTTGAAGAAACAACCTCTTATGACCCTAATTCTCCCTATTCTGCCTCAAAAGCTAGTTCAGATCATTTTGTACGTGCCTATGGCGAGACCTATGGGTTGCCATACGTTATTACAAACTGTTCTAATAATTACGGGCAAAACCAGTTTCCAGAAAAGTTAATCCCTTTATTTATCAATAACATTTTAAATGACAAGGCGCTACCTGTTTACGGAGATGGTAATTACACAAGAGATTGGTTATACGTTATAGATCATGCCATTGCCATAGATTTGGTGTTTCATAAAGGAGAAAATCATGAGACCTATAATATTGGCGGTTTTAATGAGTGGAAAAATATTAATCTAGTAAAATTACTATGCCAGCAAATGGATCAAAAACTAGGTCGCGCTTCTGGCACCAGTGAAAAACTCATCACCTACGTAAAAGACAGGCCCGGTCATGATTTAAGATATGCTATTGACGCTTCAAAAATTAATAAAGAATTAGGCTGGAGCCCAACGGTTACTTTTGAGGAAGGTTTATCTGAGACAATTGATTGGTATTTATCTAATGAAGATTGGCTAAATAGTGTTACTTCAGGAAACTATCAGAATTATTATAAATCTCAATATAACTAATCTATGAAAGGAATAATACTAGCAGGCGGTTCAGGTACACGTTTACATCCATTGACAAAAGTTGTTTCAAAGCAATTATTGCCTATTTATGATAAACCTATGATATACTATCCATTGTCAGTATTGATGATTGCTGGTATTAGAGAGATTCTTATTATATCTACACCAAATGATTTACCAAATTTTAAAAAACTATTTGGAGATGGTAGTCAGCTTGGTTTAACATTATATTATGCAGAGCAGCCTTCTCCAGATGGTCTTGCACAAGCTTTTATTATAGGAGAAGAGTTTATTGGTAATGATGATGTGTGTTTAGTACTTGGGGACAATATATTTTACGGTGCTGGACTCAATCAACTATTAACAGATTCTGTTAAGGCAGTCAAAGAAACGAAAGAGGCAGTGGTTTTTGGTTATTATGTAAATGATCCCGAACGTTATGGTGTTGCAGAGGTTACTGAAAATGGTAAAGTTATTAGTATAGAAGAAAAGCCGGAAAATCCCAAATCTGACTACGCAGTGGTAGGCTTATATTTTTATCCAAATTCTGTAATTGAAATTGCTAAAAATGTTATACCATCTCATAGAGGAGAGTTAGAAATTACTTCTGTAAATCAAGCGTATTTAGAACAAGATGCTTTACAGCTTAAGAAGATGAGTAGAGGCTTTGCTTGGTTAGATACTGGAACACATGAATCACTAACAGAAGCTACAGAATTTGTTAAAGCTGTTGAAAAACGTACAAGTTTGAAAATAGCTTGTTTAGAGGAGATTGCAGTAAACTTTAATTGGATTACTAGAGAAGATATTTACGAACAAATCAAAGACTCAAAAGGTGATTATTTTGAGTATTTGAAAAAAGTGATCACAAAATGATATTAATAAAAATAGGAAAATGAAAAAAATTAAACAAATTTTCACAACGGCTTATAATAAAAAAGTAGATAGTATAGGTTTAGCAATTTTTAGGATTTGTTTTTCATTTGTTTTACTATGTGATGTATTCCAGCTCTTTCGTTTTAGGCATTTAATTTTTGATAAAGTTCCTTATCTTATTCCTTCGGAAATAGATTTTACTGTTCCAATTATTTTGTGGATGATTACTCTTGTATTCATATTTTTTGGACTTTTTACTAGAACTGCTTCTATATTAAATTATATATTTTCACTTATATTTTTATCTACAATTGATACGTATGAATATCATATGTACTATATTTATATGGGTGTTAGTTTTATTTTAATGTTTGCAAGAATATCAAAGCGGTTGTCTCTTGATACTTTATTTTTAAAACTGAAGTATTCAAATACTCGAGTTACTTATAATCCTCCAAAAAAAACCAGTGTTCTAAGTTATTATATCATTCTATTTGTGGGAATAGGACTAGTTTATTTCGATTCTATATTTTATAAATTTGCTTCCCAAATGTGGCTTAATGGGCTTGGTGTATGGTTACCATCAAGTGTTGCTCAAATTACAAATACAGATTCTTCACTAATATTAAATCAAAAGTGGCTAGTTATATTTTTAAATTATTTAACATTGGCAATAGAGACCTTATTCATCTTTGTTTTTTTTAGAAAAAAATGGCGTGTACCATTACTATTAATTGGAATGGGGCTTCATCTAGGGATAGTTATACAATTCCCTATACCTTGGTTCGGTTTAGGTTTTTGTAGTCTGTATTTACTAATGGTGCCCATAAAGTGTTGGAAAGCTGTGATGAATTTTATAAGATTTAAAAATCCTAAATTAACTTTTTTTTACGATCAACAATGTCCTTTATGTAATCGCACAAAAATTATCATAGAACATTTAGATGTATTTAATGCTATCCAATTTAAAGGTGTTCAAACATATGCAAGTGATGAAATAATGTTAAAAAATAAATCTATGGATGATTTGTTGGATAATATCTATTCAGTATCAAAGGATGGAAAAGTTTACGAAGGAGTAGATACTTACAGACAGGTGTTTTTAAAAATTCCACTATTATTTATATTTAGTATTCTACTTTTCATTCCAGGTTTTTATCATATAGGGAAATACATTTATAAGTTAGTCGCAAAAAATAGATTTGTAGATAGATGCACAGAGGATAATTGTGGGTTTAAGCCTAGTAATTTTCCTGTAAATAACGATTCAATTAAGTTAACCAAAACGTTCACTTTAAAAGATTTAAAGATTACTATTATATCATTTGGGTTTATATGTTTAATTCTCTTACAATTTAATGTAATTACACATTCTTTGGTTTGGAATAAAATGAAAACAAGTATCGGCTTAGCCGAACATTCAATACTAATTAAATATCTTAATAAAGTTTCTGATCCAATCTACAATTTATCTAAAGTGTTTTTTGGTATTACAACTCACGCTGTTTTTATAGATAGTCATTTTGAAGAATACAATCATACTATAGCAGTGCTATATAGAGGTAAAAATAAAGATATATGGTTACCTATTACTAACAATGACGGATCATTAGGCGCTTGGCAAATAGGGCCTGTATGGGCTAAATGGGGTTTTAGAGCAAATGCACCTAAAATAGATGCTATTAAATTAGAGCTTAGTATTAGAGACTTTACATCATTTTGGGCGCATAAAAATAATATTTCATTAGACGATGCTGTATTTCTAATTAAAGTTAAAAAGAATGATAATTTATCTGGTTGGGAAGAGAATGCTTTACGAAATCAATTAAAACAACCTTGGATAGAAGGCGGAACGGTTAAATGGGTAAATAAAAAATTCATTCCTAATATAATGGATATAGAATCGCTATAAATGAATTCAAAATTAGCCATCTTAGGAGCCAGTTATTTACAAAGGCCGTTATTTGAAAAAGCCAAGGAAATGGGTATTGAGACACATTGTTTTGCTTGGGAAGAAGGAGCGGTATGTAAAGATATAAGTGATTATTTTTATCCTATATCTGTTTTAGATAAAGACGCTATTTTAGAGGTTTGTTCTAAAGTAAAAATTGATGGTATCACAACTATTGCAACGGATATCTGTATCCCTACAATTTCTTATGTTGCAGAAAAGTTAAATTTGATTTCTAATTCATTTGAGTCTGCTTTAATTTGTACAAACAAGGGAGAAATGCGTAAAGCGTTTCAGGCATATAACATTAATTCTCCAAAATTTAAAATTACATCTCAATTTGAATCAAACTTTTTAGATTATTTTAAATACCCAGTCATTGTAAAACCCGTTGATCGATCTGGAAGTAAGGGGATTACGAAAGTTCTTGTTGAAAATTCTGTTGAAAATGCAGTATCTCTAAGTATTAAAGAATCAATTATTGGAGGAGCAATAATTGAAGAATTCGTAGATGGTGTTGAAGTAAGTGTAGAGGCGATTTCATGGGAAGGTGAGCATTCTATCCTTACAATAACTGATAAAATTACCACGAATAACCCACATTTTGTAGAGTTGGAACATCATCAGCCTAGCCTTTTGCCTATTGAAATAAAAGAAAGTATAATAGATTTAACCATTAAGTCTTTAAATGCTTTACAGATTAAAAATGGGGCAAGCCATTCAGAATTTAAAGTTACGAACACTGGAGAAATATTTGTCATTGAAGTAGGAGCAAGAATGGGAGGTGATTTTATAGGATCTCATTTAGTAAAATTGTCGACTGGTTATGATTATGTAAAAGGGGTAATTGATATTGCGCTAAATCGTTTTACTAAGCCTATCCTTGACAGTCAAAATAGATATTATTCTGGAGTCTATTTTTTATCTAAAGAAACTGAAAGGTTATTAAATTACTTTGAATGTGATAAAGATTATATTATTGAAAGAAATATCATGAATACAAATTTGAAGTTTTTAAAAGAAAGCAATGATCGTTCTGGTTTTATAATATATAAGTCTTCTAAAAAAATAAAATTATAATATGAAAAAAATTATTTTCTTAGGTTCAGGTGGCGGAGGCAATTTGAAGTTTATTCATCAATATAGTATAATCTATCCTAATCTACTTAGCGTTGTAATGGTAATTACAGACCGTAAGTGTGGTGCTAGTAATTACGCTGATGAAATGACAATACCTTATAAAATCCACTCTTTTAAAAGAGTTAAAGAACAAGATAATTTGTTAATTCAAATAATTGACAAATGTAATCCTGATTTAATTGTAACTAATGTTCATAAAATATTATCAAAAAATATCGTTAACACTTTTTATAATAAATTAATTAATCTTCATTATTCTTATCTGCCTGCTTTTGGCGGTTTAATAGGTATGGCCCCAGTGGATAAGTCTTTAGAAAGAAATAATTTACTTATTGGATGTACATTACACTTCGTAGATGAAGGAGTTGACACTGGAGAAACAATAGCTCAAGGAGTTGTGGTTAAAAATGAGTCTTTAAATATTTATCAATCAGTTTTCGAATGCGGAGTTTTTACCCTACTGTCGGGGATATTAAAATTATTTAATCAAGATGATGTAAATTTTACTTTTGTTAATCATTATTTAATTACACCTTATTCAAGTATAATTGATAATAATTTATGTAAAAAAATTATCATAAATTTAAAAACAACAAATGATTCCATTCAATAAACCACATTTAACAGGAAAGGAAGCGCATTATACTTATGATGCCTTTTACACAGGCAAATTATCTGGAAATGGGAAGTATACAAAACTATGTCAAGAGTTTTTTGAAACCAAATACGGTTTAAAAAAAACCTTATTAACTACTTCTTGTACAGATGCTTTAGAAATGTGTGCCATGTTATTAGACATACAACCTGGTGATGAAGTTATAGTTCCTTCTTACACTTTTGTGTCTACAGCATTAGCTTTTGTCAGACAAGGAGCAAAAATTATATTTGCAGATTCATGTGCAAATAATCCAAATTTAGACATAACTAAATTAGCGTCTCTAATTACCAGCAAAACGAAAGCTATTGTACCCGTGCATTATGCAGGAGTGGCGGTAGACATGGATGCTTTAATGAAACTTGCTCATACGCATGGAATTTATATTGTTGAAGATGCTGCTCAAGCCATAGATAGTTTTTATAATGGCAAAGCACTTGGCACAATTGGTCATCTATCCGCATTTTCTTTTCATGAAACCAAAAATATAATTGCAGGAGAAGGTGGCCTGTTAGGAATTAACGATGAACAATTTATTGAACGTGCAGAGGTCATCTGGGAAAAAGGAACTAATAGAGCCTCTTTTTTTAGAGGTGAAGTTAATAAGTACGGTTGGGAGGATATAGGATCGTCTTTTTTACCCTCAGAATCTATAGCGGCTTTTCTTTTTGCACAGATAGAAAATCTTGAGGATATACAGAACCGGAGAAAATATATTTGGAATAAATATTTTAAAGCTTTTCAAGCACTAAATGGTCTAGTTAAGTTGCCTGATGTGCCAAATTATGCTACAAATAATGCACATATGTTTTATTTGGTTTTTAAAAATTTAGACGAAAGGACGGCTTTTATAAGCCACTCTAAATCTAATGAAGTTCTTTCAGTTTTTCATTACTTGAGTTTACACAAAAGCCCTTATTATGAGAGAAATAATACGGAGCGCCCAACACTAGAAAATTGCGATTTCTTTGCAGATTGTTTAGTGAGGCTGCCTTTATATTACGATATGTCTGAGAATGACATTGATGCAGTAATTAAAATGGTAATAGATTTTTTTAAAAGTTAATTATGATAATTCACTTTATACCTGCCGAAAAATTTATTCATCGTGCAATAAACCTTTTTGAAGAGGCGTTTCCGGGTGAAAACCGATTTTATGTTTTTGGTAAGAACAGTGGTTTTGATACTAGCATAAACAAAGATAAATTTATAACTATTAAATTAAAAGATAAATGGTGGCATATGGCTTTTTGGGACTTTAAACCAACTGACAAAATCGTTTTTCATAATCTTTACAAAAGCTACAATGTTTTTTTAGCCAACGCTGATTTTTTAATAAAAAATGAAAAGCATTTTGTGTTTTGGGGTGCGGAGCTCTATAATACTCCAAATTTTTGGCCAAATAGTATTTTTGGATCAACAACTAGCAGTTTGCCCAAATCTAAAAAGTTTGATATTAAACAACGTTTAAAGAACTTTTTTAATGCATCAATAACGAAGTATTTATATCCAAAAAAACACAATGCTTCTAATCCATCTATCCAAGATAAAAAAAGGGCTTTGCAAGCAATGGATATTATTCATACACACGTTAAAGAAGACTTTTTAAATCTAAAACAAGTGATGAACATAAATGCTCAATGGAGTAATTTTTCTTATTACGCTAATGAAGATTACATTGCGATGAAAGATAAAACTCCAGGTACTAAGATTTTAATTGGCAACTCGGCATCGGCGAGTAATAATCATCTTGAAGTATTTGAAATTTTAAAGCGATTAGAAGTTAATAATGAGATGGTTTGTCCACTAAATTATGGAGATTCTAATTACGCCGCAGTAATTTCTAAAATAGGTGTAGATACATTTGGTTCTAAGTTTTTTGCCTTAAATCAATTTCTTTCTTTAGAGGATTACAATAAAATACAAATAGATTGTGGCATTGTTATCATGAATCATTATAGGCAGCAAGCATGTGGTAATATAATTGCGGCATTAAATATGGGGTGTAAAGTTTTCTTGAGTCATAAATCACCACTACTCAAACATTTTAAAGGCTTGGAACTTTATATTTATTGTATTGAAACTGATTTAAATTCCATTCATGATTTGCAAATACTTGATAATGAATTAATAACCGCTAATAGGGCAGCTTTGAAAAAATATTATGACCGCAGTGTTATAATTGATGCCTTAAAGAGTTCGTTTAAAATAAAACAATGAGTTTAAAACAAAAAACAATTTCTGGCACGAAGTGGACGTCCATAAATAAAATTGTAATTACTGTTTTTGCAATAGTTAAACTATCTATTCTTACCAGATATTTAGATAAAGGAGATTTTGGGTTAATGGCTATTGTAAACCTTGTTTTAGGTTTTATGAATATGTTTGTAAGTCTGGGATTAAATACTGCAATCATACATAAACAAAACATTTCTAAAAATGAGTATTCAAGTTTGTATTTGATGAATGTTTTTATGAGTGTTTTAATAATGATTCTTGTTATAATTTCGAGTCCATTTATAGCAAATTTTTATACAGAACCGCGCTTAACAGATTTAATAATAATAATGAGTTTAACTATCATTATTTCTGCCATTGGAAATCAATACCAAACAATTAAACAAAAAGAGTTAGAGTTTAAATTTATTTCAATAGTTTCTATAGTAGCAGCTATCATTTCATTAGTTTTTTCAATATATCTTGCAATTAACGGTTATGGTGTATATTCCTTAGTATACTCTTCTTTAGTTGGTGTTATTTTCTCTAATATAGTTTACTTTTCAGATGGCATTCTTAAAAAAGGTTTTACGTTTCACTTTAGATTAAAAGAAATCAAACCTTTTTTTAAAATTGGAATTTATCAAGTAGGCGGCCAGATTATAAACTTTCTTAACAGAGATATAGATACGCTATTAATAGGGA
>Ga0209119_1005061_pt1 | contig 10545 bp, 10 predicted proteins | sample COG_03_FD_184747 | JGI IMG/M metagenome (GOLD analysis project Ga0209119, IMG submission 184747) | Pelagic Microbial community sample from North Sea - COGITO 998_met_03 (SPAdes) (version 2) | ecosystem: Environmental > Aquatic > Marine > Neritic zone/Coastal water | place: Helgoland, sampling... | reverse complement strand
GTTATGTCAGCGTCTCGGTAAGCGCAAGGTGATTGCTGAGACTGGTGCTGGTCAGCACGGTTTTGCCACGGCGACCATGGCGGCGCGCTTTGGTTTTGACTGTAAAATTTATATGGGTGCAGTGGATGTGGCACGCCAGCGTCCGAATGTTTTCTGGATGGAAAATCTTGGTGCCGAGGTTGTCGCTGTTGAAGATGGCCAGAAGACGCTTAAAGATGCAATTAATGAAGCGATGCGCGATTGGGTCACCAATATGGCAGACACTCATTATATTTTGGGTACCGCCTGTGGTCCTCATCCATTCCCGGAAATGGTTAGCTGGTTCCAGTCGATTATTGGCTTTGAAGCTCGCGAGCAAATGATCGCTCAGGCTGGCAGATTGCCAGACCGTGTCTACGCCTGTGTTGGTGGCGGCTCAAATGCGATGGGTATTTTCCAGGGCTTCTTTGACGACGATAATGTTGAGCTGATTGGTAGTGAAGCCGGTGGTAAGGGTGTGGGTTCCTATATGCACGCTGCGCGCCTCGCCTATGACGATGCTACTGTCGGCGTTGCTCAGGGGTTTAAAACCTACTTCCTGCAAAACGATGAAGGCAATATGAATGAGACTCATTCGGTTGCCGCCGGTCTCGACTATATAGGTATCAACCCAATCTTTTCTCATCTCCACGATAAGGGCAAGGTGCGCTTTGAAGCGGCCACTGATGTTGAAGTTAAAGAGGCTCTGCGACTGACTATGCGCACCGAGGGTTTGATTCCGGCGCTGGAGAGTACCCACGCTTTTGTCACGGCGATTAAAGAAGCGCCGACGATGGGCAAAGACGAAATTATTCTAATCAACCAATCCGGTCGCGGCGATAAAGATATCTTTACCATTGCCGATGCATTGGATGATGCCAAGTGGAAAACATTTATTGAAGGTAAAGCGGATCAGTACCGTGGGGAGAAAAACTAATGGGTCTGCAAAGCTTTCTTGCCGAACGTAAAAAAGATAAAGACTTATTGGTAATGGCCCATGTGGTCTGCGGCTACCCATCCTTTGAAGACAATATGCAAGAACTGGAGATTATGGCTGAAGCCGGCGTCGATCTGGTTGAGTTGCAGTTTCCTTTTTCTGAGCCTAGCGCCGATGGCCCACTATTTGTCAATGCCAACGAACAGTCGCTAAAGGCCGGTACCACGGTTGATCAGTGCTTTGAGTTTATGCAGCAGGCCAGTGAGCGTTTCCCGTTTAAGCTGTTGATGATGGGTTACTACAACACTGTGTTTAAAATGGGTGAAGAGACGTTTGTACAGCGCCTTAAGGAGTCTGGCGGCTGTGGTTATATTCTTCCCGATCTGCCGGTAGAAGAGTCCGCTAATTTGCATCGTCTGTCTGAAGAGGCGGGTATTGAGCCGATTATTTTGATGACGCCCACGAGTAGTGATAAGCGCCTTGCCCAGCTCGGTGCAGTGAGTCGCGGTCTAGTTTATGTGGTTGCTCGTAAGGGTGTAACCGGTTCAAAAACCAATATGGGTGACGATGTTCTGGCGCTGATCGAGCGCTGTCGTCAGCATACCGATGCGCAGATTGGTGTTGGCTTTGGTATTAGCGGCAAGGAAGATATGGATTTCTTGCGCGGCTCTGCGGATATGGCAATTGTTGGTACTGCGGCATTAAAGACTTGGGAACAGTCAGGCGCTGATGGCCTGCGTAATTTTTTTGCTGAGTTGATGGCCTAGGTTAGAAGGTTAACTCTCGGTCGCCACCGAGAAACGCCAGTCATTAATCAGCTGTGATCTGATTTCTTCAAGGGGTGTGTAAGCGCCCCAATCAATCTCTTTTACACACACCAGTTGGGCTCCCTGAGCTGAGCTGATTGGTCCTGCCCAACAGGGTAGCGAATCATTATTTGCGGCTAATAAAAGTAGTTTTGTAGAAAAAGCCTGACCATATTTTTCAGCTAGCTCAGTGGACAATATAGCGTCATAACGGTCGAAGGTATCGCCCTTTGGGGTTTCGTCTGCTTTTGTGATTGGGGGATTATCAAGAGAGCCAAGTGCTAGCTGAGCTTTTTCGAAAGCCTGCCCACCGTGAATGGCAGTACTGAAACCAACCACCCAGATCCAGAGTGTCGATGGCTCGCGATAGTGAGTTTTGTTCTGTTGGTAAAAATTTTCTAGCTGCTGGTCACTGGGCATGGTTTGAGTGGTGACATTCTTGGTTAAACCCGCCAACTTCACGTCCATTGCAGACTGATCCACAGTGCTGTCTATATCCCCGCCAATTCCGGGGACATCGACCATATCATTGCCAAATAGCTTGCTGTTAATACGGCTTTGCAACTCTTCATTATCGGCGTTGGTCAGCTGATCCATTCTCAGGTTTGAGTCTGCTTCAGGACTACTTTTAAGCCAGTTATTTAGGCCGACAGCTGCATATAAAGCGACCAGAAAGATGGTCAGCAACAGGGTTATTTTTGTGGCGGTGGGGGTTTTTATAGTCACGGTAACTTTACTGTTTAAAGATTTTTATCCAATCGCCAGCACTTGGTTCGCCGCTGGGATAATGTCCGTTGATTATACGCAGATCATCTATCTCTGCAGAGTTGAGATTAAATGCCTTGCCCAACGCAGTAAAGTTAGTTGCGTTAGTGGCTTTGACATAGTGAATAGTCTTCGGTTTCTGGCCTTCAATTTCGCGACGTGAAATTGGCCGGAAGCTTTTAATTGATTCGCTGAACAATTTATCGATGTCAGAAAATTGTTCCTGTTTGTCCACCTCACCATTAAACACAAAGGCATTGAGTTTGTAATAGATAACCGCAATACGCTGGTCTGGACGATTGTCACCGCCGGGTAAAATGCCGGTAAAGCCTTTGAGCCCCGCTGGAGAAATGTCGCGACCCTGTTCAAGTTTTGAAACTTTAAGGAAGTTGTAGAGGTATTCCTCGGGGCTTTGAATGGTTCGCGCAATTGGTGTCAGAGAGAGCTTGGCATCCTGACTCTCAGGGCTACCTTCTGAGCTGTGTTTGCTGGCGTCATTGGTTTGTATCCAACCTTTAGGGTAGTCAAAGCGCACACGCAACTTCATATTTGAGTAGCGTTCAGGTTTCTTTTCTTTAGCGAGAAAATTCTCTCCCCAGATAAGACCTTCGGTCAGTTTGCGGTACTGGGCTGCACCCTTGCCACGGGTCTCGCTAGATCGCAATCGTTGAGCTTTACTCACCACAGTGCGCAGTCGCGAATCGTTGCGGGGGTGGCTGGCAAAGATGCCATGGTAGGTCTGCTTGCTAGCACCCTTGGCTTTGGCGCGGTCTTTTTGCAGCATTTCATAGTCTTTCATAATTGATAGCATGCTGATCATTTCGTTGGGTTTGTAACCCAGCTTGGCCATATATTCGGCACCGACTTCATCGGCTTCCAGTTCGTTGCGACGGCCATGGCCGCGGATAATTGAGTTGGCGTAGGCCATGCCTGCTTCATAGACTTCACCACTGCCGGAGAGTACGGCGGCAATGGTCGAGAGAATCTGCGCGCCGGTTGCTTTGCCTTCCTGACCGGTGACATGTTTTTTGGTGATATGGGCAACTTCGTGGGCGAGCACCGAGACCAGCTGGGCTTCATTGCTAACATAATTGAGCAGGCCGCGATTGACATAGACATAGTTGCCGCGGGTGGCAAAAGCATTGAGGTCTGGTGAGTCGAGCAGGGTGAAGGTAAATTTTTCGCCTGCCATTTCAGACTGGGCGACCACTTCATTGCCAAGTCTTTTGATATAGGCATCAAGCACTGGGTCAGCGTAAATTGGTGTGGATTGCAGCACCTCTTTGTAGATATCTTCGCCGGTGGTTTTTGCTGATAACTGCAGTGGAATTAGCAGGCTGATAAAAACAGCCGCGCAACAATTTGCCCGCCAATTTAACCGAAAATTAAAAAACAAAAATCTCATCTAGCTTCCTTTCACTTTTCCACGCTAAAGAATTTCTTGAGCTGTTTGCCAAGGCTGCTACAGGCATCTTTTTTAACCGGTGTTAACAGTGGAATGGGTGCCACCGCGCCTATCAGGTAGGAGGTGCCCGCAGAGTCAACCCGCAGTCGGCCCTTTTCACTAAAGTCATTTAAATCCCAGATAATAGCTTCATAAATGGAGCTTTTTTCCCACTGTGCATAGCCAAAACAGCCACCACCGCCCGGCCCAACGGCGCAACTTATCGAGCCGCCCTGATCGTGGGTTTGAGTCGAGCCATCGAGCCACACCAGATAGCGAACGCCCTGATTATCGACCTGATATTTAATATCCGGATCCTGCATTAGGCGGGTTAGACGTTTAAGTCCTTTTGGCGCTGTTCGCGGCTCAAACCAAGGGTATATTGCATCGATAAACTGTTGTTCGGGCGTAACACTTATATCGGCGCCTTTCATTCTGCTGGCAACGCAGCTGATAAATTCTCGATCTGTGTCGTAATGCCCAGCATCTCTGCGCCCAAGGATAACCACAGATTCATCGCTGTTGAGTTCCATAACACTGTTGTTTGGGCGATACTCATCAATACTGGTGGTGGCACCACAGCCTGAAAGGACTATTGCTATCAAGGGAAGTAGAAAAGTTTTATTCACTGTTCCTCTCCCAGCTTTCGCTCCCGTACCATCCAGTTGTAGACGCTGGGTATGCGGTAGAAGTCGAGGAGTAATTTTGCGCCGGCATCGCGCAGGGCAATAACCGCGGCTTCTTCGATGGCATTGGTTTTCGACAGCATAAAAGAGTCCGGCGTCTTGCCGTAGGCGGGCATAAACCAGCTGTCGATCTGGTCGCCCTCGGTGTTTTCAATATCCAGACTGTACTTGATCCACACTTCGTAGACATTCAGGTAGGTGTCTGAGGGTGTCGAGACCTGAACCTCCTGAACTGATGGGGTAATCACGAGCCCATTATCAAAACTCACTTGCTCTTTGGAGGCGATAAATTCGATATTTTTAAACAGCCCTTTAAAGGCATTGCCGAGCATTGTGGTCTGGGCAGAACCTATATTGATGGTGGTGTTTGGGTTTGGGGTTGCCACATAGCCACTAAATTGCTCATCGAAAACAATTGAGGCGCTGACGGCTTTGGGCTTTGAGACAACGGTTGGATATGTTCGCTCGGCTATCTGAACCTGTGCCGATGTGCTGCAGCCAGTGATGACTAGCAGGGCAAAAACTGTGGTAATAATCTGTATTTTAGTTATCTGCATAATTTTGCTTCCTTTAATTAAGGCTGTTAAGGCCAATAAAGGTTCCCCCATTGTTATAGCTTAGTTCACGCATTAGAGCGGCGAACCTTATTGCCGAGGCGCTGGGGGTGCCGCCCGCTGGAAAATGCACGGGAAATCCAATGGCATGAATACGCACTAGCCTGTCGGCACCGCGGTGTGCTTGATTGAGTTTGTCGATGGCTTTGACAATATTGCGGATAGATCGACCCTGAAAGTCGTCGCCCAATGTGTAGATACTTATTTTGCGGTCAGCTTTGTAAAAGGTCTGAATCGCTGCATTAATACCTTCGACGGGACTTGAGTTACTAAACGGCGCCCAAGTATTTAGTGTTTTGACAATGTTTGCGCGCATCTCCGGGCTATCTGGTATCCAGCGGCCACGGTAGGCGGAAAACATATACTGGCCCATATCATTAAGTACCTGTAGGCCTTTTACGTCCGGGTAGATGTCGAGAATATTGATCATCTCTTTTTTGACTTTTTCCCAGGCGGCCACCTGCATACTGCCCGAGGTATCGATTACAAAAATAATATAGTCGCTGTCGACCGGGATACCGCCGATCAGTTTATTCTGCTGCTTAAACTCGGGGCCGAGCAATCGTTCCATCTCTTCACTGAGAATTTGCATTACTAGCTGCAGCTGTTCTTTTTCACGCGCTTCGGACTGGGATATCTGTGCCGATTGTTTTTCAACACTGGCCAGTTTGGCTTTTAGGCGCGCCACGCGCTCGGTTAGCTCAGAGAGCTGTTGTTTGCGGGATTTAAGCTGTTCGTTGAGAATCACCGATTCACCGCGCACATCAAACAGTTGCTCTTGATACTCTTTTACTGTGCTGCGGAGTTTATTTTCTGCCTCTTCGAGCGCTGCGGGATCGCCGACTTTGGCTATTACCAGTAGTAAAACAATGGCGCCAAAGCCGCAGCTAATAACATCCAGAAATGAAATGCTGGCTTCCTGAGATGCACGGCGTTGGCGTTTCATGGCCAGTCTCGCGAGGGGGCAATAAAGGCGCCCTTGGTATTGAGAGCTAACTGCCAGAACAGCGCGGCGGCTTCCGGGTCACCCTCCATGGGAAATAAAATCGTGTTTACTGGTATGCCCCGCGGCAGGCTGTTGACGGCCGCGGAGAAGAAGTCCCGTCGCTGGCGGCCACTGACCATATATTTTTTGGGTGGGTTGGCGCCCTGGGTTGGCAGGCCATCGGTCAGTAGAAACATATTGTCAGGCTTGTTTTCAAAATCATTAACAGCGGCAATCGCATTGATCAGGCTGGTGCCGGTTCCCGGTGAATAATTACGCAGACCATCGACAGCTTTTTCCAGCGCAAGAGAGTCTGCGGCATCCAACCACTCACCCTCGGTACCGACAATTGCCGGCTCTGTGCCAGTGTTAAAGATGTACAGCTGAAAGCGGCTGCTGGGGGGCAGTTGTGCTAACAGCCATTCGACGGTACGCAATGTCCAGATCCATTTTGGCGACTGTTTTTTCTGACTGTCGCTCATATTGCGTCGGCGCACGGCGTTGACAACGGTATCGGCGAGCATGCTCGCAGAGCCATCGACCAGAATAATGACTCGCTCACCACCGAGCTTCAGGCCGGTTAGATATTGGCGGTTGCCATCGCCAAGAAACTCACGCACCTTATCGCCAAATTCGACCTCTTCCATCTGCGCGGTTTCTTTTTCAAGCTGTTCAACTTGGCGGCGCAGCTTGGCAATATCATCTTTGGGGTCGGCCTGAATACTTTTTTCCTGCTCTTGCAGATCGGTAATCACCCGCTTAGAGGCGCCCTGTGCAGTCACCAGCTGTAGTTGTAATTCTTCGAGGCTATTGAGCAGTTCGACTTTTTCCCGCTCTGCTTGGCTAATATCCTCCTGAAGCAGATCCACTTCAGAGGCGAGTCGTGGGTCTGGCAGCTCAATTTCGGTGGCGTTGTGACGAAGGATTAAAAACAGTAGCGTTACCGCGCCAAAGCCGCAGGCCATAATGTCCAGAAAGGAGAGACTGAAGGCAATATTGCGGCGCTTTTTAGCCATTGCAGACCTCGATCAATTGCAGCCGAAAGTCGCCGATAAATATTTTCCCACCGGGCTCGGCGGTGTCTGGCAGCTCTATAGGAATCTCGCTGTCGCGATGAATAATATTCAGACTGTGGTTATTTAATGAGACAACCAGTGCGGCGCTGCTATCGACCAACTGGGTAATATTGAGACGCCTACCATCCACACAGAGGCTCAGAGGCTCATTGAGCGGCCAGGCGCGACCCTGATAGAGCAGGTGGGTTGCCGGCGCTGGTGGTGATGTATCTGTTTTGCGTCGGCCGCTGTAACTGATCACTGGTTCAAGGGAGGTGATACGACGCAGATTGCCGCTCTTTTCCAGCAGTGATTCATAACATCTAAGACAGCTATCGACACCTTGGGTCATATTTAGCTCGCGGACAGCGCCGAAGCCTGAGTGCAGGGCGGAGATTATTTTACTGCTGTGAGCAAAGGTAATATCTGCCGGTGCTGTTTTGGCTATCAGTCTGGTTAAGCTTTGCAGACGTTTTTCCAGCAGTCCTTCGATTTCGTTTTTGCGCAGCGCTAGGTGCAGGTCGCCGCGTGGTGAGGCCAGGGTCAGATCGCATTCCGAGAGGCCGGCAAAGCCGCTGATCATGTCGGGGAGTTGGTTGTAAATAGCCTGTTCTCCCTCGGAGGTATGCAACGGATCAAAGCGGTGATTCTTAATTGATAGATCTCTGATATAGCTGGCGAGGGCGTTATAAATATGGCTGGCACCTATATCCGGGATCACCTGATGGGCTTTAACGCTGAGCCCGTTGCGCTCAAAACTGATCTGACTGACGACTAGCTGATGCATCTGTAAGTCGATATGCAGAGTTTGTTTTTGTGGGCTCTCAAGATCTTCAATACTGTCCCCCAGATACAGACAGTCGGCTAGACTGCTGTCGATAACGGCGCTACTCGTCGCTTGCATAGCGTCGATTAATCCCAGCAGTAACGACAGCTGTTGATCGTTAAATGTGCTTGGAACACTGAGGACTAACTGCTTGGGTGAGCCGGCTTTGCTATGTAAACTTTTCAGCTGGGCAAAGGCAATATCAGCATGGTGGCGGGCCCACTGTTGATGGCCGGGCAGCGGCGTCTGATTGAGTTGTCGCCAGTATTCTCTATAGATATTTTGCGGCTGAAGCCAGGCCTGCTGGCGGGCGGCGAGACCGGTGATAATGCCCTGTGCGGTGTGCAGGGCAAATCCTGGCTCGCTGAATACCTCACCACCCTGAGTTTTTATCAGTAGTGTCTGATCGTTAAATTCGAGAACAGCAGTGCTCATAATTTATTTCGCTTTTAAAAATCGCAGCAGATTGTTTTCGCAGTAGGCGTGAGAATCGAGCACCAGACGCTCTTGAATAAGCTGCAGCTGGTGCATAAAAAACATCACGATCATGCTGATCAGCAGAGCGATAAATGTTGAGTTAAAGGCGACCCCGAGACTACTGGTCACACCGGCAATATTGCCTTCCATGGCCTCGTGAGCCTGACCTAGTGCGGCACCTATACCGCGCACTGTGCCAATAAAGCCGATCGAAGGAATCGCCCAGGTGATATAGCGAACCATCGACAGTTCAGAGTCGAGGCGATCATTTTCATTACTGCACACTGTATTGACGGCATCGGTTGCGGACTGGACGCTGTCGGTGACTTGAAATCGGGTCAGGGCAGTTTGCAATGCGCGAGGTAGCAGCAGCGGTCGCTGATTATCGGGAAGTGATTGCAGCGGCCTTGCCAGTTGACTGGAGTCTTCGGGCAGCACTCTCGACCCCTCGCTAATCGAGATCAGCGGTGTTGTGAACATTTTTTGTTCATGAAAGGCGCTGCGGGTTTTGTAGCCCATAATCGCCAGAGCCCAAAGCATCAGGATAAAACAGGCTTCCTGTTCAAAGTCTTTAATAACAATAAAGAATGATCGCGGCACCTCATAGTTTTCGCCAGCGGCCGCCATTTCGGCGTGGTGGCGGATGGTGCTTTCGGCATTGGGGCGCACCACGGTGACAAAGATTGCATGGACGACAATAATAGCCAGTAGCAGGGCGGTTAATTGAAAGAACATCTCATTGGTATGGCTTTTCATTTGAGTATCCTTGGGTCTATTAAATAGAGGTTTCTAAATGTCAGAGGGAAGAGGAACCGGGAAGTCTTCGGATATCTCTTCGCTGGGTTTAAAGTCACTTGGTGTCTCTGGCTGGTCTGGCACCTGATCCTGTGGGCTGTCGTTTTCCACCCGCGGCTGTTTGGAATTTTTCTCTGCTTCTGGGCTGTCAGCTGACCACAGTGGCGCGGAGAAAATCATCGCTGCCAAGAGTGGTAAGGCGATCGCAAAGGGCAAAGTTATTTTTATTGTTTTAAGCGAATAGCTCATAGATCACTTCCGGGTTTGTCTACGTAGCGAGCGATTCTAAAGCCCAGATCAATTCGCCCATCGCTGCCCGAGTCGCGGTAGCTGAGGCGTAATTCGGTGCGCGAGGCGAGGGCCCAGCTGGCACCGCGAATAACATGCTTATTGCCCTGTTGAGGACCCCGTGGATCCAGTTGCGGTTCGTCGCGCTGGGGTCGGACATCAAAATAGTCATTGACCCATTCAGCCACATTGCCGCTTATGTCATAGAGACCTTTGCTGTTGGCTTTAAAGCTGCCGACCACGGCAGATACTGGGTACTGATCATTGTAGTTGGGCAGGGTAAAGCTGATAAAGGTTCTGGCACTCTGGTCCGCATAATTGCCGGTGACGGTCATTGGCGGGTAGAGATCGCTCTGCCAAGGGAAGATATGGCTTTTCGATTGCAGATCAATTTTTGCTGCCCAGGCCCATTCCGTCTCGGTGGGCAATCGGTAGCCATGGGTATCCCAGTTAAAGCCAGTAATACGGCCCTCTTCGACGGTGTAGAAAGCCGGTAAGCCTTCTTTGCGGCTCAGCCAATTGCAGAACAGTGCGGCATCTTCCCAGCTGACCTTGGCAACCGGCTGGTCGTTCATATCCAGGGTCTGACCTTTAATGGCGGTTGAACTGTGCTGATCTTTCCAACGTCGGTACTGGGCATTGGTGGTCTCATGAGTAGCGAGATAAAAAGGTCGTTGCAGGGCTACCAAACGCTCTGCTTCATTGGCGCGCCTGCCTGGCTGTCGGCGAGGTGCGCCGAGCATAAACTGCTGGTTGGGGCGGAACAGTTTTAAGCTGATACCCACGGAGCTGTTTACCACTGGAGGGCGTGATGCCCAGTAGGCTTGCTCGAGAGTCAGCAAGTTAACG
>Ga0209119_1005060_pt1 | contig 10546 bp, 8 predicted proteins | sample COG_03_FD_184747 | JGI IMG/M metagenome (GOLD analysis project Ga0209119, IMG submission 184747) | Pelagic Microbial community sample from North Sea - COGITO 998_met_03 (SPAdes) (version 2) | ecosystem: Environmental > Aquatic > Marine > Neritic zone/Coastal water | place: Helgoland, sampling... | reverse complement strand
GCCCTTGCCTAGAGTGTTGGCAGATAAAGTGCTTGTATTAGCGACCACGACCTACCCTCCTGACAACCTGTGTATCCGGATGAAGCTCATGGCCAATACGCAGCATCATGCCAACCATGGCGCAGGTCACCATCAGACTGCTGCCGCCGTAACTGACAAAGGGCAAGGTCAGGCCTTTGGTGGGCAAAAATCCAGCATTAACACCCAGGTTAATGAGTGTCTGGCCACTGATCAGGCAACCAAAGCCAATTAGCACAAAGACGCCATACCAGTACTCTTGGCTGACCGCCTTTTTGCTCAAACTAAAGATTCGCCACACCAGCAACACATAGAGACCGAGCAGGCAGAGCACGCCGATAAAACCAAATTCTTCAGCAAAAATAGCAAATACAAAATCGGTGTGGGCTTCTGGCAGATAGAGCATTTTTTGCACCGACTGACCGAGGCCAACACCAAACCATTCGCCGCGACCAAAGGCGATTAATGACTGAGTGAGCTGGTAGCCAGAGTTAAACTGATCTGACCAGGGGTCGAGGAAACTGCTCAGACGAGCCATGCGATAGGGTGCCGCTTCGGCAAACAGAGCCAGCGCTGAGGAGCCCACTAAGACCAGCCCAAGGTAGTGCCACAGCTTAATACGGGTTAAAAAAAGCATCGCCATAAAGGTGCATGAGAGCACCACCAGAGAGCCAAAATCTGGCTCCATCAATAACAAAAACAGTGGCACCATCAACACACATAAGGGCTTAAACCAGTCCAGCCAATCGTCGCCGAAATTCTCACGGTTACTGGCAAAATAGCTCGCCATAAACACCACGGTGGCGACTTTGGCCAACTCAGAAACCTGTAGTGTTAGACCGGCAATGCTCAACCAGCGGCGACTGCCATTGACTTCACGACCAATGCCCGGGATCAAGACGATAATTAGCAGCAAGATCGCCAGCAACATCCACAATCGGCTGTATTGGGACCAGACACTGGGCGGGGTAAAGAAGGTCACACCCATGGCCGCCAATGCAATAAAGATATAGATGGCGTGGCGCTTCACAAAATAAAATTCATTATTAAAGTTGTGCTCGGCATAACTAAATGAGGCCGAGGCGACCATGGTTAGGCCCACTGACATCAGTGCCAGTACCGCCAGTAACAGCAAACTGTCGATGCGCCAAGAGCCGCGCTCTGAGCCCGAGAAGTTAAGTGGCCATCTAATAGTCATATTCATGCTGCCACCGCCGTGACTGCCTGTTGGAAGCGGCGACCGCGCTGTTCAAAACCGGAGAACATATCAAAGCTGGCACAGGCGGGAGAAAGCAGCACAATATCGCCTGGCTCTGCAGCGGCGCGGGCAGCGTCCACCGCCGCCTCGAGTGACTTAAGGGTTTCAATTTCAGTGGCGCCAGCAAGGGTCTCAGCGATAGATTGAGCATCTTCGCCGAACAGCGCCAGCAACTTAACAAACTTGCCCAGAGGGGCTTTTAGTTCGCTAAAGTTTTGTCCCTTGCCCTGACCGCCGGCAATCAAAATCAGATTGGCTTTGTCGCTGTTACCAAAGCCATCGAGAGCCGCAACCGTGGCGCCAATATTGGTACCTTTGGAATCATCTATGTAGGTGACGCCGTCCTGGGTAGCCACATATTCACAGCGATGAGACAGACCCTTAAAGCTTTTCAGGGTTTGCACCATGGCGTCCATAGGGAGACCAGCGGCCTGACCCAGTGCCAGTGCCGCCAGGGCATTGGCAATATTGTGACGACCTTTAATCGCCAGCTCGGCGCTCGGCATCAACGGCTTTAAGCCAAAGGCGAGCCAGTCTTCGCCGTCTTCGTCGAGCAGGCCGAAGCCCGCCAGATCCGGATGGTTTAGACCAAAGTTGCAGAGTTTCACCGCCACGGACAGCAGCGGATTAGTCAGGGCGTCCTGGCGATTGTAGATCACCTGACTGGCGCCGAGGAAGATACGGTGCTTGGCGGCATGGTACTGCTGTAGGCCAGCGTAGCGATCCATATGGTCGGCACTGATATTGAGGATTGTGGAGATGGCACCGCGGGTATCGGTCACCAGCTCCAGCTGAAAGCTCGACAGCTCGATCACATAGAGTTGGTTCTCGTCATCAAGCAGGTCCAGCATCGGGGTACCTAGATTACCGCCGACACCGACCTTTAAACCGCTGGCCACAGCCATCTCACCGACCAGCTTGGTTACGGTGCTCTTGCCATTGGAACCGGTTATCAAAATCACCGGCGCCTTAGCATGGTCTAAAAACAGTTCGACATCGCCGAGCAACTTGATCTTTTGCGCGCTGGCAGCAACCAGTGCGGGCTCTTGAAGCGCGATACCCGGACTGACCACAACGCTGTCAAAACTGAGTAACAAGTCGGACTCAAAGGGACCCAAGACAACTGGCACATCGGGATAGGATTCGCGGACTTCCGCAAGACGCGGTGGCGCAGTGCGGCTGTCGGCAAAGACAAAGGACTTACCGATCGACGACAAAAATCGGGCGACCGACAGTCCCGTGGCGCCCAGGCCAAGGATAGCGGTGTTGCGATTAGTGGCAATCAAGTCTGTCATCTTTGTAGCTCTACTCTCTCTGTTATAAGTGTTTTATCTAGGCTCTTTATCTGAGTTCTTTATCTAAGCTTTAAGGTGGCCAAGCCAATCAGCACTAGCACCACGGTAATAATCCAAAAACGCACAATTACTCGCGGCTCTGGCCAGCCTTTTAATTCGTAGTGGTGGTGCAGTGGCGCCATACGGAATATGCGTTTGCCGGTGAGCTTGAACGAAGCCACTTGCAGAATCACCGACAGGGTTTCGATTACAAATACACCGCCCATAATCGCCAACACCACTTCCTGACGAATAATCACCGCGATAATCCCCAGTGCTGCGCCCAGAGCCAGGGAACCTACGTCGCCCATAAAGACCATGGCGGGATAGGTGTTAAACCAAAGAAACCCGAGGCCAGCACCACAGAGTGCGCCGGTAAAAATAAGTAGCTCGCCAGCACCGCTGATATAGGGAATATGCAGGTAGGTGGCAAACTGATAGTTGCCAGTCAGATAGGCCATGATGCCGAGGGCACCGGCAACTAGAACCGTGGGCAAGATCGCCAGACCGTCGAGGCCGTCGGTGAGGTTGACGGCATTACTGGTACCGACAATCACGAAGTAGGTAAAGAGGATATAAAAGGGGCCAAGATTGATTGCCACATTTTTAAAGAACGGCACAATTAGGTGCAGCTCAGCAGCAGACTGGGCATGGGAGTACAAAAACATTGCCGCCGCCAGACCACAGAGAGACTGCCAAAAATACTTCCAGCGCGCCGGTAAACCGCGGGGATTTTTATGCACCACTTTGCGGTAATCATCGACCCAGCCAATCACACCAAAACTAAAAGTCACGATCAGAACAACCCAGACATAGACGTTTTCAAGATCTGCCCACAGCAGAGTACTGATAAACATCGCCATCAGAATCAGCGCACCGCCCATGGTCGGCGTACCCGCTTTGCTGAGATGGCTCTGGGGCCCATCAGTGCGAATTGCCTGACCCATCTGCAAACTATTGAGTAGCGCAATAACACGGGGACCGAGCATCCAACAGATGGTCAACGCCGTGATCACCGAAAAAATTCCGCGCAGGGTGAGATACTTCACCGCTGTAAACGGGCTGTAAAACTGACTTAAATATTCAGCTAGCCATACCAACATTAGGAGTTCCCCGCCACTAACATATCAACTACTAAATCCATTTTTGAACTGCGCGAGCCCTTGACCAGCAGGGTCAGGTCACGGCGTTCAATCTCGTTAAACAATGGTGCTTTTAAGCTTTCCAGATCAGTAAAGTGCTGACCCTTAAACGCCTCGCTGGCCTTGGCGCTGAGATTGCCAAGGGTATACAGCTGATCGATACCGGCACTCAGGGCATAGTCACCCAGCTCAGTGTGCAACTGCTCTGCGCCGGTGCCCAGCTCGCCCATATCCCCGAGCACTAAAACCCGGCGACCGGAGCTGCTAGCCAGCACATCGATGGCCGCGCGTACCGATTCTGGGCTGGCGTTGTAACTGTCATCAATAATTTGGCCACCCTGGGCCAAGGCTTTAATCTGTAAGCGCCGCGCCGGAGACTCTGTGGCCTCTATACCAGTAGCGATTTGTTCAATACTGGCACCGGCAGCCACGGCACAGGCGGCAGCGGCGAGAGCATTGCTCACCGAGTGACGGCCGGGAATAGCCAGGTTAACCACCTGACTCTCTACTGATGTGTCGGTGAAGATATGCAGCGTGAATCGGCAACAGCCGTTCTCCAGCAGTTCAATATCGCTGGCGCTTATATCGGCGCAATCGTCATCCACAGAAAAGGTTATGCATTCGCGGTCGCCGATCAGCTCCATCCACTCTGCTTCCCAACTTTGGTCGAGATTTAAAATGGCGATGCCAGCAGCATCGAGGCCGCTGTAGATCTCGCCCTTAGCCGCGGCAATTCCAGCAACGCTGCCAAAGCCTTCGAGATGGGCAGTCTGGACATTGTTGATCAAGCTAATCTGCGGCTTGGCAATAGAGCATAAATAGCTGATCTCACTGGCGGCGCTGGCGCCCATTTCAACAACCGCAAAGTCGCTGTCCTGGGGCATATCGAGCAATGTTAATGGCACGCCGATATGATTATTAAAGTTGCCCTTAGTGGCATGGACAGAGCCAAGGCCACCGAGAATCGATTTAACCAGCTCTTTCACCGAGGTCTTGCCGGTGCTGCCGGTTACCGCAATAACCGTTCCGCTGAAGGCGTCCCGCTGTAATTGTGCCAACTGGCCCAGAGCCACTGTAGTGTCTTCTACCACCCACTGCGGCAGGGGCAAATCGGTATCGGCTTTCGAAACCACTAGGCCACTGGCCCTGTCCGCTACATCGGCGAGAAACTGATGGCCATCGAGGCGCTCGCCGACCAGCGCGACAAATAGATCACCGTCGGCAATATGGCGACTGTCGATAGAGACTGCATCAAATTCACAGTCGGGGTTGAGTAGCGTTCCGCCAAAGCGGATCGCGGCATCAGTGAGGCGCAGAGAGTTAATCATTCAGTCTCAGCCTCCTGCTTCTGACGCAGTGCTAAACGTGCCTCTGCCAAATCGCTAAAGGGCAATCTGTTGGCAGCGACTATCTGGTAGGCCTCGTGGCCCTTACCGGCGATTAAAACAATATCGTCGGCAGCGGCTGCATTAATTGCGGCACGGATTGCGTCCCTGCGATCCGTTACCGCAAGTACTTTGCGGGTGACGCCCAGAAGAACCTGGTTAATAATTTGTTGTGGCGACTCGCTGCGGGGATTGTCACTGGTGACAACGACGCGATCGGCGAGCTGGTCGGCGACGCGGCCCATTTCTGCGCGCTTGCCCTTGTCACGGTCGCCGCCGCAGCCAAATACAACCCACAGTTTGCCCTTGCATTGCAGGCGCAGTGCGCGCAGGGCTTTGTCTAGTGCATCCGGAGTGTGGGCATAATCCACCACAACCAGCTGGCTGGCGTTTGGGTCAACGACTTCCATGCGACCGGGCACGGCTTTTAACTTGGCCGCCGCGCTTAAAATGTCATCTAACTTAAAGCCCTGCATAGCCGCTGCACCAATAACAGCAAGCAGATTGGCAAGGTTAAATTTGCCCAGCAGCGGCGAGGTCAGTCGTCCTCGACCCCAGGGGGTTACCAGCTCGGCAGTAATCTTAGCGACACCCAGTTCGATGCGGTCACAGTGAATATCGGCGGTGTGATTTTCGAAACTGTAAGTAATGCCATCCACTGCGGGATCAAGGTTGGTCAGAATCAATCGGCCGATATTGTCGTCCAGATTGATCACTGCATGCTTTAGTCCTGACATGCCAAAAAGGCGGGCTTTGGCCGCGGCATAGCTATTGAGGTCACCGTGGTAATCAAGATGGTCACGGGATAGGTTGGTAAAAATCGCGGTATCGATCTGTAGTCCAGCAATGCGGCGCTGCACTAGACCGTGGGAAGAGGCTTCAATCGCCACTCGACGGGCGCCACCATCGCGCATTTCCCCAAGAATTCGCTGCATAGCCACGGCATCTGGCGTGGTAAGAATATCGCTGGCTGAGGTCTCGCCATCCGACTCCAGCTCCGCTACCGCATTGCCAGCACTGCCGTACCCAATGGTGCCGACACAGCCAGCAGGCTCGCCGAGCAACTCAAAGAGACTGGCAAGCAACTGGGCACAGGTGGTCTTGCCATTGGTGCCAGTGATCGCCGTGACCGCCATTTGGCGAGAGGGATGGGCGTAAAACGCGCCGGCAATATCCGAGACAAATTCATTTAATTTAGGCACCGCAATCACCGGTACCGACAGTGCTGCTTGGGCACTGGTTTGTTCTGCCGCTTCAACCAATACCGCGACCGCACCCTGCTCTATAGCCTGAGCAATATATTCTGCGCCATCGGTCTGAGTGCCTTTTACAGCGATAAACAGATCCCCCGGCTTGACGTCGCGACTGTCCAGAGTAAGGCCATTAATGACTGTCTCAGGGCAGTAGCTTAGGTCGACAAATTCGCTAAGCAAATCCGATAAGCTGAGGCTGGGAACCTGAGGTGCAGTCATCACAGGCCTCCCCTTTTAGCGAGCATGGCTGGCAGGCTGACAATATTGCGTTCAGCACTCATGGTATCTGGTGTGACCTGCAAGAGACGCAGGGCACTGCCGGTTACTTCGGAAAAAACCGGTGCGGCGACTAGACCGCCGTAATATTTGTCCTCTGTGGGTTCATCAATAACTACCACTGTGACCAGGCGTGGATTATTGATTGGCGAGAGACCGGCAAAGAGTGACATATGACGATTTTCATCATAGCCACCGGTCGCCTTAATCTTTCTTGCAGTACCGGTTTTTCCACCCACCGAGTAGCCATCAATCAGCGCGCGGCGACCGGTTCCCTGATCACTGGCGGCGGTTTCTAACATCTGACGTACAGTCTTTACGATATCAGCGTTAATCACTCGAACGCTTTCATCTTGGTAGTCATCGATGGCGGTCAAACGCACTTCACGACGGAGTCCGTCGTTGGCTAAAATTGAATAGGCTCTAGCCAGCTGGAGTGGCGAGGCACTGAAACCATAACCAAAGGCATAGGTTGCCTGAGTAACAGGGTCCCATTTGCGATAGGCGGGCAAATTGCCAGCGGTCTCACCGGGGAATCCGCTGCCTATACCCTCACCAAAGCCCATCCGTTCAAAGAGCTCACGGGTATTATTTGGGTTGAGTGCCAGGGCCAACTTGGTAGTGCCCACTTGACTGGATTTGTTGAGAATATCGGTCAGGCTAAGACGACCGAGATCACGCCGATCATTAAAAGTTTTGTAGGAAACTTTTATAAAACCCGGACTAGTATCAATGACTGTGTCAGGATTGAATTTGCCGCTTTCAAGGGCCGCCAAAATGGTAAAGGGCTTAGCCGTTGAGCCGGGCTCCATCATATCGATCACAGAGCGATTGCGTACTGAGTCGACGCGCAGATTAGAGCGATCATTGGGGTTGAACGAGGGCTGATTGGCCATGGCCAAGACTTCGCCAGTATGCACATCCAGCACGATCACTGAGCCGGATTTAGCGCCATGCTTTTGCACGGAGGCTTTTAGGGCCCGATAGGCGGCGTACTGCACTCGCAGATCAATACTCAGACGCAGGGTGCTGCCGTGACTGGCGGGCTTGACCAGAGAAATATCTTTAATCACTCGACCGGCGAGATCTTTGACCACTTTTTTGGCACCGGGCTCGCCAGTCAGAACAGCATTGTAAGCTAGCTCCATGCCCTCTTGGCCAGCATCATTGATATCGGTAAAACCGACTAGCTGTGCGGTGACTTCTCCAGCGGGGTAAAAGCGCTTGTACTCTTGACGGCCAGAGACACCGGTTATCTGTAGATCGAGAATCCGATCAGCTTCAACACTGGGCAGCTGTCGAGCCAGATACATAAAGGATTTATTGCGATAACGCTTTAGGCGGCTCTGCAGCTGCACCAAAGAGATATTCAGCGCTTTCGCCAGCATTCTGAGGTCATCTAGCTCAGCATGCTTGTTAACTAACTGAGGATCAGCGACCAGGGTAACAACAGGGGTGCTAACCGCCAGTGGTTCGCCATTTCTGTCGGTTATTAAACCGCGATGGCCTGGAATGGTTTCAGTGCGAATGGCGCGGGCGTCGCCCTGAGTCTGAAGAAACTCGGAGCCATGCTCCTCGCTGGGCATAATTTGTAACTGAGCAATTTTAGCTGCAACGATCAGGGGCAGTGAACCTAGGATCAGCATTACAAAATAGTAACGCCCGCGCGATAGGGTATTTTTTATCGACTTTTTAGCCACTTTATCGCTTCACCATTATTATTTCTTGAGGCTGCGGACTGTGCATATCCAGACCTTCCTTAGCCATTGTCTCGATCCGCTGCAGCGATCCCCAGGCGCTCTGCTCCAGTAAATATTTACCGTAAGCCACCTGCAGTTGATTTTTCTCACGCTCGAGAGCCGTCAACTGGTCATACTTTTGGCGACATATATGGCTCACATAAGCCACCGCCAACGCACTGATTAAGACCACTATCCACAGCAGCGCAGTCTGCGCTGAATTGCGGCCTGTCACAGCACTCATGCAACACGCGCGGCAACACGCATTACCGCGCTGCGCGAGCGTACATTGCCGCCTACTTCGATGGCCTCAGGCTTAATCGCCTTGCCCATTTTCTTTAATCGAACACCGCGCTCTACATCTCGAACCGGGAGGTTTTTCGGCAGTTTGATGCCGCGCTCCTGATCGCGAATAAAGCGCTTAACCTTGCGGTCTTCCAGTGAATGGAAGCTAATAACCACCAAACGACCATCGATCTTCAATAAATCTATTACCTGCTCCAACAGCGCCACCAAATCATCCAGCTCGCGGTTGATAAAAATTCTGATCGCCTGAAACGCCTTGGTTGCCGGATGTCTGCCCCGCTCCCAGGCTGGATGTGCATCAGCCAATATTTTCGCCAACGGCACAGTTCGCGTGATCGGTGCCACCTCGCGCTCGCGAACTACAGCAGCGGCCATACGCTTGGCAAATCGCTCTTCGCCAAACTCTTTGATCACCTGAGCAATATCCTTTTCAGCTGCAGTGGCAATCCACTCCGCCGCTGACAATCCAGAGCTGGTATCCATGCGCATATCTAATGGCCCATCACGCATAAAACTAAACCCGCGCTCCGCCTGATCCAACTGCGGTGAGGAGACGCCCAGATCGAGCAATACTCCTGTAACCTCACGACCTTCAAGCCATTCACCCATATCGGCAAAAGAACCGTGGACAATGGTTAAGCGACTGTCGTCAGCAAAACGTTCTCGACCCGCAGCAATCGCCTGAGGGTCTTTATCAATAGCTAGTACCCTGCCGTGCTCAGATAATCTTGAGAGCAACTCCGCGGTGTGTCCGCCGCGGCCAAAGGTGCCGTCGATATAAAAGCCATCCGGATCCGTCACCACTGCATCTATTGCCTCATACAGCAGGACGCTAGTGTGCTCGGGCTTTTCAATGTCATTCACAGGAACCTCTACCAAGAGAGATTCTTCAATGCATCCGACATATTGTCTCGGTCGAGAAGCATGCTGCGGTAAGTTGCCTGAGACTTTTCACGCTCAGTGTTCCAGTTCTCTTCAGACCAGATTTCAAGACGCTGACTGCGGCCAACCAATACCAATTTTTTCTCCAACTGTGCATAGCCGCGCAACTCGGGCGGAATCAGAATACGGCCACTGCCATCGACCTGAAGGTCTTTGGCTTGGCCGACAACAAAACGACTCAACATCTCGGCGAGCTCATCGAGAGCAGGCAAGGCGGCGACTTTTTCTTCGAATTTTTTCCATTCAGGCAGTGGTGATAGCATTAAGCAGGTAGACTTCATGTCGATGGTGATAACCAGATCACCAGCGCAGAGTTCGTCGAGCAGGGGACGGTAGCGAGTCGGAATTGCCATCCGGCCCTTAGTATCCATATTGATTGGATCGCTACCCTTAAACACTTACCACCCCTTTAAAGCCTTCTGAATTTCTTAACTGGCCTGGCCCTTTATCGTTTTTTATTGATATAGGAACCTATATTCGCCACTTTTTGCCACTTTTACCCATATGTGTACACTATTCACAGCTAGGGTTAAAGTCAAGGCTCAGTGAGGGGTGAAAAAGTGAATAAAATCAGTAAGTTCCGGCAATATCACCGGTTTGTGATAAGGAACTCAGAGGGGCTAATATATTTCACAATATAAAACATACATCTAAAGCTAGAAGTTAATGTAACTTCTAGCTTTGCGAGGTTTTAAGAATAATTGCGACTGATTTCAGATTTTTATATATCTAAATCGAATAGATAATCCGGGTGGATCGTCTATGTAAAATTAGGTGAGTTGACCGATAAGCCGGGTTCTGTCGTGGACAGTCATTCATCTGGGACAAACGTCGCCGTTTGCCTCAAGCAACCTACCCGTTCCCAACGCGGGACGCGCCATATGGAAACCTAT
>Ga0209119_1005053_pt1 | contig 10560 bp, 6 predicted proteins | sample COG_03_FD_184747 | JGI IMG/M metagenome (GOLD analysis project Ga0209119, IMG submission 184747) | Pelagic Microbial community sample from North Sea - COGITO 998_met_03 (SPAdes) (version 2) | ecosystem: Environmental > Aquatic > Marine > Neritic zone/Coastal water | place: Helgoland, sampling... | reverse complement strand
TCCTCGACGAAGCCGGTTCAGTAGATTCCAGATTCTGGATCTGCCCGCCGACTCGTATGGATGCTCACACGCTGATGGAAGAAGGCTACTACAACATCTACGGTAAGGTCGGTGCCCGCACTGAGATGCCAGGCTGTTCACTGTGTATGGGTAACCAGGCACGTGTATTAGCCGGTGCTACTGTACTGTCCACATCAACCCGTAACTTCCCCAACCGTTTGGGTGATGGTGCCAATGTTTACCTGACCAGTGCCGAGCTTGCTTCGGTGGGTGGTATTTTAGGTCGACTGCCAACCCCAGCCGAGTATATGGAATACGCCAGCAAGATTGATTCAATGTCTGCAGAAGTTTACAGCTATATGAACTTTGACCAGATCGAGTCGTTCCAGAAGTCCGCTGAGGAAGGCAAGTTGATTGCAGCGCAGCAGATTGTTGAGGTGACCGGAGCTTAAAGCTCCGGTCATCCTGAGCGCAGCCGAAGGATCTCGCCCAGGCAACTGTAGATTTTATCCTGGGCACCACCCTGCCGTCATAACGAGCGCCACACTGTCATCCTCGACAGCAAAGCGACAAGGAATCTCAAGCAGATTCCCTCCTCTTGTCGAAACGACAAGACAAGAAAAAACCGCTCAATCGAGCGGTTTTTTTTCATTCAGCCGAGGTCAAAAAGCGTCTATCAAACCTTCCCCACAGCATCTATCAGCAGATCTAAAACTTCATTGTGTTTTCGAGCAACCTCTAAATCCGCCCGTGGAAATTTCTGTATAAAATCAAGCTGAGTAACCGATGAGCATGAGGTCAATTGCGCCAATTTCTTTTTACTCCTAACAGTCGATAAAACCGGCTCACCTAACACAGCCAACAAAAACCCTTCCAAACAGGGCTCTGAGCCCAACAACATAATTGGCGGTCTATTGCCCGAAGCTTCACCCTTTAATGTTGCCTGCCATGGAACGTCAGTATCCATCCACACCAAAACACTATCAAAATCTGCCGCTCGAGCTTGACGAATAGCATAGGCAACAATACAACTGGGATCACCGCCTTGCGCTTGTTTAACCTTTACCGAAAGACCAGCATCTCGAGAGAGATACAGTTCCTTTAGATAGCTGAGAAATGTCTTTTCTCCAAGCCCCTCACCAACAATCAAACGCGCATGATTTAATCGGCGTTTCTTCTTCCGTGAAACCATAAAAATTTAGTCCATTAAATATTAGGCGTCGCTCCATAGACACCGGCATTGTATTTGGTCAGCAGATTGTCATCGGCCCGCACACCATCAATGCTATCAAGCCGCCAGGCCTCACTATTACCCTCCTGGCATTTCTCGACCAACATCACCTGCCCTTTGTTCAACCAATTTAATACATTCACAGCATGGCAGGTAAAGATAATCTGCGCGTTATGAGGATTGGTCTCCTTATTTAGGAACAAATTAATAATGGGCTCTATCATATGAGGGTGCAGATCTGCCTCCATCTCATCGATCACGGCCAACCCACCTTCAGCCAAAGCAGGCAGCAGTAAATGCAAAAGAACAAATACTGACTGTGTGCCGCTGGACTCAGACGTTAATGGCAAGCTCAGTAACTTATTCTCTCTACGATGAACCCCATAGGGTATTTTCACCTTCACCAGTTCGCTACCCTGCTGTACCTCACGCTCAAGAATATCAACCTCTTCCAAACCAAGATCAAACTCATTCAGCAGTTTGGACATGTCGACCATATAGGCAGGGTGCCCACTATAAAACTCAGCCGCCTGAAATACACTGCTGGGCCCATAATGCCTGCGGCCAAGCTTGTGCAGATTATGTTGAACCGTATCGGCCATATCAACCAGCCGAAGAGCGCTATCTACCCCATATTGTGCGGCGGCTGAAATAATACTTACATGTTTGGCGACACGCTGAGCATCCGCTTTGGAAAAACCAAAGCCCTGTTGAGAATAATCGTACTGCTGGCTAGCTTTATTCCATTCACGCCGAAATAGATAACTAAAAGACTTCGTCTGTTTTTTGTAAAGAGCTTCTCTATAAACCTGATCCTCACTTACCTTAAGCTCATAGCGATATTCCACCTCATCAACTTCAAAGCCCGCCTCAAACTCACAGATATCACTATCAGCGAAAAAATGGCTTTTTGTCAGTATTGTCTTATCTCGACTAAAAAAAGACCCTCCTACAAGCCAACTTAAAAAAGCTAATGGCTTGATCAATGTGGTTTTACCACTGGCATTGGGTCCAATCACCGCCATCACTTTAGACACACGCCGACCTGAGGTTAGCGCATGACTAAGGCGGTTTTGCGGTGCTTTACCGGTCAAACGGAAATCAACGAGGGTTTCATCGGCAAAGCTATAGAAGTTTTTGAATTTATAATACAAGATCATAATTAGTTAAATTATCCTTTATTTAACAATATATTGTTGATTATGGCATTTTAAAGCTGTTATTCAATGATTATTTTGAAGTATCAGTAGACAATAACAACAATTGACCATCTATCAACCGCCACCCTAACTCGTACAGGCACTCTATCTTGGAGCAGCGGCCTGATGTCTAAGGCTATGTGGTAACCGATATATATTGGGAATAAAAACCAGTTTCTAACAATCAATATGCTTAACACAACCAGACTACACATATATCAAAATTCTCGCTATGATTCTCGCAACCCTCGAGACATGGAATTGATCCGATGGACGCCCACTGCAAACGGAACATGCAATATTACATCAATGCCCGACGTGAACACCCGGCCTGGCAACTGCTGGCCTCTAACACCGCGCCCAGCGTATTGAGTGCCTTACAAAGCCTGTTTGAAAATCAAACAAACGGAGTAGACATAGAGCTCGCCATTGCTACTCTGGCCGAGAGCTTGCAAGCCCAGCATCAGCGAAGTGATCTCGATATAGCTAACAACGACTTCGCTGCCGAGGCCCATAAAGAACTGCGCAAATGGATTCGCCGCGGCCTGGTGGTCGAGCGCAAAGGCCGGGTGCTGGCCACCGATGCCCTACAAAAAGCCCTGCACTTTATCGATAGCCTCGACAACCAAATTATGACATCTACCGCCTCACGACTGGCCACTGTTCAGCGCGAAATAGAACAGGTGGACGCCACTCTCAACCCCAACCCCAAGCGCAGGGTCGAACACATCGAGCAAAAAATTCGCGGGCTGGAAAGCGAACTCGACGCTGCCAAAGCTGGACATTTTGAAGTGCTTTCAGGAGAAGCCGCGATCGAACGCATTCGCGAAATCTACTATCTAGCCTCCAGCCTCAGAAATGACTTTCGGCGAGTGGAGGATTCCTATCGACAAGCAGACAAACAACTGCGCGAATCCATTATTAGCGAAGGTAAAAACCGCGGCGATATTGTCGATAAATTACTGGACAATCACGACAGCTTACTCGACACCGTTGAGGGTCGGGTGTTTTACAACTTCCACCAACAACTCAGCCGCAGCATTGAGCTGGACGACATGAGTGAGCGTTTGAAAACCATCCTCAGCCACCCGCAGGCCAGTGCGGCCCTCAGTTCCACCCAACAACAGGACCTGCGCTGGCTGAAAATCCAATTGGTAAAAGAATCCCAAACCGTGATCAAGGCACGCGCACGCAGCGAACGGGACGTTAAAGGTTTTATCAAAACCGGTCTTGCCGCCGAGCACCATCGCGTTGGCCAAGTGCTAAAGGCACTGTTCAGTGCCGCGGTGGATGTGGACTGGTCGAGTCAAGCTCTGCGCAGGGAAGACAGTCCCCTGCCTCCGGTCGCAGTAGCCAGCACTTCGGTGCCGGTGATTGAGCGTCTGCGTATCAAAGAAATTATCGACGAAGACCCTTACACGCTGGACCTGAGCGAACAGACCGTAGACTTGGCTGCTATGGACAGCGAGTTTTGGTCGTCCTTTGACAGCCTCGATCGCAACGCCCTGTTGCAAGATACTCGCAGCCACCTTAAAGAGCAGGGCAACACCCAAAGCATTGCTGCGCTGGCTAGGCATTTTCAACCCCAGCACGATCTGGAAGCCATTGGACTCTGGTTGAGCCTGGTCCGCGAGGCGGACTTGCCAGTGTCCGATGAACGGGAACAGGTTACGATTACATTTGACGACGAAAAGGTCTGCTACCGGGTACCCAAAGTAGGCCTCAATACTGCGGCCCTGCATGCCATTGACTGGGAGACTTTTGAAGCATGAGTACTATTTTTGATCAGATGACAGAAGCGTCGCCCGAGGCTGGAGCTCTCGAGCAACCGGCGAATATTATAACCGAACCTGTATCCACTGAGGCTGACAGCGACACCCAAATAAAAGTTGAGCACCCGACTACCCACGCAGGCCCCGTTTATACTCAGCGCCAAATCAAAGAGATTAGTCAGGAACTCCTGCGCTACGGCTTGATTGAAGCCAATCGCAAACCGCAACTCTACCAGAGCGCCCTCACCTACCGTGAAGCCTTGAACCGCATTTTCGAACCCCTTGATTTGCGTATGAAGGTAGACGACGTGCGCGGCCTGACCTTTCTATTGATTGACGAGACCTTTGCCCAAAACTCTCAGGATGAATGGACCCACCCGCTGATTCGCAAGCAGCGTTTGACCCTGGAGCAATCTTTATTACTAGCAATCTTGCGCGAGCTCTATGTCAAACATGAACTGGAAAATGGCATTGGCAATAACCAGGCGCTGTTTCCCATTGCCGAACTGCTGCCGCAGTTACGCGTATACCTCGGAGAATTGGGCAGCGAAATGGCCGAAGACAAACGCCTGCGCCAGCTACTGGAAAAACTCAAAGCCCAGGGTGTGGTTAGCGAAGTAGACAAATACGAGCAGGTCAGCATTCGCCCCATCATCACCCACCTGGCCAACCCAGAAAATCTCAATAGTCTACTGTTGGCCCTGCAACAAAAAGCAGCGGCCGCACAGTGCACTGAATCACGGGAGATACCTAAAACCTAATGCCTCCACACAACGACAAAGCCCTCACCCTGACCGACCTGGTCCCCCCCACTTATGCCCTGAGCGCGCTAAAGGTGTATAACTGGGGCCCCTTTCACGGCTTTCACAAAACCAATATCGACCCCGACGGCACCGCCATCATTGGCCCCACCGGCAGTGGTAAAACCAGCCTCGTGGATGCCTTAATGACTCTGTTGTGCGCTCAACCCCGTTACAACTTGGCCTCCACCGGCGGCCATGAAAGCGATCGCGATTTAATGTCTTATGTGCGCGGCGTGTCCGGCGCTGGTAACAAGCACGATGCAACTGCCCATATCACCCGCCCGCTGAAAACTGTAACCGCGCTTGAAGCCTACTTCGACAACGGTGAAAGCCCCGTTCGCATTGCAGCCCTATTATGGGTGGACAGCGGCAGCAAAGCCATGAACGATTTAAAACGCGCCTGGATTTTTTCACAGGGCAATAACCATGAGTTAGAAGATTTTTTATCACTACAACAAAGCAGCGGCCTCCGTGGTTTAAAACAATTTGCCCGGGAACAGGCTGGGCTGTCGGTGTATGATAATAAAAAAGCCTACCTCGCTCAGCTACGGCGTTTTTTTGAAGTGGGGGAAAATGCCTTCACTCTACTCAATCGCGCTGCGGGTCTGAAACAAATTAACAGCATCGACGAACTGTTTCGCGAACTGGTACTGGACGACCATTCCGCCTTTGTACGCGCCGCCGAGGTGGCAGCGGAGTTTGACGACCTCGCCAGCATTCATGCCGAATTGGAATTGGCCCGCGCACAACTCAAAAGCCTAGAGCCCATCGCCCAGGAACACGAGACGCTGAATCAACAGCTGCGCCAACTCGATCAGTTGCAACGACTGCAAGCCATCCTGCCAGTATGGTATGCCATGCACGCACACCGGCTGTGGACAACAAAAGTGGATGCTGTTGTCAGCCTATTGGAAAGCTGCACCGCTCAGTGTGAAACACTAGCACAGCAAGTGTCGCAAGCCGAGACCCAAAAAAACAATTTGCGCGATATGTATATGCAAGCCGGCGGCGGAAGCATCGAACAAATAGAACAGCATATAAAAGCCGAGAGTGAACTGCTTAAGCGCTCTCAGTACAGCGCTGGGGAATATCGGCGCATAGCCAAAGCCCTCGAGATGGACGCCACTATCAGCCGGGAAGGTCTCAAAAAAAACCAATTCGCCGCCAAAAAATTGCAGGCTCAGCATCAAGATAGCCTTCAGAAAAAACAGGAAGCGGTTTATAAATACGGCGCAGAACACAAAAACTGTCAGGACCGCGTGCGCGATCTAACAGAAGAAAAAGACAAAATTGCCCAAAACCACTCAAACATTCCCAGTCGCTACGTGGACTTGCAAACTGAACTTGCCCAGGCACTGGGACTAGACAACCAAGACATACCCTTTATTGCCGAACTGATTGAAGTCAAAGCCGAGCACATGAACTGGCGCGGCGCAATTGAACGGTCCATTGGTGGACAGCGACTGCGACTGCTGGTCCCCGCAGCCAAAATTAAACAGGCGCTCGCCTGGGTCAACGCCCGGCATCATGGTCTGCATGTGCGCTTGTTACGGGTCGAGGACAGCTACCCTGCAGCCAAATTTTTATCGGACGGTTTTACCCGCAAACTGAATTTCAAAGAACACCCCTGCCGCGAGGCAATGAAACACCTCCTGACTCGTATCGACCGACACTGCTTGGATAAAGTGGAAGACTTGGATCGAACCCCTTACGCTATGACCATAAGTGGTTTGCTGTCGGGTAAGGCGGGGCATTTTGACAAGCACGATCAACGTCCTCTCGAGAAGGACTGGTGCACAGGCTTCGACAATAAAGACCGTATTCTCACTTTACAGCATGAACTGGACACCGCCGAACAAACACTCAAAGTCAGCGGAGCCCGATTCGAGCAAAGCCGGAATCTGTGCACCCAGCTAGAAAATAGCTATCGACTACTGGACACAATGAGCAAACTCGATTTTCACGGTATGGACGTACCCGGGGTCAGTGCCTCATTAAAGACATTAAAGGAAAAACTCAATGCCCTCCAAGCCCCCAATTCAGACACCGTCACTCGAAAGCAACAATGGGAATCAGCCGAAGATGAACTCAAGGCTCTGAGAGCGCAAGAAAAACGCTTACTACAAAAGGAGGCTGTATTCAAAAAGGAACACAGCGACGCACTCAAAAACAGAGTCAGTGCTTTCAAACTTGCTGAGGCCGGCCTGAGTGATGAAGAGCTTAGTCTGGGCAATGACAATTTCAAGCTTGACGACATTGAAACCCTTCACACTAAGCAGGAAGAGAGCCGTAACCAGTTACAGGATGCCCTGGAAAACTGCGCAGGCAATATCAGTGACTGCAAGGTAAATCTCGCCAAACTAATGACCAGCGCACAGAAAATCGATGCCGGCGCACTGACCGAAACGGGCACCGACATGGAAGATGTGCCCCACTATCTGGAACAACTTCGCCTGCTCCGTGAAGAGGCGCTGCCGGAAAAACAGCAGCGCTTTTTAGAATACCTAAATCAGAGTTCCGACCAGGGTGTGACCCAGCTGCTGATGAGCACTGAATCCGAGGTGGAAAAAATTGGCGAGAAGATTGAAGAAATCAACCACACCATGCGCCGGGTGGACTATCAGCCAGGGCACTATTTGCGCTTGGATCCGCAGCGCGTTGAACACGAAAGCTTGAGCACGCTCAAAAAAGCCCAGCAACATCTGCGCTACGCTGCGACTCAGGATGACGAAGGCAGAATCCATTACCAGGCCCTACAAACTTTGGTGGAATTACTGCGCGACGCCTGTGAGCGCAAGCGTACCAGAGGTGCCCTGGCACTACTCGACCCACGCTATCGTCTACAATTTTCCGTTTCAGTGATTCAACGTAGCAGTGGAGACATCATTGAAACCCGTACCGGCTCGCAAGGCGGTAGCGGCGGTGAGAAAGAAATTATTGCCAGCTATATACTCACCGCCTCGCTCAGCTACGCGCTCTGCCCCGACGGCTCCTCCTCACCGCTATTTGGTACCGTAGTCTTGGATGAAGCCTTCTCCCGCAGCTCCCAGGCCGTAGCCGGTAGAATTATCGCCGCCCTCAGAGAGTTTGGTTTGCACCCGCTGTTTATTACCCCCAACAAAGAAATCACCCTGCTGCGCAAGCACACCCGCTCTGCGGTATTAGTTCACAATAAAAATACGCGCTCCTCAATGACCAGCCTCAGCTGGGAAGTAATTGAGCAACAGGCCCAACAGCGCAAAGGGCAAAAACGTGAAATCGCCGACTGAGCTACGCCATAAACTTGCCCGACAGTGGCACAATGCTAACTTACGCGAAAGTCGTTTATTGCAAACCTCGCATTGGCCTCTATCGCTCAATATTGGCAAGCCTAGCCCCCAGTTAGTGGTTGAGAATCCGGCGGCCCTGCGTGAACATATTTGCCAATGGCAAACCATTGATGTGGGTGAGGTTCACTGGAAAACACAGAATTATCGCGACACCAGCGCCCCACTGTCTATTCCAGAACGGTGGATTTTACACAGCCCCAGCGATTGGATAGGAGCCTGCGAAAATGAGAGCCTCCATCAGGAATTTTCACACTTCGCAAGCATTGTCGAAGCCAGTGATCCAATATTTCATCAGATTATTTTGCGCCAACGCAGCCTGGTGATGGCACGAGATGCTGAAGAAATAATTTTGGCCTCCCAAGTCGCGCTTAAACTGTCACCGGGAATGGCTGCAGGAAAACCTCTTAGAGCACTGTCAATTGCCGGATGCGATAGCAAGTTTTTTGAGCGCAATCGAGCACTATTAATCTTGATGTTAAGCGTACGCTTTGGAGAGGCTGTCCGCGACCAGGGGTTGGACGCTTTTCTTGGCGCAGCGGAAGATAAGGAGCATTGGCTGCTGTTAGCCTCTCTGCAGGATAAGCTACTGCCTTTTCAGCAAATGCGAGTGCGGGCGGGCGAGTTAATGACCAGGCCCTTGCCCGCCAGCCTCATTGTGGTGGTTGAAAATGAAAAGTGCCTGCATCAACTACCGCCGCTCCCCGACACTATTGCGATTCTAGGAGCCGGCTTGAATTTGAGTTGGCTAAAAGCCGATTGGCTGCAACAAAAACAGGTACTGTATTGGGGGGACATCGATACTTGGGGCTTTTCGATGCTGGCAACGGCGCGACGGCATTTACCACAGATTATACCCGTACTGATGACACAGGCGGTGTTTGATCAGTATGCAGAACACTCCGCCGTGATAGAAACCACGAGTGCTGGCGATGAACCGCCGGACGGACTGAGCAAAAATGAGAGCCAACTATACAACCATTTGCTGAGACAGGAAAAAGGTCGCTTAGAACAAGAATTTATACCAGAAAGCTTGGTGCATTCAATAATCGATTTATCAAAAAAAAATACAACGCTATAACCTAACGTTTAAGCTCCCGGCAAAAATAAATAGGCTGGCAGCCAACCCTGCTTCCAGACAAACACAAGATTACTCCCTAAAAGACCCTGCGGGTATATGCCGTAGAACCAATCTCGTTATCCACCAGTCACTAGAGCATCCAGCGAATCTAGCGACCACCTTTAAAAATAAAATAGGTAGAATGACAGACGTTCGGCCTGTCACATATAAGCATTACTAGTATCCGTATGATCAATCACATCCCTCACGCCTTTCAGCTCAGGAATTTTTTCCATCAACGTTTTCTTAACACCCTCTTTCAGGGTCAGATCCACCGCAGAACAACCCTGTCAACCACCACCAAAATCCAAGACGGCAAAAATCAAAAGGGTTAGACTCGAATTTCAATGAAAATCCGGCTTGATTGGTTGACAATAAGCACAGTTCATTCCGACAGAGCATGTAGTGGTCGGGATGACAGTCTGGATGGTCAGCACGACGGCTTGGAGCCACCGCGATAAGACACTGATAATCTCCCTACCGCGTCTTAGCATACCGACAAATTATCTCAATAAAATCCGCACCATATTTTTCCAACTTACTGTCACCTACTCCAGTGAGAGTCAACAATTCCGACCCCGACATCGGCATCACATCCAACATCTCTTTTAACGTGGCGTCATGAAAAATCACATAGGGCGGCACATTGTGTTCTTCAGCGAGATACTTCCGACACTCGCGCAACTCTTCCCACAACTCTTGATCTTCGGGCGCGATCTGCACCTTACCCGCAGACTTTTTACCGCCACCTTTGGAGCCTCCTTTTAAGGACGGCGCTTTAACTTCTTCTTTACGTAAATGCAGCTCTTGCTCGCCCTTCAGTACCGGCCTACAGAGATCAGTCAGCTGTAATGCACTGTAACCCTCCAGATCCACGCGCAAGAATCCCCGCACCACCAGCTGACGAATCACTGAGCGCCACTGGGCTTCATGGGTGTCACTGCCAATACCAAAGGTACTCAACTTTTGATGCCCATGCTGCAGCACTTTTTCATTCTCTTTGCCCTGCAATACATCCATCACATGCACCAAACCAAAGCGCTGCCCGGTGCGATAGACACAGGACAGCACCTTCTGAGCGGCTTCGGTGCCATCCCAGGTCTCAGGGG
>Ga0209119_1005051_pt1 | contig 10564 bp, 3 predicted proteins | sample COG_03_FD_184747 | JGI IMG/M metagenome (GOLD analysis project Ga0209119, IMG submission 184747) | Pelagic Microbial community sample from North Sea - COGITO 998_met_03 (SPAdes) (version 2) | ecosystem: Environmental > Aquatic > Marine > Neritic zone/Coastal water | place: Helgoland, sampling... | reverse complement strand
CTGACTTTGCTCCAAATTGGCCATCAGCCCATTGAATGCTGCCGGATACTTCTGTATCGAGAGTCAACGTAGTTGCAGATTCTCTACCTTGACCATGGTCATCTGGCTCCCGTACTCTTACTGTATATGTTCCTGTGTCATCGGCATTTAATGTTTTCACAACAAAATAATAACGATCAGTGCTAATAGCGGTGAACGCCAAACCTGCATCATTAAGCCAACTACCATTATCATTTGAAGAAACCAGATTGCCACTACTATTTCGTACTTCAAGATATGGATCAGGGAGTGTCCCCCCACCAGTGGATGCACCTGATGCAATAGCTGCATAAGTTTTTCCTTGCTCCAGATCCACAGCAAACCAGTCGGCATCACCCCTGGTTAGTAAATTACCGTTGAAATCTTCCCCAAGATCTAGCATTTTTGCAGTTGAGGTGTCATTACCGACATCGTCCGCAGGAAGGTTTGAAGCCGTAACTTTGACCTGGTAGCTACCAATCGCATCTTCTATTCCGCTGCTGACTTGAAGCTTGTAGACACCCGTTTTACTTGGTGCAAAATAAGCAAGACTGTTCGTGCCAAGCCCTCCATCATCAGCCACTCGTACTAAATTCCCAGATGTATCAAAAATTCTTAATAAAGGGTCAGCGAGGTTACCTTTAGAGGATGATATACCCTCAACATCAAAGCTGTAATTTTGTCCACCTGTTAAAGTGACTTGAAAAATATCTGAATCACCAGGTTTTTGAAGTCCTCCTTGCATGTAAGAACTTAGAGTCAGGCTGCCTGGATTTGGATCAGTTAACGCGTCACCAAAATCATCAGCTGGCGCCACATCAATATTTACACTGTAAGCTCCAGTATCGTATTTGAATGCGCTTGTTGCCTCTACATAGTAAATCCCCGAAATCTCTGGTGTAAAATATAGCATAGCATCAAAACTGCCTGCGATATCGTCATTAAATGCTACGCGCTCACCTTGAGCATTTCGTATGGCAAGAAATGGATCACGTAGTGGATCAAGGCTCGTTGAGTCTTCGTCTGCTTTTACAGAAACAACATAAGTAACATCTGCCGCAAGGCCTACCTTAAACCAATCAGTGTCTGCTGCAGTTTGAATAACACCATCTTTATCTGCAACTTCATAATTCGCTGAAGGGTTACCAATTTCCAATGTTGCTGTGGTTGTGGTATTCCCTGCAAAGTCGTCCGCAATACCAGTGACCACAATTTCATATGTACCTCGCCCATTGTTACCTGCAGATCCAGCCGAGATATAGTATGTACCATCAGCTGGTGCTTGTACTTGCAGTGAAGCTGTGAGCCCGTTGCCGTTTGCACTGTTTAAAAGCAAACCCGTGGCGGAGCGAAGCTCAACCATGGGATCAGCAAGAGAGCCTGACGAAGTTGACGCACCGCGCAGTTCTATTTGATATGCTTGACCACCATTAAGCTCAATGCCAAACCAATCTCGATCATATGAAAGATTTATTTCCCCAATCGCGGTTGCGCGACTAAGGCCATCAAAGCTCAACGAGCCTGTTGTATAAATACTTTCCGCATGCAAATCTTTAGATTGTTGGGTAATGAGATATGAGCCCGTTGATGTGGCTAACTCATCTTGCACTGATAGATAATAAGTGCCACTTTCGCCTGTACCAACCGTGAGCTGCACATATTCGTTGCGGCCAGCAGCACCCGCAACTTTAACTGTATTTACAGGATCACCAGTATTCGAGGATTTAAATATCTTTAGATCTGGGTTACCAAGTGTACCATCAGCACTATCAACACCTTTCACCTCAAATAAATAAGTAGTGCCCTCAAGTAGCTCTGTTTTAACCCAATCAATATCACCTTCATCACCTATGTAGCCACGTACGGTACCAATAGTTGGATCCATCTCACCACGTGTAGAGGCAGTATCAGTATAATCATCGAGCAATTCAAACGAAACTGTATACGCGGTTGAATTTACTCCATCAGTAAATTGATCAAAGTAGAATTCAGCCTCCACTTTCCCACCTTGATATTCAGTGAAACCAGAAGCTGTATTGTAGCCAAGAAGAAGATCTGTATTGACCATAAAAGTATATTTTTCATTATAGATAGATCCGGTTGGAAGATACTTTACCTGTAAACCTTCACCTGTTTCATGATCTTTAAACTTTATTCCAATCCTAGATCCACCCGCATTGTAATTGAAATTAAATGGAGAGTTTGGCGCGACGTCCCACAGGACTGTATCCCTATCGGTTCGGTATTGTGCTACAGCTGTTAGCACTTCACCATAGCTTAACTCTCGTGTATTATCGCTTATATTTTGGTGATGATCGTCCAGACTGTATGTTGGTCCAGATGCAGGATCATCTGCAAATGAAAGCCAGAGTGCATTTTTTATGGTGTCAGTGCCATCGGCTAATGTACCACCGCTATGTTCAACCGTAACATTTTCTGGATTATTAGGATCCCGCGTAACGGTATAATTGTTACGGATATCACTAAAAACTGCTGTATCAATAAAATCAGCGATGTCGTTACCTTCACTGCCTTTAAACGACTCTACCCCTTTTCCGGTAAAATTATCAGCACCAGAGGTACCCAGCACCGTTCCATCACTGAGCTTGACTAGGTAAGATCCACTGCCAGAAATATTGATGCTATTTGCCTGACCCTCAGTTACTAAAAGTGTCGAATTACTATTTCCAGTAGTTAAGTTTTCGAAACCTGAAATATTGACACTTGTTAAATCAAGTACGCCACCATAAAGATTTCCAACGTGGAAAGTATCGTCACCAGAACCACCTACCCATTCACCCGTCAGACTAAGAACTTTCCCATTAAGGTAAAACGCATTCAAGTTAACAGTGTCATCACCATCTCCAAGGTTTAAATCTAATTTGGTGCCGCCATAATTGTCTAAATAATTAGTATGATTATGAGAAAAAGTATCATCATTAATACTGCCAATTATAGACTTAACCGCGCCAAACTTACCAACGTTGATGGATCCAAATGACCCACCAAAATTTGAGATAGAAAATTCAGATGCCCGGCCATTAATCGTCAATTCATTAAGATTTGTGCTACTATCTAAATTGCTAAGGGAAATAGCGCCACCGTCACCTATTATATAAGTATGAGGATAATATTTAGAGTTTGAATCCATAGGTGTGTGTAAAGATACGAAATCTAAATGACGAAACAGCTCTGCTTCGAATATAACATTTCTAAGCGATCCATAATCATCTGTATTTCCAGTGATTTCAAAACGCTCGATATTTTGAATTGAATTATCCAGAAATAGTGTATCAATGGCATTAGTTTCATTTTTGTATTGAAACTCGAGCGTATCGATTCCATCACCACCATCAATATTATCAAGCTCATTTCTGCGAGCTCCATGTATACTATTGTCAAATTCATCATTATTAGAATATTGCCACCTATTGGTTTGATCCCAATCGGCATTTGAAAGGACAATTGTGTCATTACCCGCGAGTGCTCGAATTGTATCTGAGCCACCAGCACCAGCCAAAGTATCATTACCGCCAGATCCCGTAATTATGTCAATGCCATCGCTACCTGCAACTTTATTTGATAACGCATAGTATGGTTCTGTAAGAGTGAAACTTCCCGCCTTGGAAAGCTTTAGCCAAACCTCAGAGGATACGACTGTTTCGTTTATGCTTATTGGAATAGTGGCTGCCTGCTCCGGTGTGAGATAAAGCTTGGCAACTGCATCAAGTTCAATTTTTTCAACATTTGAGATTGAATACCCAGAAATATCAGAAGTAGCAGTTACAAGGATACGATCCGTACCCGTACCACCGTCAATTACACCAGTGCCTTTGTCTTTAATAATAAAAGTATCATCACCTGATCCACCATAGGCTTCATCTACCGCGCTTTCACCAATGGTCAGGGTATCGTTACCGCCCTCACCACGAAGGATATTAGTTCCCGGCCCCCCGATTAGTTGGTCATCACCATCACCCCCCTGCAGGGTATCATTACCAGTTTGGCCTTTGAGCCAATCATTTCCAGATCCACCACTGATGGTATCATTACCATCACCGCCATGCAAAACATCGTTGCCTGCATTTCCTGACAGTATATCATTTCCCGCCTCGCCACCAAATACATCAATTCCTGCACCGCCCGTAAGCGTATCATCTAAATTTGAACCAGTTAGATATAGATTGCCATCACTATTGGTAAATACAGCCTGAGATTCAAATACGAGGCGATTAACGTTAAAAACATTTATATTTGTTGCATTTATAGTAATCAGATCATCACCATCATCGGTAACATAGACTCTCGGTATATGGTTTTGAATTCCTAAATCACCTGATATGACTCTTTCAAGAAACTGCGAATTAGTATAGGATATGTCATAACGAGCATCAATTGTGTCGAGTTGATTTATCTGTTCTTCATTAAGTCGGATTCTGCGATCGTAGTTATCAAAATTATTACCTAGTAGAAGATCTTCAAAACCTGATATTGTAGATTTCGAGAGATCAATATTTATGTTGTAACTATTCTGAACCCAAATCTTATCGGTGCCATCGCCTCCATCAACCGTGTCAAAAATTGCGGAAGCGCCCCACGAACCGTAAGCAGCATTTAATACAACTTCATCATCTTTAACTATCCAAGTGTCATCACCTACGCCTAGATTTATTGTATCTGTGCCTTTGCCACCCGAAACCGTGTCGTTACCCTCGCCAGCGTTTATTATATCCGCACCATCATCTCCAACTATAGTGTCGGACCCACCTTCACCATTTATAGTATCGGCCCCGGTTGTACCCGACAGCGTATCGTCATCATCTGTTCCATTAAAATCTGTCATGTCTATAACTCATTTTGATACTACCATTATTGGTTATATTCTAAAACAAGTAAAGAAGCATTATACATCAGAGACAATAATTGCCTATCCAGAGTAAAAGTTACTATGTAAATAATAAACCTAGCAAAAAATTTTTAAGTAATGGCTTACTTTAAAACCATAACTTACCGACATGTACCACATGTCAGATAACTTAGTTTGGAAAATACAATAAATACAAAGCATTTACTAAATAGGAATAGGTATAAAAAGATAAACACTTTTTCCACTAGTCATATAGTGTTTATTATCAATTAGGTAAAATATGTAAGTATTTGATAACATAGTAGTAAGTGTTCAGTAGCTTAACAAATTTAAACTCTCTCATTAGATAAATAATATAAATAACCACAATGATTTTAAAACTAATTTTGCCTGAGAAGTATGGACTATAATTCCTTAAAAAACGACCACAACAAATCAAAACTTACTTTTTTTGCCACTAATATTAATTAAGCCTTCAGATTTAGCCATTAGTAGTTTGACACGTATTATAATCCTAAAACTTAAAAATTATATCCAACCTTCATACCAAAACTTGTTATTGAATTGTCACTAAAGCTGCCCTCAGGAAAACCAGTAGGTTTTACTTTTTTATCGCCAAGTTGAGAGTAATTCAAACCGGCTGATATTGTAATGTTATCATAACTATATTTACCACCAAATGTTACCCCCATAACTCCGTCAGTTGTTGAAAGTAAGCTAGTACCAGAGGCCTCGCTGGGAGCTTCATAATTTAATGAAGAGGAAATTGCCCAATTATCAGATAATTTTCGGCCAACCCCAAGTGAAAATGATGTTGTATCAGTCCATGTTGTTTTTTTAACATAACCCTCGCCACCACCAATACCATTAGTACCACCAAGTGCTGGAGTTGACCAAAAAGAAATATGTGCATCATCCCATAAAGCATGGTGAATTGAACCAAACAAAAGTGTATCAGCGGCTATTCCAGTTTGAAAGTCAATTGTAAAACTTTCAGGCAGAGCAGACTTAGTATTTTCAAGATCATCACCATTAATGTTCGCAGTACTTGCTGCAAGATGACTCATTTCTTGCTTTGCCTGATAAATACCTGAAATACGCAGTGCTATTTCTGGATTTTCATAGCTGACACCAATAATGCCACCAACTGCAGTGTCTTCTGAAGCAGTAACAACACCTTGAGGCGCATTCAATACGTTACCACCACCTGAACCAACAGAATATTTCAAACCTCCTAGAACTGAAAGACTTTCAGACACTTCGTACCGCCCTAGAAGAGCCATTGTTTCAATAGTCAAGTCAACATAGGGACTAACAGTGGTAAAAAAATTAGTCGCTGGAGTATAGTCTAACTGGATTTCAGCTGATTTGTAACTTGCGAATCCTAATGATACTTTATCATTAATTTTAGTTTTAAAAGTCGCTGTTATTGCAGAACGATCCTTATACATAGTGCCTTTAGTTGCATATGTATCATCTGTCACATCAGGTCTAAATGTACCATATGATAGAGAGGCATGTGTGCCTTTTTCAAACATCATTGCAGTAGGCAGCTTTGTCACTTCCATTCCACCTGCATGTACACTAGTTGCACCCATCGTAAACACAGCTAAAACCGCAAAATTATATTTCATTTTTCTCTCCCTGTTTTGAAATCTCAAAAACTAAAAATAATATAAATTTATTCAAATTTAGTGTTAGAATACATAAAGCTAATAATAAGGAAACTAAAATTTATAAAAGTTAATATCAAATACATCATTTTAATTGCAACAATTTATCTAAAATATAAAATTTAATAAGTAATTCTGACACTATACCTCTAAAAAACCAGTTTTGGCTAATTAGAAGCCTTTTGAATTGAATGGTTAAATTTAGAATTTTTCTTACACCTCATAACAAAATTCTTCACATTATGTAAAAGTTTTGAAGTGTAGAGAATTTTTCAAAATTCTTTGCACATTTAAAATACGAAAAAACACAATGTAAATAATTCTTTAGAAGTTGATTGAATGTTATCTAGTTCTACTAATATTTGAAAACAGTGTTAAAATAATACTTAAATATGGTAGTAAACAATTCTGAAGCAATTTTTTTTAAACATTTTGTAAATTAGAACAAATTAGAATGTATAAAATGGCTATCAAAAACATAAACCATAAAATTAATACTAGAAATTAAAATCTAATTATTTAATGATTAGATATGGATAAAATTCTAACTGCAATCAATCATGCGTCATTGATTAGCCCTGACAAGCTCGCTCTACATGGTCATGATGGCAACTATACATATGCCCAATTGCAAGAAGAAAGTGACAAAGTTGTCTGCTGTTTATTAATAGAGGGTTTGAAAACTGGCAACAAAGTAGCTTGTTTGTTTTCTCCTGGAACTAAAAAAACAATAACATTTTTAGGAGCTTTAAAAGCTGGTATTACTTTTGTAAATATTTCCCTTGATTTACCCACCTCTACTATTCAAGAGCTTCTTAAAAATCTCAATGTAAGTGCAGTAATTGGACCAAGTGATTTGCCAGACTATGGCCCAAAACAGATATTTCCTGATCGTATCAAAAATTGTAATAAGTCCTCATCTTACAACACTCAATCAAATGAAATAGCTGTTGTTACATTCAGCTCTGGAACAACTGGATTACCTAAAGCAATTCCAATATCTCGTGCCAATCTTGTATCAAGATCAAAAACTCTAGATCATGACTATATTGAATTTGGCAAGAATACATTACATTTCACTCAATTTTGGGCACATAGAATACTGCGCGTATTTACCGAGGGTCATACATTATTTGTATATGATCCAAAATTTCAAGGCATTTCTGGTATTCCTTCGTTTTTAGTAAAATATAAAATCACCTTAATGGTCAGTTTCATAGCATTATTTAGAGAAATAGAGTCAAACGACGACATAGTCTTAAATGATCTACAGGCAGTTGTAATACTGGGTGAAAGAGGCCTACCATCGGATATTGCAAAGTTTGAAACCCTTACCAAACCCCATGCATTATTGATGGTTGCATATGGATCAAACGAATACCTTGGAGTTTGTCGATATATTCACCGCCATGGGCAAGCTATGCCTCACGGATCCATTCCATTAGGCCATGCCTTTCCAAATGATGACTTACGTGTAGTTAAACCAAATGGTTGCACTGCTTCAGCTAATGTAAAGGGCGAGATCATCATTGTAAGTGATGTGATACCGACACGCTATCTGAACAACCCTGAACAATCCGCTGTAGCTTTTCGTACCTTATCACATTCTGGAGAACATGCATATTTCACAGGAGACATGGGATATTTCGACTCTTATGGAGTCCTACATTCAGCTGGACGAAAAGATGACCAAGTTAAGATACGTGGAAACCTCGTGAATATCCTAGAAGTTGAGCACGTTTTGTCTTCTTTTTTTAAAACTGATGAAATGGCAGTTTCAAGCTCTGTGAGTAATAATAACCAGAACCAAATTGCCTGTTATTACGTTGCCGATGATCATGTAGATAAAAAAGAAATAACAGATCAATTACGAAAATATGTTCCCAATCACATGATCCCTTCTTATTTTCATAAGGTAGATAAATTACCAAGAACGGCTTCTGGGAAAGTAATACGTCGCGAGCTCTATAAAATACAACCCGAGACAAAGAATAGAAATTTCTCTCAAGCAATCACCAGACATGAAAAAATTGTCAACAATGTAATGGTAGAAGTTTTAGGCCATAAAGATTTTAACCGTGATGATGATTTTTTTGACATCGGGGGTGACTCTCTTTCTGCACTGACACTTACATTAAGACTAGAAGCAAAATTTGGTATAAGCTTACCACTCGAAGGTCTTTTTCTTGAGGGTGCAAGCGTAGAACTTGTAGCAAATAGAATTGTTAACCATACGAGAGACAATAATACAACATCACTTGTTTCTTTAAACTATGCAGCTTCAGATTGCGTCTTTTATGCATTGCCAGTAATTGAGGGTCATTTATCAGATTACGTAGTGTTGGGGGAAGCAATGTCTACCTCAGCAAATCTCAAAGGTATTCGATTTAACAATTTATTCTCGCCCATATACGGGAAACAGATAAGTATAAAAAAGCTCGCATCCGAAGCAGCTGATAAGATACTTGAGCAAAATGGTAGTGGAGAAATAAACCTAATTGGATTCTCGGCAGCAGGACTTTTTGCTTACGAAACTGCGAAGATGTTATATAAACGTGGCCATGAAATAAATACTCTAATCCTGATTGATTCAAATCCCATCGTCAAAAAACAAAAATGGCCAATTCCCCTTAAATTTTTTGCAAGAATCGTCAGAAGCGTTTTTCGCAGAATCCGGCGTAAAGAAGACTGGGCTTTGCATAAAACTTATTCTTATCTGTACTTACAAAATCAATTTGCAAAGCAGTGTATCAACCCAATTGAAATAAATAGGACGATGCTTTTTGTGGCACGACTTGGCAGCCTAACTAAAACTGAAATTGATCTTTGGAGACGTGTAACAACAAATGATTTGGAAGTTGTAACTATTGCGGGTAAACATATTGGTTTGAGGCAAATGGATATAGCCATGAATATTGTTCAAAATATATTAAAAAAATGAGCGTTTTGATACTATACTCAAATCAAGATCACAAAGGACTTCTTAGCCCCAATAATATATTTTGCTATATTATAGAAAACGGTTTTTAAGCCTCTGACAATTCCTCAGTGGAAATTAAAATAGCCTTTATTTACGTTTTGGCTTCCAACGCAACTTTCGTCTTGAATTAGGTGTCTCAAGGCTTTTGTAATCAGCATTTGGGAATAGTGGAATATCAAGAGCTAATTCCATTTTTACCATTTCAGCCGCTAAATCCCTTCCATCTGGTAAGAAACACTTAGCTACAATACGATCATAGGAAGTCTCACCCTTTGGGTAAGCTGTAATTATTTGACCCTTACAAAGAGCCACTAACGCCCACTTAGCTTGTTTCCCATATGGTTCATTTAGTTCAGGGGCGTTCATACCAGCAAAGCGTATTTTTTGATTGCCAATAACAATAGTATCTCCATCAATAACATGACAAGTGCCTGAAAGTACCTTTGTGCTTGTATCTTGCTGTAAGTCGATTGAAGACGTTGTTCTTATAATCTCTCCACGCTTAATAGGTTTTAATGCCTGTTTAACCTGAGTTCGAACTGTCCATTTTAATATACGCTTTATGCTAAACATTGGTTTTCATCAGTATTTTAGACTTTACTTACCGTTGTCTTGCCTCTTGGGCTTTGCGGCCTCTTCTAGAGAATCGGCAATTCGTCTTAAGTCTTCTGCTTGTTTTCTTTTGTTCTTAGAAGGCTTGACTAGCGAAACTATAAAAGCAACAACCAGAGCTAAGAGTATTAATCCAGGCAAAACAATATATGTATTTATAATCCTCTCCCAATGACATCACACTCTCACTATGAGACATTTTTATCTATTTATTTTATATATAGCAAGAGATCTTATGATCGATGCCTTACAGGCTGACCACGGCTAACTATTTTCTTAACTTGGATTGGTATGTGGAAACCAGCGCGATCTAATTACTTGCTGTATGATTATATGGGTACCCTAGATACTGTTTGACTTGCTTCACTTCATATATTTACTTCGCGCAAATTGAAAAGTATTATATTGAAACAC
>Ga0209119_1005049_pt1 | contig 10565 bp, 8 predicted proteins | sample COG_03_FD_184747 | JGI IMG/M metagenome (GOLD analysis project Ga0209119, IMG submission 184747) | Pelagic Microbial community sample from North Sea - COGITO 998_met_03 (SPAdes) (version 2) | ecosystem: Environmental > Aquatic > Marine > Neritic zone/Coastal water | place: Helgoland, sampling... | reverse complement strand
GTGTGTGGTGGGTGTGTCTGTGTCTGTTTGTGTGTGGGGTGAGTGTCTGTTTGTGTGTGTTGGGTGGGTGTGTCTGTTTCGTGTGTGGTGAGTGTCTGTTTGTGTGTCTGTGTCTGTTTGCGTGTGGGGTGAGTGTCTGTTTGCGTGTGTGTGTGTACGTGTACGTGTGTTTGTTCAAATTGTTTATATGTGTGTGGGTTTGGGGTGGGTATGTCTGTGTCGGTTTGCGTGTGTGTGTATGCGTGTTGGGGTGTTTGTTTGTTTGTGTGTTTGTTTGTGTACGTGTACGTGTATTTGTTCAAATTGTTTATGTGTGTGTGTGTTTAAATATTATATATATATTTATATATCTATCTAGTATCTACCTAGCTAGCGAGATATCTATCTATACATATATTTTTCTATCAATTGATGTCTATAGATATTCAGATAGATACATATCTCTCTCTATTTAAATATATAATATATATAATATATATAATATATATATATATATATATATATGTATATTTATATATATCTTTCCATCATATCTATCGATCGACCCATCCGAAATGTTCAATCTATCTTTCAAAATCATCCCCTGTCTCTTGATGTATTACTTTATCAACCCACTGATACATACATACATATTTATCTATGTTCATACATATTATACATATCATATATATAAAATGTATACATTATATATTATATACATATTATGTTATATTTTGTTGTTTCCCTATTACCCCATCAAAGTTGGTCGAAAAAGGTATTTGTGTGTGTGAGTACATACCCAACATTTTCATGGAAACATATATGAAGTGTTCACTCCTCGAATTGGATGATTAGATGTCCCGGTCGATATCTTTCGACTCCTTTACTAAGCATTTGCGCGTATCAAATGTCATTATGTCAATTTGTCGAGGAAAAATGTCACTCGTCGAAACGTTCGATCAGATGGCCAAATCATTTAACTTTTGGCCCTTATTTATTAAGCATTTTGACCCATCTAATACCATGATGTAAACTTGTCGAGGAAAAATGTCATTTGTCGAAATGTCGACTTTTGACAAAATGGACTTGTTATGGTTTTGTGTGAATCTGGTCACGCGTCGACTTGATCGCTTAGATTGCAAATTCGATGACTCGCGACACGCATTTACTGATCATTAAAATGACAAAACGAATACAGCGTTTTCCACAAGTACCCAACACCACACCAAAATAGCATAACTCTCAAAATACAATTAACCACAGTTGAGCAGAAAACAGAAGCGAAACTACAGATGCAAACCGCACTATTTAAGAATGAGCAATGCGTCAAAATTCTTCTGTTTACTTCCCGAGTCACTTTTATGTTGTTGAATAATTTACTACTACTACCACGGACAGACAAAACGCACACACACACAGATATGGTCCTATGTTTATATAGCCGAATGGGAAAGTTGCTTCAATGTCACCCAAACCAAATAGGTGTATTTTATTTGTAGTAATATTGGCAACAACACGGAAGCGATCAACACAATTTAAGTTCAAATATACATTCTATAATCCTAATGACTACGTGTATTGTGGTTTGCATCCTAGTTTGTTTCCAATATATTTGTTTTTTATTCGATCTTATTATTTAAGCTATAAAACCATTTTATACGTTCTAAATGTTCTTTTCTGTCAAATCTCGGGGAAATATAGAGACGTTCATAATCACCTTCTGCAATTTGTTGCATACTATTTCTATCAATTAACACTGCATAATTACCTAAGTTTGGGTGTTTTGATTTATGTATCTCTATAAATATTTTAGTGATCAACTTCTTCAGTTTTTTGTGCCGGTCAACATGTTGTAGTACCTCAAGAAACCCCAACTCATCATTTTTTCTCTTCAAATTTCGTAACTTTTTCTGAACCTTGGTACCACAATTATGTTTAGCATAATGAGTGACCCACATAAATGTGAGCTCCCGAAACATGATATTTATATTTTTGTCGGGAATAGGAATTTTAACGATTTGTACCCCATCCCTAAATGCAAATTCATTCACAATGAAATTATTTAAAAAGTGCAGTGAATTAAGTATGAACGCTTCAACGTAATCAACATTGTTATCATAAGGTTGATTATTCTCATCTATGATCAGGTATAAAAAATTGTCTACTGATTCAATGTCTCCAATAAAATCAAAGAGCCTTTTCCTATTCTCATTATACTTTGACAGTATATCAATGATGTTATTTTGATATTTATCAATCTCCCATACTGATGTATCAATGTTTTCAAAACGATATTTATCAACATTCACCCCATCTTGTTTTTGTCTCTTGAAACTGATTGTTTTGTTATCGAAAATACAATTGGAAAAAAAATTGATATCGTTGTAGATAATATATTCTATATCGTTTCTTATTTCGATTACTTTCAACATCTTCATATCGTTTATATATATTTTCTTTAGCGTTGTGTTTTGAGGTATAATTAATGTCGATATACGGTCACAACACGAGAGATCTAAATGTTCTAACTTTGGGAAGTTATTGTTGATTATCTCAACACCACGCTCGTTTATAAGTTGACCATGTAAATTCAAAGTTTTCAGGTTTTTACACTGGGTTATAGCTCGTATGTGGCGATTATCTACGTTTTTATAAAGATCCCCGCCGAATACAACTTCATTTGTATTCTCACACATACTTTTGGGGATTTGTGAAAATAGCGTTGCCATTATACTATTTTTTAGAGTGATACTATGATTTCCTTTACTCAATGACGTTAAAAGTGGTTCTTTTAGTAAATGTTTGTTTGTGGCTTTCAGATTTTCTTCATCATTGGCGTTCAAATAACGAACGAATGGATTAAGTAAATTGCTGGTAAGATGTTCTATACTTGAAATTGTTTTACATATTTCATCATTTTTCGATTCCCATTTCAATTTCAACATTTTGGAACTTGTAGTACTCATAATGTCCAAATTATCCTTCATTAAAAAGCCAAAAATATGTTTTAGACAATCATTTGAACATTTTGATAACGAAACATGTTTCTTTGGAACCGTTAGTAAGATATCCATGAATTTTTTACATATGTATTGTGTACCCCAAGTACAAAACGCGGCGGAAGACTATTGAAAAACTCATTTTACGCATTACCACTACTTAATTTCGTTGTGGCTAACTTCACAAATTTAAAAATGATATGTACCAACGACATAATCAAGTTGCTCCAAAAGGAAAACAGAAATTTGATGTAAAAAGAAAGAAGTAACGCAGAATTATTTTGACTATTTGCCAAAGACAATTAAAGAACAATCGTGTACACTTGTGAAATATAAACATGAAGTCGAAAACCAAACAAAGTTTGTGATAAAACATGATGGGTCATGCTTTGAGAAGTTAAGTAATATGATTCATAATCGTAGAATGGTATACAACCAGTTTTGGGTGATTGAATAGAATACAATCAATGAAATCGATATACGTACGTCGTTTGAGCTTCAACACAAAATATGTGGTGGTGTGCTTTGTATTATTGTTGACATTACAAGTTCCGGTCGGATATAGACCAACTTCATCATCATCAGTTTGGTTCATCTTCCGGTCGGCGGAACCATTAAGATACATACTCACACACACGTAAACCACCAACAAACAACATTAAAATGTATTCATAACTTTGTGCGCAATAAGACTATCGTAAATACTTGCAAACGCCGGTTTGGTATGTTTGTTCTTGATGAATAGGGATGTTAAATGTCGGTTGAATTTCCAATGGTTAGATTATAATTATACAAGCAACCACAAAATGGATGTTTTAATTTGCGCACAGAAATCATTTCCGATAATTGATACAAACTTAATAACGTATATATTCACTGATCTATTAAAACCCGGAAAATATTGGAAAAAACAGGAAAAACCTGTAAATCTTAATATAATCCAGATTCAGATTCAATATATACAAAGTTTTTCTATTTTTTTTTCCGGAATTTGAGATACCTGTAAATACATTGTACTAATGACATTTGTTATGTGAAATACATAGTTTGTTTTATTATATTAGAAAAATAAAGACATAGTATGTTATACAACCCTTTTTGTGTATACTCAAAAACAACAAGATCATTGGCGGGTTGTACGTCATTGGTCTTGTGTTGAAATAAACTAAAAAAATATTGTTTGTTGTGATGGATATGTTACTACTTCAACCCACTTTAAAGTCCCCCCCACCCGCTGAAATACTCAGATATATAGATACGTTTTTAGATCAGAATAACACACAATTAAGAAAACTTAATTCTGATTCGTGTTCGACATTTGGGGAAATTAATTTGCAAAGTGATGATGAAAACATACTAGAATGTTTATTGGCTAAAGTTGATTGTGATAGTATAACCAAATTCTCTTGGAAATATATGAATGATAGTAATATTGATATATTAATGATGTTACCTAATCTTACCGATATCGATATATCATGGTCGCATGAAATAACTGACAATGGTGTAAAAAAACTATATCACATGACAAAATTGAAACGATTGGATTTGAGTTACTGTATAAACCTGACTTCAGAAGGGCTGAAATTTTTAAAGGGGATGCAATATCTAGAGAATGTTGACCTTGTACATTGTATTCAACTTCGTGATCTGGACTTTCTCCCACCATATGTTGGCACGGTTCCTACCATACAATATAATACAAAATTCTGTTATGGGTTAGATAAACAAAAATACAAATATGATAGGATGAAATTTATTTATATGACTGACAACGGGTATGTTGATGAGTCGGATTCTGGAGACGAAGAAGGTGTGTGGGTAATTAACAATTACGCTGAGCACAACCAAATGGTGAAGAAACTGAGTATATATGAAATGCACGCACATATAGAAGCATACAACAAAATGGAAGACTTTTGGATTGAAGATTCTCTATGTTATACATATTTATATTTTCAAACGGAAAACGAAGAGACTGCTTTGGTAAATGGTGTAATGACACATGAAACTATGTATAAGAATGGTGGTCTTGTTTTTCAAGTTCCTCTATTTTCTTGGAAAATCAAAATAAGTAACGATGGAAATACTAGTAACCTAAATGAAAACACTCAGAGAACTATTATCGTTGAGAACATAGACACCCGAAATAAGCTGGCAAAAAAAATACTTAGATATAAAATAACTGGTTTAGGACCAATCAACTTGGGAGCAGTATCCAAAATCGTAGCGAATACCGAAGAGATAAACAAACTAAAATTAAGATTAAAACACATTGACTTTGATAGCATACAACCGTCAGTACTAAATCAAGGCTATGACCCTCATTTTTACAAAGTACTGGTAACAAAAAGGGGTCTGGATTAATTACATAATAAATTGGGACCATTTGACAAAATACGAAAGTACGTATTTTGTAATATTACTAATCCGAAAGAATCCCAAAGTAAAAGACAGAATAAGTTATAAAGACAGTGACTCAGACAACCATGTTGTTAAAGAGATAGTCACCATGGAGCTAGTCACCAATTTCTTCGTCTGCCTTAGTAGCGGTGATCCCCCCCACTGAGCCCCCAGCGTATTAGCGTTCGCGCGTGTGCGTGTGTGTACCGCACGTGTCATGGGTCATGTTTTCGTACATCCAATAGCCACTACCATTACACTCAGTTTGCGACTTCTGGGTGGACTGGGGAGATGGACATACAGAGCGGGTTTACAGATCCATGTCTCGCCGTGCACGAATACGATTCACATGGAGAGTATACGATTGTCATATGGGTATGGGGGACGATTACTGGATTCTCATTTAAGGAAAAATGGGCTAGGGCCGATATCCTCAGAATCTCTGAATGGGGTCTCTTGTTACTCGGCGACGGTGGAAAACAATTCAATATTCGTCGTTGGTTTGAAATTGAAGCCAAATTGAATGATCGACCGAGGTTAAGTCACATCAGAAACATGAATTATATGTTCCTCAATGCGTCTGTTTTCAATAGTGACTTGAGTGGATGGGACACTTCTGCTGTGACGATAATGGATCATATGTTCTTCGGTGCGTCTGCGTTCAACGGAGACGTGAGTGGATGGAACACTGCTGCCGTGACGAGAATGGATTATATGTTCTCCGGTGCGTCTGCGTTCAACGGTGACGTAAGTGGATGGGACACTGCGCGTGTGACGGACATGAGTGGTATGTTCATCGGTGCGTCTTCTTTCAACAGTGACTTGAGCGGGTGGGACACTGCACATGTGATGAACATGTGTATGATGTTCTGCGGCGCGTCTGCATTCAAATGCGATTTGAGTGGATGGGACACGAAGAATGTAAGAGGCAAGATGCTGTACAATCAAAAGAAACGAGGAAGATCTAAGGCATCGCGGATGTGAGCGCATGGACACTGCTAAAGTGGTATACATCGATTCTTTGTTCTACGGTGCATCTGCTTTCAATGGTGATGTGAGCGCATGGAACACTGGATGTGTCGTGGACATGAGTGGTATGTTCCGCGGTGCGTCTTCGTTCAACGGTGACGTGAGCACATGGAACACTGCAGAGGTAATACGCATGAGTGATATGTTCCACGGCGCATCTTCTTTCAAGGGCGATGTGAGCGCATGGAACACTGCTAAAGTAGTATACATGGATTATATGTTCTACGATGCATCTGCTTTCGATGGCGAAGTGAGATGTGGGTGTGTGGGGTATATGAATTATATGTTCAATGGTGCATCTTCTTTCAACGGGAATGTAAGTGGATGGGACACGAAGAATGTGCTAGGCAATATGTTGTACAATCCAAAGAAAAGAGGAAGACCCCCCCCCCACTCCTTTCCCGGCGAGAAAGAAGAAGGTGAGGAAAGAATTCACTTAAATTAATAATTTGATTTTTATTTTACAAGTATTTTGAAAGTTATGGATTTGTTTACTTCAAAGGGGTGCTTAATAGGTCAAATTGGGACGTGTATGAGGAACGGTGAATAATGTCGATGAATCATATACTTCAAAACATGTTCATCGTGTGGGTGGTATGACCACATTATTCGAATAAAAGAAAGAGGGAATCGTTAGCGACACATGAAATCTATTATTATAAATGCGAATAGTGCATAAATTGCAATCAACGCTCGAGATACACATAGCTCAAGTTATATATCTATGTCTCGTGTTCACCAAACTTATATGTGAAAATTTAGGTTTTACTTTCCCACCCTTGTTTATAATAATCATGCCATTATATACTGATTACAATATAATTGATTTACAGTTTACCCAATATACATTGTCAAAAATGGATATATTGATCGGAACGAGAGAAACGCGATTGAAGATATTAAACAGACATTTTATCCCTTGTCTGTCTAGCATTATCGATGCTTTGGCAACAGGAGTGTTTCGTTCGACTTGGGAATTTGACGGTGAATATTTATTTGAACTCCCATTGGACAGAGAAAATTCTGATTTGGATTGCGTTATAGATTGGGGGGACGGGTCAGAGTCCCAGCATATTACAAGAATAGAAGATTGTGTACACAACTACGAAGAGGGTGTATACGAAATCAAAATAACAGGATGGATTACGGGCTTTACTTTCAACAGATCTTCACGTAGAGCAAGGCAAAGTATTCGAAAAATATTAGAATGGGGGCCGGTTCGGTTAAGTAATTCGGGTCGTCAATTTGCAGAATGTTCGTCTTTGGAGATAGACGCCCTTGACAACCCTAAATTGAACAACATAACAAATATGGAAAGCATGTTTCGCGATGCAATTTATTTTACTGGTAATATAGGAGGGTGGGACACATCTACAGTAACAAATATGCATAGTATGTTTTCCAGAGCAGTAAGCTTTAATTGTGATATAGGAAAATGGAACACCTCTGAAGTCACGAATATGGGATCCATGTTTGAAGGGGCAGCACAATTTAATTGTGATCTCGCTGAATGGAAAACTTCGAAAGTCACGAATATGCATCGTATGTTTAAAGGGACAACACGATTTAATTGTGATATAGGAGGATGGAATACCTCTGAAGTCACGAATATGGGATCTATGTTTAAAGGGGCAACACAATTTAATTGTGATCTCGCTGAATGGAAAACTTCGAAAGTCACGAATATGCATCGTATGTTCTTCGAGGCCATAAGCTTTAATTGTGATATAGGAGGATGGAACACCTCTGAAGTCACGAATATGGGATCTATGTTTAAAGGGGCAACACAATTTAATTGTGATCTCGGTAAGTGGAACACTTCGAAAGTCACCGATATGGGATCTATGTTTAAAGGGGCAATACAATTTAATGGTGATCTCGGTGAGTGGGAAACTTCGAAAGTCACCGATATGGGACATATGTTCGATGGGGCGGAGCATTTCAATGGTGATATAAGTAAGTGGAACACTTCGGAAGTCACTAATATGGATTATATGTTTTATGATGCAATACATTTTGATAGTAATTATACCTCATTGTGGAAGACTTCAAAAATATTTAGTAAGAACTGTATTTTTGGTAGAGGGGAAACTTATATTATGGATTATGATACTCTTGAGTTTCCTGATGTTCACGGGGACTTCACAGAATAAGGTTTATTTATTTAATTATGAATAAAACATATATTGTTTCCAGATTTTTACATTCGAACTCGGGCATGTGTTGGTACTAGTGATGCCAAAGAGGTCAGTGGATACAGAGAAAATCAAAATCAAAGCCTTCTCCCCACGGTATACTTACTCTAATAATGATAGTATTCACATAAACCGGTGATGAAAGGAAACACCCAAATGGCGATGTTGAACGAGCCCCACCCGAGTCGATCAATTTGAGTGCTTGTGATACACAGCTTGGTGTTCATGGCGAAGAAATGTATATCTCCCGGAAGCGGTCCAGACACGCAAGCAAAAACAAGTGCACCGGTGAAAATGGTCGAGCAGTACAAACAACGAACTTGGCTATCGAGAGAGAGAACATATCCAAATACATGCCCGTGTTTGTGCGCTACCCTCAACACGGTGATGATCCAGTCGGTGACTATCTTGGCATTATCACCAAAACAAACAAGAGGTATATTGACGTCAACTTTTTTCGCTGGGCTTGCGGGAATAAGAAAATGTTTATATCGGTTGGCAAAAATATACCGCGCCAAAACGCTCGACCAAATTTGGTTCCTCTGCAACTGGTGTCGCGCACCAAAACGACAACAAACATTAGTATCAATGCCCTCAAAAACTATCTGGATATGTTTCAGTAGATAACATTTTTTAACTAAATCCGAACCCACCCAGACATCAGACACACACATTTCAAGGCTTATATCGGAACACGAAGGGTCTCCACTATTTTCTCTATTAAAAAATTCCATGGTACTAGTAATAACATGTAGTAATATTCTGAGGGATATTACGTTTGAATTGTAAATACCTTGATGAAAGTTTGAAATTAGTCAAACTATCTGGTAATATATCGATTAGAGATGGTATATGTAGGATTGAAAACAATTCCCCGACTTTGAGATGTGTCAATCCTTCGTGAAACACATCTTGAGCAATTTCTTGATTGTAATAAACCCCAAGTGTTAAATGAGTGAGTGATTTTGGTAGCGCTCCCGGTTTAATTACACCGTTATAAAGTCGGCCCACATCAAGATGGGTTATACCATCGGGTAAATCACCGGGCCGGAGCACCCAGTCGGGCCAACAAAATTTGTGAAATTTGATATATTTAACGTTAGGAAAATCCCTGATTTTTGGTATATCTTTTACTACTACTCCCTCGATTCTACGAACAAATTGTCTTCTATAATCATTTTTCATTTGCATCGCATCCTTTATGTTCATGTATCTAGATTTTGGAATTGTAGTGAGTCCCTTAATTGATCGTAACGATTCCAAGTCCGTACGGCTAAGGAAATCGGCCATACCTATTCTCATAGTTTGAAACATAATTCTGGACACATTATCACGACTCGTGGCACTTGAAAATAAAATCAATACATCCATGGTTTTATTTTTATTTATTTAGTATTCAGCCATATATGTTTATATATATTTATAAATTTAGTATTGTATATGGCTTATATGCTAAAAATCGCCGAATTAGTTTTTCTTTCACATATCGAACTCGTATAGTTGTTAAAATATGCTCCAAAATGAACTCTTTGAAGGACCGACGGTAAACATATATTCTGATATGATTTTGGCAAGGTCAGGGCGACCCTCTTCCAGTGAAAAACTGACGCGCACATTTGATAATTTACATGCATTCGATATCTTGGATATATACATTTCATGATAACGATGTCCCAGACCAGAGATTAAAATTGGCACTCATATAGAGGACCAGGTCTCAGTGTTAACAACCTAAATGACGCACGTTTACCCCATACTACACTACCAACTGGTATGATCACAAACTTCGGGGGAATAAAGTGTTCAACTATGGCTTACATGCAATACAAACGCGTTAATATATACAAGATCAGATATCAGTGTCAGGGACTGACCTGTCAATTGATATGAAGGTCCAAACACCAAGTCGATGTCAATACCGAGATTCAGTTCATCTTTGCATAACAACAAGAAGGACTCG
>Ga0209119_1005045_pt1 | contig 10567 bp, 8 predicted proteins | sample COG_03_FD_184747 | JGI IMG/M metagenome (GOLD analysis project Ga0209119, IMG submission 184747) | Pelagic Microbial community sample from North Sea - COGITO 998_met_03 (SPAdes) (version 2) | ecosystem: Environmental > Aquatic > Marine > Neritic zone/Coastal water | place: Helgoland, sampling... | reverse complement strand
CATCAGGACATAGTATTTCCCCACGCATAATTCGACTTACGTTGTGCGATGAACCAAGTTCTTCCATTGCGTAAATAATGGGTAAGGTGAGACGCTGTAGCTTCAAATCAATTCCTACTTCTTTACCAGAATCTTCCTCAATTTGTAAAAAGTCAAAAAGATCATCCATAATCTGGAAGGCCCTACCTACTCTTCGCCCATAGAAACCTAACCTTCTGGACTCCCCTGTTCGGCTTTTTGCTAAAGCCATTCCTGTTTCGCACGCCAAACCAAACATTACCGCCGTTTTTCTTTCGATTACATCAAAATAATGCTGTCGAAGCACCACTAAATCCTCGCTGGGGTTCGTCTCTATTTCAGACAACTCACCTGCACAAATATCAAATGCGGTATCCAATACCATTTTAACCAAGCCCATTTCGCTGTCGGTTTCTACGGCATCGGTAAATGTTCTTATTGCCTGCACAAATTGTAAATCTCCAATCAGAATTGCAACTTTGGTTCCCCGTTTTGCATTCACGGACGTTAAGCCTCTTCGAACCAATGCATCGTCAATGATATCATCATGAATTAATGTGGCTACGTGCAGCATTTCGAGTGAAACTCCAGCCTTAATGATCTTATGAGATAACTCCTCATCACCACAAATCATCCGTGCAGATAAGAAGAGCATAATTGGACGAATCTTCTTGCCACGTTGATAAATGTTGAGCTCTGTCTCGGAAATATAATTTGCCTGAGGTTCTAAAGCCGTTTTTAGTGTTTCCTCAAATTGATTAATATCCTGATCTAATAACTCATCGAGTATTCTTTTCAATGGGCTTGCTTTCCCGTTGACTCCCGCCTGCAAAACACTGGTTCGTGGCAAGTTGATATCCTTCATTTTGTTTTTCAAGATGTATTTATAAAGGATTCTTTTTTACGCTGCAGTAAAAGACCGAAGGACCACTTTTCCCATCATGTTTTCCAAACTAGATTTAATTTTACTCTGGAGTAAACTTTTTACAAAATGAATGCTAGCCATTCTTTCACGAACAATATCAGCTGTTTTACCCGTCCAGAAAGAATCATCCAGTTCGATAGCAAAGCCTGGAAGAGATACCTTGGAGTCACTCACTTCCCATTCTGAATTACTTTCATCATAATTTAAAGTTACTGATGCTTCTGTACCATTTAATGTAGCCCAACAATCGCCGGCCCACAACAACTCTGGTTTTGAGTTTTTGATCATGGTCATCTCTTCTTCGAAAAGAAACATTCTTTCTCGAATCAATTTTCGTTCATCACCTTTTAATATTCTCCAGCCGTTTGAAAGTGCCTTTTCATCTGCTCCGCCATCTTGACCATCTTCATCATTTGCCTGATCAAACATGTTATCGAACTCTTCGTCCGACATCTCTTTCATCTTTAAGCTTTTGTCATTTAGCCGATTATAAACATCAGTCTTATTGGATGTAGGCGCATTGTTATTTGGGTTTACATTATTTTGAAAAGTTGCCGATGCCTTTGATGCTGCCTTATATTTCTCATACAGTTTGGTATTACCTTCACCTTTAGCTTTAAGGGCCATGACTAAAAGTGCGGTGGAAACATTAGTTTGCTGTGTGCCAGCATTAGGATTATACTTCAACCCATTTGCGTACACCTTACTGTCTGAGTTTATGGTTGTATCATTACTAACAGCTTCATGGGTGTCCCTTGACATCTCGGTTGTAACCCCTTGTGCTGCCCACAATTGCCTCAAATTCTCGCTTACCACAAAAGCCGAATTATAAGACTCACTGTGTTTTTGATAAGAGGACATCAATTCCGGGCCATTTGCTGTGGCATTAATCGGTGTTTTTTGATCCCTAGCCTGAGTTACCATCGCGTCAATTTCGGCAGGCGAAAGTGGATTTGTATCACCATCTGAAGCGCCTGCAACTCGTGAATAACCTTCGCCAAATTCAGTCATGTTTCCAGCGGTGTCTATGTTTACCATACTCGCATACTTGCTATTAATTTGGTACATCGCTTCAAGTGCAATTTCATTCAACCGCATAGAAACTTGAATTTTATTTTCCTTTCGGTAACTTGATTGAGAAATCACATTTAAATCGAGGAGTCCGTTTAACTTAAAGTCCTTGAATCGGAAAGAAAGATGACCGTTGTCAAAATCTACATCTTTTGGCATTCTTGTATGAAAAGCCAATGGATAAAATGGAGTGTTATTTAGTACTTTGTTATCTTGTTCTTTACTCAGCTCTGCACGGATACTTTCTTCAAGAGATTTCCAGTTGTAAGTTCTGTTTTTTTTCATGATTTATTGTTTTCTAATGAGTTAATACGATTAAGAAAATTTTACTGTGAATCCTTCAACAATCAAGGAATCACCCTGTGGAACCAATGCTGCCCCAGGTTCTGCCGAAAGCGTTACGTTTATTCCTTCGATTTGCTTGGTGACCGATGCATTTTTCCAGACTTCAATATTTTGTGCATGACTTTTAATAAAAGAGTTCACAATTTTTCCTTTAAAAATGGCCGAAAGCAAATCCACAAAGCCAGCTGCTGCTGCCGCTAGAGTCGATCCAATAACTCCACTCCATTTAGGTGAAGCAATAATTTGAATTGAAGAAATTTCACCAATACTTACCTCTACACTTTCTGAAGTAGTCACTTTAGTGGTGAATGGAATATCCAATGGATCAGGTTTGTATGTTATGGAAAAACTTGCAATTACTTTATCCCAATTCTTTGGATCTGAAATCGCGTCAATTGCTGTTCCGACAGGACATAAAACTGTTTTGGCAATGGCAGTAGCCGTACCAGAAAGTTCTCCATATCCAGAAATATTTGTAATGCTAACTGCTGCAAATGTTTGTCCACCGGATATTTTTCCAGCTACACTTGACAGGGTTCCTTTAATTTCTGCGCTTGCTTTTGCGGTACTATCTCCCTTGGAGTCAGATTCATCAAATGGTAGGTTATTCAATTTTTCTCCTAGTATGGTATTAATCAGTGATAAGTTGGCCTGTAAGTAAATCTTTTCCGATGCTGGAGCAGTATAATTGTCGAGACTTGTGGGGCTACTTGTTTTCATAGAAGTTGCCAATACAAGCTCCTTATTATTGGTTATATCCATAATTGGGTCTTGAAATTCTGTTGATGTATATTGAGTTGGAATTTCAGGAAAAGGAATGGCATTCAATAAGTTGTTAATCGTATCCAATGCATGAGGAATAATAATTGCGTTTACAATCAGTTTGGTTAATCCATCTTTTTTCCATTTACTTTCATCCAGCCAAACTGACAAGGCGTTAACGTCGAGTACATTTTTCACCAATGAAAATTCTGCGTAAACATTCATTCCGTCGGTTCCTGACACAGGTACCCCTGCGACTGTACCTGATATTTCTACTGCAGACATGAGCAGCTGAAACACATTTCCCGTGGGAGGGCTACCCGTTTTTTGGATCCCATCAGAACCATATGAACCTTGCCACATTGCATTAGAGGGAGGGGAAAGTACAACCGTAGGAGCGGCTGTAATATCAAATTGAATTACGACCGATACCCCTCCAACGTCTTTCGATATTTTTTGCTTAAAAATTTTTGTCTGTGCTGTGGAATTCGCAAAAAAGCTGCTCAAAGTTGTATTTAAACCACTTTCAGTCATCCCTGTTGCCACATCAAATGTTGCCATAACTAGTTTGTTTTTTGTGTTATTAATTTATTTGTCCAATACGTCTCAGTCCAAACTGCACCTCCCTCTCTATATTCATCAGGAAATTGGTTGTAAGGTTGAACACTTGATCCATGAAGAGAGTCTTCTATAAAAAGACTCCCGTCCTCTGCATTGTACCCTTTAACAAGAACATAATGTGCGCCTCCTTTAAACCATTCTATCCGAACTCCGAAAGGTCTACCCTGATTAATCTCAAATTGAATTCGTTCCATAATGGGTTTGCCTAATTTCAAATGACTGAAACTATTCACATATTTTAATGCCTTATCCAATTTGAAATTGACATTTTGCTCCTTTATTTCATCTTTAGAATAAAGCTCTTCATCATGGGAAATACCTTCGAGTAACTGCTCAACCAATTCTTCTTGTTCAATAGTATCTGTTTGATAGTAGCTTCCAACTGCACTTGCAATTGCAGCCCAACACCATCGAGATTTTCGTTGTTGATTAACGTTGATAGGTAACCAAACCCCGAAATCATCTATTTCAGGGGTTTGATGAAAATCTCCTAAAGAGGACATTTTAGCTTCGTTAGAATCAATGATTATCTTCATCAGAAACTTAGCTTATAAGCTAGTACATTGAGGAAGCTGTCCATTTATAGCGCTGTTAAGAGGTGGAGTTAATGCACCTTGAATAGCACTAATAATTTGTCCTTTCACAATACCTAAAATGAAGTTTTCTAATGGACCAAGAAGAGAGTTGAAGATCCCTAAACCATCAATATGAACGTCTATATTACCATAGTTTAATCCAGGGTTTGTTATGTTTATTTCAGTTAAACAAATTTCGCTTCCAACAGTTGCATCGAAATCTCCAGAGGCAGCAACAGTTACTGTAGACACAGAAACACTTCCTGAGATACCTACAGAAGGTTTAAGAAAGCCACATCCTGCAGTAAATCGTCCTCCCACATTAATACCTAGATTCGATGACATACTAGCATTCAATTCAACTGAACCATGAACAGTTTTTCCATCTTCTCCTGTTGTTGCCGAAGTAATCACTAGTGAATTGATAACTAATGATGAAAGACCCGTTAGGTTTTGAAGTGAGTAACTCGCAGAAGCTGTTGCGGTACAAATCCCTAAATTGATAGATCCAATATTATCTGTTCCAGAAGCAACATGAATCATCGGATCTAATCCTTGGGATTTGATTGCACCACCTATTGCGGCATTAATGTCTGGAAGCTTTGCTTTTATTATAGCATTTAGTAAATTTTCATATTGACTCATAATATTATATTTATTTTTCCTACTCTGTTTAAAAAAGGTTTTTCGGACTCCACCATTGAAATGAAATGTAGTTTTCATCATGTTCTAGATAGCATTAAGCAATCACTATGTAAAAAATAGAAAGCTCTAATCTAAGATGGGTTAAATTTATACTTTTAAAAAAAAATAGAAAAGAGTATAAATACTTGTTTTTAAGAAAATATCTGTGGTAGGTTAAATTATTTTGATGTTGTCATAATATAAATAGTTTAATCTACTTAAATTAAAAAAATGAGATTATTGATTTTAAAAAGAGAGTTAATTTTTCATCAGGCAGGAAATAACCCCATTTCATACACATTTCCTTACTCTCCTATCGTCGCTTCGGGCAAAGAGTATTCCATTACATTTTTAAAGAAACATTTTGGAAGAAAAAATAAAGAAGATTTGTAACTGGTAAAAGCTTTTCACCCAAGCAAAGTAACATAACGCAGAACATTATAGTACAAATATACAGTAATTTCTGTATAGCCGTATTTCAGGCTATTTACACATAATATCAGATATAATACCTTTAGGTTTATATCGATAGATATTATGTTAAAAGAAATCGACTTTAGGAGATTCATGAACTCCTTTAAAAAACAATAAAAATAGCGTGAACTAAATTACGGCTAATTAACTTCTGGATTTTATTTGATAGCTATAATTCTCTATTATGTTAAATATCCCAGAAATCTTATCCACACAATAAACTGTAGAACTTGGGTCATTAAACATTAGGCTCTTGGGTTTAGTACTAAATAATAAACATCCTGCTGTTTGTAACTATAATTAGCCATTATGTAAAATTGCCGCACACCAATGCGCTCGATTGCTTTTTTAAAATAATTATGCTACGCAGTAATTTTTTTAAACACAATTTTCCAACGCTTGCCAGCGCACAAAAGCTAACATTTCTAATTTATATAAGATTATGTTATTCTATAATATTCCGTCAATATTTTTTTCTAATACCATTTTCGTAAACTTCCCACAAGAGCTTAAATTTTAAGAAAAATAAATTCTAAGCACTTATTCTATTCTCGTTACTATTTAACCTTTATTTAACTGGAACTTCCAATATTATGTAAAATTGAAATTGATGTTTTGAACTTCTTAAGTTTTCATTATATCTTTTTTTCTTGATAAAAAAGAAACAAAAAAATCAAGACAGAATAAAGCTTCAGCCCACAAAACAAAACACAACCCGCTATTCTGCCTTACCAGCCAGCCTAGTTGTAGAGAAGATTCTACTTAATATAATATTTGCTGTCACGATAATACTGATTACCACCTATCTGATTCAGCGAATTCCTTAATTATTTGTTGCGCTTTTCAAAAGTTTAGTAATGTAAATTCTATTCTGCCACTAAATTGAAGTATTTAAAACTAGCGCCACAATCTCTCCGCTATTTTATCTGACTTTCTCGTCTGGATTTAGATATAATTCTTTCATATCCGCCAATAAATAGATCCGCAAAATATTTACCCAATTCCTCCATGGATGTAGTTTGTTGATTTAGGTGTGCCTGGATGATGAGTTCGATTGCAGACCCGATCATGGAATAACTTATTAATTGAATTTGACTCATCGTCAATCCATTATAATAAGGCGAATTAGCAATATCCTTTTCGAGGTAAGCATAAATAGAATTAAGTAACCCAGCTGAAAAAACACTCTTTCTGAAATTGGCCTGGTTTCTAATCAACAAATCTAAATATTTATTTTCCTGAAGAACATGAGCATATCCTAAAAAGGCGTTATAGGTAAATTCATATATATCATTTGCATTTTTACGCTCTTCTATAAGACGGGCATTGACATTTTCCACGAGTTTTTTGACGATTAAATCCCATATTTCCTCCTTGCTTTGAAAATAATTATAGAAAGTACCTCTGGCCAGTTTACTGCCCTTTACAATATCACTGATAGTTGTACTGTCAAGTCCTTTATTTACAAATAATTCGAATGCCGCATTGATAATTGTAGTTTCATTTCGTTTCTTATTTTCCTGTAATTTCCCCAATCTGTTCGATTTATTAAGCCATAAAGAAAAGGAATTCTGGTCATTTTTCTCAAAAAAGGATAATCTATTTTTTATAAAAGTTGACACAAGTGTCATTTATTAGTATATTTGCTTTATAAATAAAGAATATAATGGAAAAAGTTTGTGTAATAGGTGCAGGACCTTCGGGGATAACTACCATAAAAAATTTAAAAGATAAAGGTCTGGACGTAATTGCTTATGACTTTAACCATGATGTCGGAGGCAATTGGATTTATAATGAAAATGGCGGTAATTCCAGTGTTTTTGAAACTACGCATATCATTAGCTCCAAAAACTTATCACAATATGAAGATTTCACTTTCGATGATTTTGAAAAAAACATTCCTGACTACCCTTCCCATGACCAGCTGAGAATGTATTTTCAGGCTTATGCCAAACACTTTGATTTATATCCTTGCATTCAATTCAACACTCTTGTAAAGAAATGTATACGTATCGATCGAGAAAAATGGATGGTCACTACCGAAAAAAATGGGCAGGAACATACAGAAGTGTTTACGCACCTTATCGTTTGCAATGGCCACCACTGGAAACCAAGGTATCCGAATTATCCAGGTGTTTTCACTGGAGAGTTTATGCATTCACATGATTATAAAAAAGCCGCTCCGTTTAAAGATAAGCGTGTGTTGGTCATTGGAGGAGGAAACTCTGCTTGTGATGTGGCTGTGGAAACAAGCCGAATCAGTGAGAAAACCAGTATCAGCTGGCGCAGAGGTTATCAAATCATTCCTAAATTCTTGTTTGGAAAACCAAGTGATGTGGTCAGCTCCAAACTAAAGTTTCTGCCTAAAAAGTTAAGGTATTTCTTCTCTGCATTAACCATTAAAATCCTTACTGGCTCTAATCGATTATATGGACTTGAAATACCAAAAACTAAATTTGGTAGTACGCATCCTACTATTAACGATGAGTTGCTATATAAACTAAGACATGGCAAGGTTTTTCCTAAAGGAGATATCGAACGGTTTGATGGTAAAAAGGTGGTTTTTAAAGATGGTACGATCGAAGAATTTGATGTTATCGTAGCATGTACAGGCTATATATTAGCCCATCCGTTTTTCGAAAAGCATTTTATTGACTACAGCGATTCTGATGTGCCCCTTTATCTGAAAATGTTTCATGAACAATATGAAAATCTGTTTTTCATTGGCATGTTTCAACCGCTTGGTTGTATCTGGCCAGGATCTGAACTTCAGGCAAAATTAGCCGCCAGGGCCATTACAGGTGAATGGAAACGGGCAAAGAACATTGCAGAACTCTGTAAAAGAGAAGTCACGCACCCACATATAAAACAGATCAATACTGCACGACATACAATCACCGTGGACTATCATTTATTTGTTAAGCAGTTAAAACAGCAACTGCCAAAAGATTATGTATCTAAAAATCCAATAAGGAATACATTAAAGGTCAATGCATAGTGGAAAGAGTCGACTTTTCTCCCCTCCTGTTCATTCATGGCTTATGCCATGGCGCATGGTGTTGGCATGAGCATTTTATTCCTCACTTTGAATCATTAGGTTATGACTGCCATACATTAAACCTGAGCGGTCATGAAGTGGCCGGACGTTCTGCTTCAAACAATCATCTTAAATTAAGTGATTATGTTAAGGATGTTGAAAACGCCATCTCAACGTTTGATACCCAGCCAATTTTGGTTGGTCATTCGATGGGAGGATTTATTGTGCAGCTTTACTTAAAGAACTGCCGCCTTCCCACAAAAGCAATCCTGATGGCTTCTGTACCACCAAGTGGGGCATTAGCCTCCAGCCTTAGGGTAATTAAAATTAGGCCGGGCGCAATTAAGTATTTGTTGAATCGGGATTTACTTGGCTTTGCCCAAGCATACCCACAATTTATGTTTAGAGCTGATATTGATTCGCATGCTTTATCATATTACAAATCAATGCTTTGCTCAGAGTCTTTTGTGGCTTATCTGCAGATGCTCTTTCCAATAGCCATTAAAAAAAGTACAGCAGCTCATCATAATTTGCTGGTCATGGGAGGCTCAAAAGATCAATTGTTCACCCTTCGGGAATTTGAGTATACAGCCAGAAAATATGCCGCAGATCTGGAAATAATTCCTGATGCTGCTCACGATCTAATGCTGGAACCAAACTGGAAATATATTGCCAAAATCATTCATTATTGGATCAATAAACTTGATACTATTACTGAATGAGTACAGAACACAATTAAACTATGAAGAAATTTAAAATGAGCCTCTCATAGGGCTGAAAGTAGCTGATAACCGACAGAAAGTCTTGCTTCTAAAAGCAAGGAAGGAAAATAAAATAATCCCCAATTATTAATCTTCCGGCACTTCTAGATGCTTAAATGTATGGTTACACAATTAGTTTCGTTTGGAGGGGAATTTCACACCTGCAGAGGCGGAAGTAGTTTTTCTTACCATAAGCGCAGAAAATAATTATCATTACTGCATGGGAGCACATAGTTTATTTGCCAATACGGTTTCTAAAGTACCTGTTGAAGTAAGGCTACTTTTTTCAGACAATTTAAACTACATTTTGGTACAACTCCAATTAACTTTATTCATGCACAACGAATAGAGAAAGGAAAAGAGTATTTAAAATATACGAAACTATCTATTAGTGAAATTGGTTATAGATTGGGCTATTCTAGTCCTTCTTATTTTGCTTCTCAATTTGAGCGGATTGTTAAATATTCTCCAACACATTACCGTAAGCTTAAGTTGTATCAAAACTAAAATCAGTTAAAACTTTAATTATTTGTTTTTGAGTTAGCTCGAATTTATGGATACCAAATTCATATATTTTAGCCAAATCGGTTTCGGCTTTTTTGGAGAGTTTATAAACGCCCATCTTTGCGCATACGTATTTCTACTTCTTTCATGATTTCCGGTAATGATTGATTACTAATGCAGCTTTCAAGTCCTTCCATTATTTTAGACTTAAGAGAGAGATATTTTGCATTACTTGCTTGGTCTTGACGCACAAAATTTCGTAAATATTCACTATCATTAGTATATTCTCCAGCTTCGATTTGAGCTTTTATCCATTTATCTTGTTGCTCAGTAAAGGTTACCGTTTTGCGAACTGTTGCTATAAAAAACGTTTAAATAATCATACTATTGGTGTAAAATACAATATTCATAGAACATTCCAAAATTAGGAGCTATTAATTAATATTTAAACAACAATCCCATTCCATACACATTTCACTCCACTCCTATCCTTTCGACTACGATAAAGACAAGCTCCGTTTCGTAAAAAGCGTATTCAATTACATTTTTAAAGAAAGATTTTAGAAGAAAAAAAATAAAGAAGATTGGTTTTTTTAAGCTTTTTACCAAAGCAAAGTAACATAATGCAGTACATTATAGTACAAATACATAGTAATTTCTGTATAGCCGTTTTTTAGGCTATTTAGCATAATATCAGATATAATGTCTTTAGACTTATATCGATAGATATTATGGTAAAAGAAATCGACTTTAGGAGATTCATGAACTCCTTTAAAAAACAATAAAAATA
>Ga0209119_1005036_pt1 | contig 10572 bp, 11 predicted proteins | sample COG_03_FD_184747 | JGI IMG/M metagenome (GOLD analysis project Ga0209119, IMG submission 184747) | Pelagic Microbial community sample from North Sea - COGITO 998_met_03 (SPAdes) (version 2) | ecosystem: Environmental > Aquatic > Marine > Neritic zone/Coastal water | place: Helgoland, sampling... | reverse complement strand
ATACAGTCCAAACTTAGGAGATGGTGTCATCAGTCATACCTTAAACCTATTACTAAAAAAAATTTTTGGGTCTGAAATATGTATTGATAATATCGATCTAGCTGGAAGAGAATGTTTAGATGAATTTGATCATCCCTATTTTGGTATTAGGGAATATTTTATTAAATACTCAAAATTTATCCCTAGAAAATTAAGACGTTATCTCGTAACTACATACATCAAAAGATCATTGTCGCCAAAACTAAAAGTTTGGCGTGAAAAAGTAAAAGCTTGTGATATGGTTATAATTGGCGGCGGGAATCTTTTCTCCGATGTAGATCTTAATTTTCCTCTCAAGTTAAGCATTGTTTTAAAGTTAGCTATTGAGGAGCAAAAAAGAATTTTTATTACTTCGGTTGGTGTAAATGATAATTGGTCTTCTCACGGTCGTGAGTTGATCAAAACGTATATAAATAATGATGGCGTTTATTTCAGTTGTCGTGACAATTCAAGCTGCAATCTTATGAGAAAAATGTTTAGCCCGGCGTATGTTGCCCTTCTGCCTGATCCTGCCATACTCTTATCTCGCCTACATGCACCATCCACCAAGGTTAAAATCGGGAAGAAGCGAATTGGAATAAATGTTGCTTGTCCAACTAATATGGCATATTCGGGTGATTTAAGAATTATTAACAATAATAAGCTGTCTATAAAATTTTATATGGATTTAACGAAACACTTTTTAGAGCGAGGTTTTGAAGTTGAACTTTTCACTAATGGCGCCAAAGAAGACAGATTATTCTTAACGAATTTTATAGGTATCATTGGCCTTGAGAACAAAAAACTACATGTCAAAAAAGCTAATAATCCATTGGAACTAATTGATATTATCTCAGGTTTAGATAGACTTTTTTCGTTTCGAATGCATGCTTGCATTGTGGGTCTTAGTTATGGTGTACCCTCTTATAGTATTGCTTGGGATACAAAGATTAAATCATTCTATTTAGAAAATAATTTGAGTGATATGCTTCTTGAAAATATCATGGTTCAAAAAGGTGATTCTGTAGCAGAAATTATGTTGAGGGAAAAAAATTCTAGAACAATAGTAGATTCAAATACTATAAATGCCATAGAAAAGGCATATACAGAATTTTTTAAAACAATTTCTTAAAAACACTTTTTTCAATTTTTTGATGTGCTTTCAAACCACATGAAATGCATTATAATTCTTCATCAAGTAATCACTTTCGAATTATTATCTTATTTACTTAATACTATTTTTTGAGTGTGAACCAGAGTGGCGGTTGTAAGGAAATATGTATTTGTTCATTATGAAGCAATTCGAAAAAATCAAAAGTAAGACACTTTTTGCGCTTTGCCTAAAAGTTTCTAGCGCACTTGTATCTTTTTTTTCAGTAGTAGTCATTACGCGTTATCTTGGTATAGAACAATCAGGTTATTACTTTTTGGCATACAGCATAATTTCAATTTTGGCTGTTGTTTCTCGCGTTGGATTAGACAATACAGTATTACGCTTCACTGGAGCTGCAGTATCGGAAAAAAACTATCCCTCGATTAGAGGTCTCATGAATAAAAGCATGGGATTAGCATTGCTTGGATCCTCCTTTATTGGTCTTTTGGGTTATATTAGTGTCCCAACTTTAGCGACTGAGGTTTTCAAACAGCCAGAATTGATAAATGTTCTTAAATTTTCTATGCCAGCTATAGTTGCTATTTCTTTGTCTACCTTAATAGGAATGTTCTTCCAAGGGATTGGACACATAGCTAAAACAGTTTTTTTAGTAAACATAGCAATAAACTTGTTGCTTATTATTTTTCTTGTAATTTTTAACTCGTCGACTGCAAAAGATGCAGCGGTTTTTTTATCCTTAAGCTCGCTGTTGACGTTATTTATAGGATTATTTTTCTGTATTCCATACACGAAATATCCAATCCTTTATGACCTTGAGTGGAAAACTCTGGCTTCTAGTTTTATTCCATTATGGGTAATGATGACTATGCAGCAGGTCATTCAATGGTCTGGAAGGATCATCGCTGGGGCTTGGCTTCCTGCAACTGATGTAGCACTTTTGGCTGTAGCTCAGAGAACAGCACTGCTAACTAGCTTTATTTTAATGGCAGTTAATTTAGTTATAGCTCCAAGCTTCGCTGCACTGTATAAAAAAAATGATATGGAAAATCTTAAGGAGTCAGCAATAAAGGCTATGAAGCTTACAGCTTTTTTTGGATTATTTTTAAGTGCGCCTTTATTTCTTTTTCCTCAATTCTTTTTAGGTATATTTGGTGATGAATTTGCCAGTGGAGGCAAATTACTCAGGATTATGGTAGTTGGGCAAATAATAAATGTTATAACAGGCCCTGTATTAATGTTGTTAAGTATGACTGGAAACGAAAGGTACTTGAAAAGTGCAATTATATATTCTGCATTTATTTCTGTTTTTAGCGGTTTGGTCTTGGTGCCAACATATGGAGTGCAAGGAGCCGCAATAGCAACAGCTATTGCAGTTTCCACTCAAAACATTTTGTTGTTAATGCAAGTAAACAAAGCTCTAGGTTTTAGAATTTTTTAATTTTTTAATTTTTTAATTTTTTAATTTTTTAATTTTTTAATTTTTTAATTTTTTAATTTTGATTATCTTTAGAATAATATGATTGATTATATGGGTGAGTTAACTTTGTGATAAATAGATTAAAAAAGTTATTTTTTTGGAGTTGTAGCTTATGGTAAATGCAGTAATTTTTGGAGGAGCAGGTTTTATTGGTACTTTTTTTGCTCGCCATCTGATTGAGGAGCATGGATTTCAAAAGATATATATTTATGACCATGAGTTAATAAGTACCAAAGAGTTTGAGTTTCGAAAAAAAATGGTCAGTGCCTACCCTCAGATTGAGATGATCGAGGGAGATGTAAGAATGCCTATTAATTGGATTCCACTAGAAAAAATTGATCTTGTTGCAAATTTTGCAGCTGTCCATCGTGAACCTGGTCATGAAGGCTATGAATACTACGAATGTAATCTCTTAGGCGCTGAAAATGTGTGTGATTGGGCTAAGCGCGCTGGTTGTAAAAAGATGATATTTTCCAGTTCGATTGCACCGTATGGTCCTAGTGAAGAGGTTCGGGATGAACGATCAATTCCCGTTCCAACAACAGCCTATGGGGGATCAAAACTAGCCGCAGAAAAAATCCATCAAATATGGCAGGCAAAAGAACAAGAACGGCAGCTGGTCATTGTTCGTCCTGGTGTTGTATTTGGTCCTGGTGAGGGTGGTAATGTTTCACGCTTAATTAAAGCTGTTCGCAAGCGTTATTTCTTTTATATGGCTAATCGTGATACTCGTAAAGCGGGTATCTATGTGAAAGAGCTTTGCAGAGCTATGATGTGGGTATTGAATAGTGAAAAGGCAAAAGCTGATGGTGTTTCGTTGTTTAATATGTCTATGAATCCTGGCCCATCAATTGAGGAGTACGTAAATTCCATCGCTCGGATAGCAAAAATAAAGGTTTGGATACCAAATGTGCCAAGTTCATTACTCTTTGTTATTGCCTATTCGATCGATTTAATTGCCAAGCCCCTAAAAATAAAGCATCCGTTTAGTCCTGTTAGAATTAGAAAATTAATTCGTTCAAACAACATTCTGCCAACCTACTTGGTGGAAAATGGATATGACTATAAATATACTTTGGACGTGGCATTTGCCGATTGGAAAAAAGACTGCCCAGAGGAATGGCACTAACCCTTTATAGAATTACTTTTTGAGATTTTAAAATGACAGATTCGGCTATATCTCCTCCAGAACCCACTGAAGCGTTTCCCTATACGCCCCCCCACAGATGAAATAAAGGATAAATACTCACATATCTTTGAGATTACTGAGCCACTGCCTCGTCGGTCTTTTAAATTAGCGTTTGATAAGCTAGTGGCTGCTGTATTGCTCGCCTTTAGCCTACCTATTCTCTTTTCACTAAAAATTGCCTATGTTATTGAGGGAATCTTTATCCCTGAAAATAGAGGCCCAATGCTATTTTATTATTGGGGTGTAAGCGGTGGTAAGAAAATGAAGAAGTGGAAGCTGCGATTAATAAAGACTAAATATATTGAGCCTGAGGGTGCAGCCCGTCATGATTGGATTGCCTTTTCAGCAGAATGGTCTCCGGATAGTCGCACTATTGTTGGCGCGTTTGCAAAAAAATGGTATCTCGATGAATTACCTCAGTTCTGGAGTGTTTTGATTGGTGATATGAGTATCGTTGGTCCAAGACCATTGTCAGTATTACACTATGAGCGTGATAAAGCGCAAGGCAATGTGACTCGTTCTTTGCTCAAGGGTGGTTTATTAGGACTTGGTCACATTAACAAAGGCACATCAGAAATGGGTAATTCAATTTATGAATATGAATTTGTAGAGCAATATCAAAAGCGATCGTCTTTTGGACTGCTGCGATTAGATTTATGGATAATTTGGAAGGGTATTATTGTTATTCTTAGGGGTGGTGGTCACTAAGTCCCACACGCAGGTTAGTTAGTCGGTCAAAAATGACCCTGTAAATATTTCTGTGTAACTGCCTAGGTTAAATGTAATCCGTTAAGCGGTCTTCGAACTCAATGATAAATCGGTTCAAGGCTGCTTTCCAATTCCTGATCGGCATGGTCCACTTTTTCGAGGCTTGCTGTATCGCCAGATAGACCACCTTCTTTGCCGAGTCGTCACTTGGAAATAGCTTCCGTTTTTTCACCGCCTTACGAATAACACTGTTGAGCGATTCAATGGCATTGGTCGTGTAAATAGCCCGCCGTATATCCTCAGGGTAATTGAAGAGGGTATTGAGATTGTCCCAGTGGGTACGCCATGACTTGCTGATCTGTGGGTATTTATCGTCCCAGCGCTCAGCAAACTGCTCCAGTACAAACAGGGCTTCCTCTTCAGTCACTGACTTGTAGATACGCTTTAAATCGGCTGCTATGGCTTTGTAATCCTTCCATGAGACATACTTCATGGAGTTGCGCACCATGTGCACGATACACAGCTGTATTTGCGTTTTGGGGAAAGCAGTATTGATCGCATCAGGGAAGCCCTTCAAGCCGTCAACACAGGCAATTAGGATGTCTTTAACGCCTCTATTTTGCATTTCTGTCAGGACATTGAGCCAGAATTTAGCGCCTTCATTTTCCGAGATCCAAAGTCCCAACAGTTCTTTATGGCCTTCAAGATTAACGCCTAGAGCCAGATAGATCGCCTTGTTGATCACCTGCTTATCTTGACGGATTTTAAGCACAATACAATCGAGATAGACTATGGGGTAAATCGCATCCAAGGGCCGTGACTGCCACTCAACAACTTGCTCTATAACGGCATTGGTAACGTTCGAAATCAGCGTGGGCGAGATCTCTGCGTCATACATTTCTTTAAAGGTTTCGACGATCTCACGTGTGGTCATGCCTTGGGCGTAGAGAAAGAGGATTTTATCGTCCATGGAGGTAAAGCGTCGCTGATGCTTCTTAACCAGCTGAGGTTCGAAGCTACCGTCTCGGTCTCTCGGCGTGTCCACCTGAAATTGGCCATCATCGGTTTGAAGTGTCTTCCGAGTGCTGCCATTACGGCTGTTAGAGGCGTCTGACGCTTCATGCTTGGAGTAACCTAGGTGATCATCCAGTTCAGCATTCAACGCCGTCTCAACCGTAATTTTGGTGAGCATTTGCCGAAACTCATTGAGATCGGCTTCTGTTTTAATGTTCTTCGCAGCGGCTTTAGCCAGCTTCTTTATTTCATCGTGGTTCATCTGTCTATCCTTCCCTGTTTAGGGTTAATGATAGACAGTTACACAGATTTTTTTACAGTCTCTCAAAAATGTAGAACAAGCTTTTTTACGATTTCATTTTGTCTAATTATACATAGTAAATTTTGCTTCTTCTCAAAAGGCAGCTCGACATCATTAATGTTAGTAAGCCCAATTCCTTAAATATTTCATGGCAGTCGAATCCGTCTGCCATCCTCCTCTGAGCATTATTTTCTCGAGTGACTCGCCTTGCTCCAACAGATCAAGCGCAGCTCCGACCCTAAACGAATGACCACTCAGTGGTTGTTGTATTGATACAGTTTTTAATCCTTTCTGTAGTGTCTTTAGGATGGTGCTGATACTTGCTGGATTAAGGTTAGTTCCTATATGTTCATGACGATTAATGGATCTTAGAATAAAACCATCATTTCCCGCTATTTCTCTCCATTTAACTATTAAATCCAACAGTTCTCTGCTTATAGGTAAAACCTTACCTGCACCATATTGATCGGTTTTGGAGAAGTTGAGCCTGAGGATAGGCTTACCGTTGGGTGGTTGGTCTATATCTTCAAACTTAAAGGTGCAGAGTTCCGACCGGCGGCGCATCGTCTCGTAACCTAGTCTCAAAAGTACTTGGTTTCTTACTCCCATAACATTGTTATCGCAGTTGCTAAGTAGCTGGTTCAGTAGCGGCTTGGTGAGTGGAGCAGCCTGCTGCTGTGCCCGTCCAATTTTGCGGTGCATTCTTTTTATGGCGAGTATGACCTCTGGCTGGTTGGTGGGGTCGCAGTGTTTAGAGAGTTTTAGGATCGTCCCCAGGCTATTGATTCTTCGGCGGATAGTCGCACTTTTCCTAATGGTGGCAAGGTAGTCAACATACTGCGCCATTACCTCGGCAGTTGCCGGTATTGAGTCGATATTATTGTGTAGGCACCAGGTTTGGTATTGAATAAAGTCCGACCTATGGGCTCTTATGGAATTTTTGGCAAAGGCGCCATCAAACTTGGCTAAGATATCATCAATCATGGTATAGTCTCTAAACTAATAAGCTATAAACATATACTAATAGTATATAAAAGTAAACTAATATGATATCTGTATGCCAAATAAAGGCTGGTCGCGTGATGCTGTGCTGGAGTGCTGTCGAGCTTGCTGAGCGCGCGGGAGTGTCGTCGGCGACCATTAAGAAGTATGAGGCGCAGACTGGAATACCTAATGCAAATACACGAATTCTTAGTGCGGTTAAGTCGGTTTTAGAATCAGCCGGTATTGAATTCACCGGCGATCCTTTGGTTAATCCAGGCGTGACCCTGCGTATCAAGCGCGACAACTAAGTTCTAACTGCTTTAACTTTTAGCTTATGTCTTATAATGTCCACTTCGGTATTAATGTGGATGTTCCCATGACTGTTGAAAATAAATCCAAGTCTCTTTTACCTTTCCTATCAAGCCCCAAACTTTTGCCCAATGAATCAGAGGCCGAGTTTCAATCGGGTTTGCAAAGCCTTTTATCCGAACTAGACAATCCCTCACCCTTGGCGGTTGCGCTGGTCAGTCAGCTGAATGAGAGTCTCTGGTGGATTAAGAGGCACACCGTGGACAAGGAGCTACTGCTCCATGAGGCGATGGCGAGGCTTTTGTCAAAGGCGGGTAGCTACACTGAGACGTATGACAACCGGAAAGTCTCAGAGGCACTTGAGCGTTATTTGGATGGCAGCGCGGACACGGATGAAGCGGAATGGATTGATGACATCCTCGCCGAGTCGAAGCTGACCCTGTCCGATCTCCGGGTTAGGGCCTTTAAGGATGCGGCCAAGCACATCAAGATGGTGGATGATCTGATTCACCGCCAGCACCAGACGATGAGGCATCTCCAAAGGAGTATCGACGCCATAGACTATAAGTCACGCCTGATTAAGCGTATGGACCTTGAACTGGCAGCACTTGAGTCAAGGCAGTCTCTGAAGGGGGTTCTGTCGCTTGACGATGAACCATCGCAGGAGCCTTGCAAATCGCTACAATGCACTTAAATCAACCGGCCCCAGATCAGCGGCTGGAAAGCGTGCTAGCAGCCAAAATTCCCGTAAGCATGGTTTAAATAGTGCTCCCGACTTTGAATCGTCCCTTGAGTACAGGGCGCTTGTCGAGCTAATTGCGGAGGAGGGCTTTTCTGGCTTTGCCTGTGCCGATATTGCCTCGAGTCTTCTTAATTATCGACGGGTGATGGATGCCTATTACGATACCTACACCAGCCCCGAGCCGGTCGATGAGTTTTTGCTCGATGCGAATGTGAAGGCGTCGAACCCTATCTTTAGCGAGCTTCTTAGTCCGTCGGGCAGTGAGCCCCAAGATGTACGAGAGATGGCAGCTTTTTTTGCGAGCATGCAAAGGCAGGAGCGGCGAAAGGGTGGGCCGGTATCCCGTCGCACCACGGACAGCCACAAGCTGATACGCTACCATCGCAACGGCATCGCTCGGTTATCCAGAGCGGTTCGGCAGGGCTAGATTAAAAAAGTAACAAAACGAAGCCAAAGCCAAATCATGGTGTGCGATAAATACTGTTATAGCGACTTAAGACCTTGCAGACACAAGCATCAAGATTTATCATGACGTAAGATGAAATTTCATGATGGAGTGTGACCATGTCAATATCAAGAGAAAAATTCGCAACTCAGGTTGATTCAGCTCTTTTGGACTCAGTCCGAAAGCTTGCCAAGTCAGAGGGCCGGCAGATCCAGGCCGTGGTCGAAGATGCTCTTCGGGGCCATTTAGATGCAAAAAATGGCGCGCCAGGCCGAGAGCATGTGATGGCCGCTTATATAAAAAGTACCGAACGTTTTTCAGGTCTCTATAAAAAGTTAGCGCAATGAGCTTTGACTATATTCGGGTCGATGACATTCTGGCTATTCATGCAGATCAGATAGAGCGTTATGGTGGTGGCGAGGGTATAAGAGACCCCGGTCTTTTGGAAGCAGCCTTGTTCCGGCCACAGACGGGTTACTACCCGACATTAATCGATGAGGCGGCAGCCTTGTGGGAAAGCCTTTCCCAGAACCATCCTTTTGTTGATGGGAACAAGCGAACGGCATTTGCCGCAACCTATGTATTTTTGGAAATTAATGGACTTGAGATCACTGCAACGGATGAGCAAGCTCAAGACTTTGTTTTGGGGCTTTACAGCGCATCGAGAGTAACTTTCGAGAATCTGCGCGCTTGGCTGAGTGAGAATACCAAAGTTCTTTAATTGCTGGTGCGAAGCAATGCTAAAGGATAATAAAGGCTATTATCGACCCCCCCCTATTTAGAGGATGCCACAATCAAAATCAATATAAGTAAGTTGAGAATATGTTTTATGCGCATAAAAAAGACAATACTAACCACTTTTATGCGCATAAAAGTGTAATATTCGGGCTTTTAGGCATACACTAAGACCCAAATTGAGCTTGGGTGAGAACAGATGGAGCGTTTACTACTACAGCAATTGCTGGATTGGAAAAAGCGAGATAAGCGCAAACCAATTCTTTTGGACGGTGCAAGGCAAACGGGAAAATCCTATTTGCTTGAAAAGCTTTTTGGCGCGCACTTTGTTCAAGTTGTTCGCCTCGACTTTTTAGAGCAACCCCACTTGGCGAATTTGTTTGCAGATTCGCTCAGGCCAGACTATATTCTCGCCAATATAGAATTGGCACTCGATCTAGCCATTGATCGTAAAAACGCACTGATTATTTTTGATGAGGTTGGCGAATGTCAAGCCGCAGTCAACTCACTTAAGTTTTTTGCAGAGCAGAAGCCCGATATGTTTATTTGCGCATCGGGTTCAAATATAGGACTTTTAGCTTCTTTTCCAGTAGGAAAAGTAGAGTTGCTCGAGCTTTATCCGCTGACGTTTGAAGAATTTCTATGGGCTGCGCAGCAACCGCTTCTATTAAAGGCTTTTGAAGAACTAAATCTAAGCAAAGTGGCTCATGAAAAGCTATTTAGTGTGTTGATTGATTACTACTTTGTTGGCGGTATGCCCGAGGCGGTAGACGCCTGGTTTAACTCTCATGGCGATCCGTCGATCCTTGAACGTACGGGGCGGGTATCCAGTGTTCATGGTGGATTGATTGCCGGCTATGAGCGGGATTTTGGAAAATATTCGGACAAAATTTCAGCTCAACAGATAAATAATGTATTTAGAAATATCCCCAAACAGCTAGCGCAACATGTTGATGATTCGGTAAAGCGATTTAAATTTAAAGACGTTATTAAAAACGTATCCCGCTACCAACAGCTGGCGGGACCCATTGACTGGCTAGAGAAATGTAAATTGGTGTCAAAGTGTCACCCGATTGACAGTCAGCCAAAATCACCGCTGCCAGCCTTATCGAAAGATAATATTTTCAAACTGTTTTTCTTTGATATTGGATTGCTCGGACATCTGTTGGGATTGAGCTATAGAGAACACCGTGAACAGGGTTTTAGCTACAAAGGCTATATTGCTGAAAATTTTGTTCAAAACGAGTGGGTTGCACAACAGGGTGGGCCGACCTATTCATGGGAATACGCCCGCAGCGAAATAGAGTTCTTATTCAAATCCTCAACGGATGCATTAATACCGGTTGAGGTGAAAAGTGGAAAGCGTACCCGAGCAAAATCACTGAGTGTTTATGTAGATCGCTATTCGCCACAAAAAACCATTAAATTAGTAGGGTCTACGGGATTTTTAGATGATCCAAAGGCCTTGGTTCTGCCGCTGTACTTTGCATCAAAAGTAACACAATTAGCCTAGGCTGCCATGCTTGTGCGTGATAA
>Ga0209119_1005035_pt1 | contig 10575 bp, 12 predicted proteins | sample COG_03_FD_184747 | JGI IMG/M metagenome (GOLD analysis project Ga0209119, IMG submission 184747) | Pelagic Microbial community sample from North Sea - COGITO 998_met_03 (SPAdes) (version 2) | ecosystem: Environmental > Aquatic > Marine > Neritic zone/Coastal water | place: Helgoland, sampling... | reverse complement strand
AAAGATTATTTTATAAGTATATTATTCATACAAAATTCATTCATAAAATTTTTTATTTTAGAATAATCAAATAATTTTTCCAAAACTCAAAAATATGTGAAGATTTTTGGTGAGATATGACCTCAAGATGCCTTGCACTTTGCGTGATACTGTCATCATCAGAATTATGATAAACTAAAGCAGCCATCTTTCCACAAATTTGCATGGCAACATAAATACTATTTATATAGGTGCTTAATTTCTTATTATTTATAGCTTTACTTCCCTTAATAATCTGATCAGGTTTTTTTCCTAATTGATACATATCAATTCTATGAACTAACTGATGTATATCATCAGTAATACTGCGGACTGAGTTTTGAGATTGTTGCTTTGCCCATAGCGAAATAGATATGAAAGAAACAATCAAGCCAACAATAATACTCATGGTTGAATCAATAAATCCTACTTTATTTTCTAAATTTCCCAATAATTCAAAATTTAATCTATTTGGTATAAATATATAAAGAAGCAACAAAGCTCCTAAAAAAATTAGTATATAATTTAAAATACCGACTAATTTATTCCGTTTTTTAATTTCACTCCTTAATTTTGGGATATCATTTTCAAGGAGTGTCTTCATTGCGTCTAAACTCTTTGTAAGACCTCTAGATTGCAGACCTTCTAAGATAAGTTCTGCTTGAATATCGTGAATACGTTTCACAATTCCATTTTCATTCAACTCTACGTATTTTCTGTTATCATACATTAGATTTCTACTTTTTGAATTTGTAATACTTGTTTTCGTTACTTTTCATAATTTATCAGCTTTAGTTCAGATTGACACAAGATAATATTAATTGATAATAAATTTATAATGACCAGATAATATTAAAGATGGCACAAAAGGATAAACAGTTAATGGCTAAGCATGAAATAGAACTTTATATCAAGGGAACTTATCTCTCCATGATCGAATGTGATGATGGCTCGCTATACGAAGAAGATTGTCCAGAGTTTACGAGCACAAAGTTACCTGGCACAGAAAATTTTGACACTGAAGCACTCACCACATTTGTGCAAAATAATATAAAAGCAATCTGGGATGGAGAATTAGATAACCCTGAACATTTCAGCTCTTACAAAATTAAGAAAATTGATGGCCCTTCAGGCGCATTTTATGAAGATGGAATGAATCTGCGAAGTATTGCAGTAATCGTAGAGATAGAAACAGAAGAAGATGTGGATGAACTTGATTTTGATGATTTCTTTCACGCAATTGTATTCGAATTAGTTTCAGAAAATATGACTTTTACATTCACACGTTTTGATGATTACTCTTCAGAAATAATAGAATAATGAACAAATTGAATGGAAAAATAACATTTTTTTAGTTTATGAATAAATGATTCTTGTTTTTTAATCATAGGAAGAAAATTTCAAAATGTCAGAAGAACATATTAATAAAATAATAAGCTTTTATAATAAATATTCAGTATTTAGACTTAATGAATTATTACCAATCATTATCAAACATCTTGAATTTGAATTAAAAAAAAATGACATACCAGCACGTGTTGCTGGGCGTGTTAAAAATCCTGTAAGCCTTAAAGAAAAGCTTTTAAATTGGAGTAATAACCCGAAGAAAAAAGCTAATATTTCTTCGCCAGAAACTACCCTAAAATTGGTTGGTGATTTGTGCGCAGTTAGAGTTATGACTTACACTGAACTTGACAGATCAAAGGTACAAAATTTGGTTGAAAAAATGTTTAAAAGTCCAGATGGAACTAAAAACTTTGGCGCTGAAGTAAAAGAAGTTTCAGACTTAAGAATAAAAGATGATATTGAAAATCACTACAGAGCTACCCACATGCAAATTTGCTTGAAAGATGAGCATATTAGAAAAGAAGAAAATAAACCTCTAACGTTAGACTCTTGCGAACTTCAAATAACAAGTATGTTATCGCATGTTTGGAATGAAATAGAACATGACACCAAATACAAAACAAAAACTGGTCAATTATCAAAAGAAGAAAAACTAGCAATTAACTCTCTGGGGCTTTTAACACAGACAGGTGATCATATTATCCGAAGCCTGCTTTCTGCACGTGACATACGTCATAAAAAAGAAGATGATAGTAAACAAATTGAAGATGATTTATTCATTAATGAAAACGAATTGTCAGATTTTTTGCAAAATCATTTTGGGGAAAAAATAGGTCCTGCTAAGATTAATTATTCCCAGGGAAACGGAAGCCTCTTAAAGGTACTAGAAGCTATCGATTGGAACCACCCAAAAGATATTAAAACCCATTTTTCTCCTAAAATATTAATTGATGCTAGAGCGCGTACTAATCGAATAAAAAGCGCACAAAAAAGAGAGGGTAGAATTAAATCTCTTATTAAAACAGATTCATGTGATATATTTTTTGTAGCTATTTGCATTATCGATTTTGACAAAGCCAAAATGGCTATTGAACATACACAATCAAAACACAGACTATCTGTTATATTAAAAGCTTTTGTTGATCCTTAAACGATTTTATTTTTTATGTTCCTTTGTTATTAGCCATCATACCATTCTTCGTATGGCATAGTGATTTTCTCACCAGTCAACACATAATGTAATTCGTTCTCATATACTTGTTTGATCTTCTCGCATGTTTCTGCGGTAGACATTGCACCATCTGCTTTGTGTTGAGCAATCAAAGGTATCATCTCAGCAATCATTTCTTCTAATTCTTCTTTAGTGTGACTCATAGTATTTATATTTCCTCCATTAGAATTTAACTATCTTTCATCAATAAATATATTTTGATTTTCAAGAGAATTTTCTTCATTCCATTTGTAGACACAAGGTGTGTGTGGGAAATCTAAACTAACTGCATTGTGAGATTGAATTTTTGGCGTTCCTTGCATTTTATAGTGTCCAACAAAAACTGGCTTTGCAGCCTTTGGATAGATCTCATTTTTTATGTCGTTAGGCAACTCATGCTCAGGAAGATCATTTACGTTAGGGACTGAAAGTGCTGCATCTCGCCAAGTTGTGTTTTGGCTGTTCCACCACGCTATCCTCACAGAAAATCGTTCTTTTTCTCTACTGTCAATAAAACTAAAATCTTTCGGTAAATCCACTTCAGGTCCTGATGTAAGTAGTTCAACAGCTAGTGCAAAATCTGTTTCTTTGTTTGCAATCTCTTCTAAGTCGTCACGATGTAGATATCCATTTGGTCGTCTGTGCTTTACAATATCTACTGCTTTTTGTGACCAACAAGCATGAACCACTCTGAAATTTTCATTTTCTATCCACAGAGGTAAAGTATCAAGCATCCAATCTGTCCAGTATATTGCTTCACTAGTTTTCACACCAATTTGATCTATGAAACTTTTATGTTGCAGTTTATGCGCATTATTGTGGCTACGTAATGGTTTATTATTTGTGCAGAAATTTCTATGGAAAAGTATTGCATTCAACTCATGGTTGCCCAAAATACATTCTGCTTTTTTGTTTGAGATTAAATCTTTAACTGTTTTGAGAACGTGTCTATCATTAGGTTCTACCACATTTTTCCCTGCATCAATTAAGTCGCCTAAAAAAATGATAGATGAATCTTCAGCTGATTTTATACTCCATTTAAACCGACTATAATCGGCATGAATATCAGGGATAATAGTATATTTCATTACTTATAAATATTTCAAAATTCAAATTTTTCAACAATAAATAGGGCCTAAATCTATTATTTGTATGATTATGATATAGTATTAATTAATAAAACAAACCATATTCATGATACGATTGACGGATTTATCTTACAGCATGCAGACAAATGATTTTATCTTTATTAAATATAGGAAGTTAAAGATAATCATAAAATTATTGATTCAGGAGACTTACCTATGAACGACATTATTTGCCCAAATTGTCATAAAGCCTTCGAGGTAGATGAAACTGAGTATTCAAATATTTTGAAACAAGTTCATAATCAAGAGTTTGAAAACAAGTTAAATGAACGTTTAAAGCAAGTCGAAAAAAATCAAGCTTCAGCACTCGAGCTAGCAAAAAAAGATGCTGAAAATGCAATTCAACAATTGCAATCAGCAAAAGATATTGAAATTGAGCGATTACTTTCACAAATAAAAGAAAAAGAGAATTCCATTCAATCAAGTGCAAATGAAGCAATGCGAGAAATAGAACGTGAGCGAGATAGTTATAAAAATGATTTAGAGAATGCTAAATTGGTAAAAGAACACTCTGAAAACGTACTAAAAGACAAATATGAAACTCAGATAAGAGATCGTGATGATGCTATTGAGAGGCTTAAAGATATGAAAGCTAAGCTCTCTACAAAAATGGTTGGTGAGACTTTAGAACAACATTGTGAGATTGAATTTAACAAAATACGCTCCACTGCTTTTCAAACAGCTTTCTTTGAAAAAGATAATGACGCAAGCAAAGGAAGCAAAGGTGATTATATTTTTAAAGACCACGACATAAATGGTACTGAAATAGTTTCTATTATGTTTGAAATGAAAAATGAAACTGATACAACAACGACCAAAAGAAAAAATGAAGATTTTCTAAAAGAATTAGATAAAGATCGCATCGAAAAGGGATGTGAATACGCAGTCTTAGTTTCGCTACTAGAGCCCGAAAATGAGTTATATAACTCTGGCATTGTTGATGTATTTCATCGTTACCAAAAAATGTATGTCATTAGACCACAGTTTTTTATTCCTATGATAACACTCCTGAGAAACGCAGCATTAAAATCACTAGAGTATAAAAATGAATTGGCACAAATTAAAGAACAAAATATTGATGTTACCAATTTTGAACAAGATTTAGATACGTTTAAAGTTGCGTTTAACAAAAACTTTGATTTGGCATCTCGAAAATTTACAACAGCAATCGAAGAAATTGATAAATCAATAACCCATCTGCAGAAAACTAAAGATGCATTATTGGCTACAGATAGGAACCTTCGTCTTGCCAACAACAAAGCACAAAACGTAACAATAAAAAAACTAACTCGTAATAATCCTACTATGGCAACAAAATTTGAAAGATTAAACAATGACAAATGAACAAATGTCACCACAAGAAATGAGTGATTATAAACTGAAATGGGGCCCTGGTTACGAAGTTCAAGTTGATATTGATAGCGATTTTTGGGGCAAAGACTTTTGTCGTAAAAACTTTAAGCCTCAAAATTGGTCCTTTCGCAAGTACACTATGCCTGATGATAGTCATACGTTCTATTTTGAGAATAAAGATTTTGCTGAAAAATTTCTAAATGAATATAATAAACATAATCCTAGATTTCACTCATAGTTTTGAATAAAAATTGCTATATTCATTGATTTTCTTTTTGTTCAAAATTCATTAAGCAACTCTTTTACTGAATTAAACTGCTTTCTTTGAATTTTATGATATCCTAAATTTTCGAATATTTCATTATTTCCTAAATATTTAGTATCATGGCAAGTATGCATGTAGATGTCTAAAGCTGACATTTCAAAACCATAAACTAATGGAAATTCAAAAGTCTGAATTAATGCATTTTTCCCAAAAACTGTAGGTCTTCTGATACTACAAAAAATCATTAGTTTTGCTATATCTTTATCCCAATCTATAACAATGTTATCAGAATATGAATCTGGATATGTCAGATCATCTTTGTGATTAGAACTCCCAAAATAATAAGAGACTTCATTTAATACACCTCCATCTTTGCCATCTTCGAGCTTTTTAATGATTTGTATATTTGCCCAAGAACAACTATCCATATGACACCGCAATTGTATTGGCTCAGCAAAAGTGGAAAATCCTAAAAATGATAAGCTTAATGCAATTATAAGTGAAGTTATGTTCATATATCTATCCACTTGAGAAGTTTATTAAAAAGCTTTTTCTAACCTTGATCAAATAATTCATGTTGCCAAGCTTCATATATCATGACCATTGCCAAGGTATCGAGTTCACAATATTTGAGCAATGCAGTCTTTAGTTCATTTCGTTCATAATCAGAAATTATTTCAAATTGCATTCGAGCATAAGCCATCAATGCAGCACCACCATTCTTTAACTCATCTTCCTGTGTGAGCAATATAACCTGTTGTTCATCATTATCTTCAAAAAGTTTTGGCAATAAACTGTAAGGGTCGGCAACAGACCCATCCGAAGCATTTTGTATCCAAGTCCAAGAATTAAAATTCTTACTCTGTATACCATGTGATGTACCATAAATAGGTTTACTATATTTTGATTTTAAAAACTCAGAACGATTTAATACACTTGGCAGAATGTACTTAATTGAATTTGAACCATTCGTGCGGGGGTCAAAGTAGAATTTTTTAACAACTTCTAGTAGGTCTATCATTGTTCTTTCGCCAATCCAAAAATCATCAGATTTCTTGGATGATTGAGTTATAGTTTTAATAAATTTAATTAAATCATCTTTATCTTGTGGCGGCTCGGCATCTGCTTGAAGCTGACCAAGGATAAGATTTAAGTAAGTATTTTCATGATTTGAATAACGAAATATAGACCCATCATCCTGAGACAGTTCATCTTTAAGAGCTCTCACAAAATCATAATTTGGAAAATAGCCAGGCTCCACATTTAGGAATTCGCCAGCATGCTTGACAGTACCATCTTTATCTACTGTGTGATGCGAAAACTGGAATGCAATCCCTTCATATGGCGCTCGGTTTGCTCCAAATGGAATTGCAACCATAGTTGTTTCAAAATCAATGAAATGGAGTGGATATACCCAACTACTCATCTCGTCTTGAAGCCCACTACGATCTAAATATTCCGTGTCGTCATTGTCCTTGGCCTTCTGCACTTGAAGCCACTGTCTTTCTGAATTGGACAAACCATAAGCATTTGAAGAAATACTTATGTCATCTTCATCAAGATCGCTTAAGCTTATTCTACCTTCGTCAATAAATTTTTGTTTTCCTCTAAAATTCCATAGATCAAAAATTGTAGGCTTATCAAAAATTGCAGGATCAACACCAAGAATTCGTTTGAAACATTCCAAACGTCCATCTTTCTTTTTAATTATTTTATCATTGCTTGAGCATACAAATTCACATTGGCCACAATGCGTTCCAAGTTGAGATTGAATTATCTGTCCCTGTTCACAAGCAAATGAGAGTCTTTCAACCATCTGATCAAAAGTTTCATCAACTCCCAATCCATGGTCAGTTGCAGCAAAAATCCCTGCACAAATATTATCTACATTTACAGAGGTTAAAATTTTTGGGCTTAAATGCTCTTTTTGAATATCATCTTCTACTTTGACGTCTTTTCTTCCATTTACTTCTAAAACCCTAAATTTTTGATTCAAACCTGCAGCTGCTATTCTTTTCGATTTATCAGCAAGCATCAAATGTGCAGAAATTATATTATTTGAAAGTGCACGAGTACAAACCCATTTTTGGAAAGCAACGTCGTATAGGTATTTTTTCCAGTTAGAATTAGGTGTTCCATCTTTCTTTAAGAAATTTGCAGCTTCATTGCCGTTAAATGACTTTGCTTTAACCTCATGAATTTTAATAAAGTTACCTTTTTTTTCTAAAACATCGACCCTTATAAAACAATTTTCATATTTTACTGCAGCTTCAAATATTATTACGTTTTCATTTTTAAGAAGTTCATTTGTTTCATCTAATGCTTTAATTGTGTCTAGAGTTCCAATGTTAAAGCCTCCAGGAAAATATTGTTTAGCTAATTCTCCAACTTGAAAACCACCTTCTGCTAAAGCTGCGAGGAAAGTGTCATCAACAGACTGATTGGCGTATTCTGGATGCGCCATATAGAAAAGTTTTGTAGGACACGTGAGTGCCATAACAAATTTACTTTTTGTTAAACGCATTTAATTAACCATATTAGTTTATCGTGAAATAACGTGCTTAATGGAAAGTAAGTCATTAAAATTACTGTTGGGTTTATTACCATATTTTTATCATCATCTTTCAATCCTTTCCAAAGGATATTGGTATCATCACCAGTCATGCATAGCGCAATTCGTTCTAATTGTTCTTTAGTGTCACTAATAGTATTTACTCACCTATTTTTTTGTTTGTAAAATTTCCCTGGCCTATCAATCAGCTCATCAACTTTTAAACAGCGGGCTACTTGGTTCTCAGCTAATGGTTTATTCTTGAGTATGAATTTATGTAGCTCAACCTCACATTCCATTCTATCACTATATGTTGCATTAACAAATTGATGATTATCTTCAGTAATTAATTGATGATTATATTCACCATTTTGTAATAAAGGTGATGTAATTACAGCAATTGCCCATAGATATAAATCGATTGTTCTACTCCAAATTAATGCTTCTTAATAATGAGTAATTAATTAAATTAATTTTAAAATTTCCACATCATTTTTCCTAACAAATGAAACGCTTAATAATAATTTGCATCTTCACCATTCACATGAGAAAAATAAATTAAGTAATAGTTTATCATTATTATTAAAATAACGTATCATATTGACATCATTAACTATAATTCATAATTTTTCAATATTTATGATTAATTATTTTTTTCAGCGAATACTTAAATACAACCGTCTACTTCAAAATGCACATATTTTGTCAAACAATCGTAAAGGAAAAAAGAATGAAAAACAAAATAATATATACCAATGTAGAATGGTTTTCTGCTACTGATGAGCCTGAAAAAAATGCAATACCAAACAAAATATTAGATGCTGAAAATATTTGGAATTCCAATGGAGGCAAAAGTACACCTGAAATTTGTGCATTGGTTTCAAAATTCATAAAATGTAATTTTATTGCCGAAAATTTTGAAGATTGGGAAAACTATTTTGACAACAAAAACTATGGAGAATTCAGCGCTGTAAAAGTTAATGTTGTTGGAGTGGATTTTTCTACTAATGGTTTACCATTAATTCGAGCAGAAGCCTGGATTGATGTTTCAATACAAGAAAAAATTTCAGACGATGATTTAAATGATTGGTTAGAAAGCGAATGGGGCCTTCAAACGGGTGTAATGTGGAATTGGGCATTTGATGAAGATGACGGAGATTTAGATCTTACGATGATGGAAAACTCGGGCATGGAAGCAATATGGACAGATAGTATCCCAACTTAAGTGTCTGAAAATTTAAAATATTTCTGTGTGATTTATATAAAATAGACTAAGTAATTAAATATGAAAATTAAAGAAACTGGCTATTTAGATAGTATTTATAATGAATTTGATATTTCGGATAGTCAAAAAAATGAGACTGGCTTATCAAAAAATACAGCATATTTGATAGGGAAAGATTTTCCAGCATTTGGAAAATTTCTTCAGTCAATTGGAATTACTATTAAATCAAGTCGCAAATCCTGTTTAAAATCAGCAAGTATAATTATTGAAAAAGATTTAAGAAAAAGTTTAGTTACAGATGAACACGGCAGGACAGATATTGAAATAGAGTTTACAGATAATAAAATAAATTATCATATTATTGTTGAGTGTAAAATAAACACCAATAAAGCTCATAGTAAACAATATGAAAAATACAAAGCATTATTTAATGACACCAAAGCTGACAAAAATATTTTTGTATTTCTAACGGATCAATCATCTGAAATTAATCTTCACGAAGATGATGAAAAAATTGATCTCATAAATTTGAACTGGCGGGAACTTATAAATAATCTTTCAGATACAAGACCTAAGTCTGAATTATTAAAAAAATTTTTAACTTATTTTGAGAGGTGCCATGGGATGTCTAATCAAAAAGAAATACTCATTCAGGACGTTAGTGCTAAAGACGAAGTAAATAGATATAAAAACCGTGTTTATCGCAGAGATAAAGTTAGCGGCTCACCACTATATTTTGCACCATATTTTACAAACAAAAATGAAGTAGATGATTCACGGGGTATTAATGGTATTAGAAAGATTTTAGGGATAATAACAACAAAGAATATTAATTGGGAAAAAGTTCATCCCACATGTAAAAAATTTTTGGATCAAATAAAAGATATGAAAGATGATGACAAAAAAGAACATTTAAAAGACTGGAAAAAAGCATTGGAAAACGATGATATTGGAGAAAAAGAGGCAACTTATTTTTTTCTTGGTGATGAAGTTGAAATTCAGCCCAGTTTAAAAAAGAGACCAGGCGAATTTTTAATGCAACAAATTACTAGAAATTATACTTTATCATTTGCTGAATTATTAAGCGAACATAATAAAGTTATTAATTTTCAGAATAAGAATTAACTAACGCTATCTAAAAGTAGGTTTCACCAAAACCCATTCGAAATATTACCCTTCTTTTTAGGCGAAATATCATGAGCCTTTTGGTTTTGACTTGATGTCCCCCCACCAAACAAATCTTTAATCTTTTGTTTATAGATATCTTTAATAGATTTTATATCACTTAATGCCTCAGCGCCTTCAATGGATTTCTTATCTTCATCAAAATAATCGAACCAAGGCAAACCAGCATCAGTATATTCCTCAGAAGAGATTGGTGACATTGGTGGCTGTTCACCAGTTATTGATAACCATTGCTCTGCATTTGCTAATGTTATGAAGCATCTCTCAGTATTA
>Ga0209119_1005033_pt1 | contig 10575 bp, 10 predicted proteins | sample COG_03_FD_184747 | JGI IMG/M metagenome (GOLD analysis project Ga0209119, IMG submission 184747) | Pelagic Microbial community sample from North Sea - COGITO 998_met_03 (SPAdes) (version 2) | ecosystem: Environmental > Aquatic > Marine > Neritic zone/Coastal water | place: Helgoland, sampling... | reverse complement strand
CCCGCCGCTGCAATTTCATTCACAATGTACTGAATCATCGGCTTGTCTACAATGGGCAGCATTTCCTTCGGAATGGCCTTAGTGGCGGGTAACATACGGGTACCCAAACCCGCTACAGGTATAATCGCTTTCATAATTCCCTTATAGCGCAAACGCTATTATTGTTTTTTTAAATCAGATACTTTTAACCAGTGCCTTCGTTACTAAAATGGTTGCCATCCCTAGCAACTAGTCACAGTCTAAAACCTTTCCATGCCCATAAGACGATATTAGACATTTTCAAACCACAGTTTAACCACTACAATGACCCCTGCCAACATAAATAGCTGCCCAACCTAAAAGAGCCCATGAGCCAATTCTTTCAAATTCACCCAGAATCTCCCCAACCTCGCCTAATAAAACAAGCTGCAGAAATTATTCAAAATGGCGGCGTAGTGGTGTACCCCACAGATTGTGCCTACGCCATTGCGTGTCACTTAGGTGACAAAAAAGCCGTAGACCGCATTAAGCAAATCCGCCAGCTTGACGACAAACACCACCTCACCCTAGTGTGTGAAGACCTAAGTCAAATCGCCGCCTATGCCAAAGTGGATAACGAAGCCTATCGCATACTCAAATCCCACACCCCAGGCGCCTACACCTTTATTTTAAAGGCCAGTAAAGAAGTACCCAAAAAACTTCTCCACCCCAAAAAGAAAACCATTGGTCTGCGGGTGCCAGACAACGCGATTGCTTTGGCGTTATTAAAGGAGTTGGGTGAGCCCATGCTAAGTAGTTCGTTAATCCTGCCCAATGAAGAACTTCCTTTAACCGATCCACACGACATTAGGGCCACCTTAGAGCAAAGCTTAGACTTAATCATAGATGGTGGTTACTGTGGCATGGAAGTCACATCATTAGTGAGCCTAGTCGACGGTGAAGTGGAAGTGCTACGTCACGGCATGGGTGATACGGCGGCATTCCAGTAAGTTCCTGCGTCTAAGTTTTCCAATCGCCATAAGCCTCAAAACACTGCCTCTAACTAGTGTTTAATAATTTTAAAACGATAAATAATGGCGCTAAATAAAGAACATTAATTTTGAATGTTTATTTGCGATAACGTTTTTTTAAGTGAAAATTTAGATCATCTTATTTCATGATGGATAAATCATCTTTAAGTGTTATTTGCCTTGAGTAGTGGTGGGCTAATGTTTACAAATACAGGGTTTGCAAAAAATTGTGCTTCAGAGTATTACTTTGAGTATAAATACCCACATACATGGGTGATTGGATCCAAGGATAATTACGAATAGCTTAGGTGAAAATAATTGCTAATTTAAGAAAAATTCTTAGAATCTTCAATGTATACTTATCTGGTCTAGAAGGACTCTTAAAGCAGAGCCTTTACTAAAGTAGGATGGTAAGTATTTATGTCTACCAAAGCAGAACTTTGGCAAGCCAATCTAATTGTATTGGTCAGTGCGTTTCTGGCGATCGAAGTGCGATTAGCTGAGGTGAAGTATGACTGCATCTAATTGGCTGCTTTTGCAGGTTAAGCCTCGGCAAGAAATGCGCGCCTTAGAAAACCTAGAGCGCCAGCAGTGTGAGTGCTATTGCCCATTAATTCAGGTTGAAAAAATCAGTCGTGGCAAACGAATTCACGTCGAAGAGGCTCTATTTCCGGGGTATTTCTTCATCAACTTTGACCCACAAAAAAGTAACCTAACCTATACAGCCATCCGTTCTAGCCGTGGCGTAAGTAAAATTGTAAGATTTGGCGAGGAACCGGCAAAGGTGTCAGAAGCCCTTATTTTACAAATCAAAGACTGTGAAAAAGCTAGCGTGTCATCTTTGAACGCTCCAAACTTACCCCAAAAAGGTGATACGGTTATCATCGTAGAGGGTCCATTTAAAGGCTTACAGGCTGTTTATAGTCAAACGGACGGACAACAAAGGTCCATTGTTTTAATTAGTTTGCTGCACCAGCAAGCGCCGACTTCACTAGCCAATACCCAAATACAAAAAATCGCCTAGTTTGCTTTAAAAGTGATTCCACTGCGAATTTTGTGTTAATGTTTCATGGTCGTTCAACAATTGAACGCAGTTTTTGCAAATGCCATAAGTAACCGGGTAGGGCGGTAGCGTGGCTGCCTCTTGCTCGCGCTTTTTGCTTGCACCTTATTACTTTTTCTGCTTCTTATTCGATAGTCACCCAATGCTAGTGGGATCATGCTCACAGAAACCCATCTTAAAATACTCAAGCACATCGAGTCTAACCCGCACATATCACAGCGGCAATTGGCCCAAGAGTTAGGTGTGAGCGTTGGAAAAATCAACTACTGTGTGCAGGCATTAATCACCAAGGGCTGGGTAAAGGCAGGTAACTTTAAGCGCAGCGCCAATAAAATGAGTTACCTCTATTTATTAACCCCTGCAGGCATTGATGAAAAAACCAAGTTAACAGCCAGCTTTTTAAAGCGAAAAATTGCTGAACATGAAATAATTACTATAGAAATAGAGCAGCTTAAGCGGGACCCTCAATAATTTTTAACCTTGCGAATGTCACTCAGCTATGTCCATTGGCAACCTGACCTTAGAGTTCTTACATGAAAAAATACCAAATCTATGGCGTAGGTGCTGCTCTTGTCGATACTGAAGTGGTGGTGACTAACGAATTTTTAAGCACACATAAAATTGACAAAGGTGTCATGACCTTAGTCGATGAAGTACGGCAGTTTGAATTATTAGCTGCCTTGAATTCGCATTACGTCAAGCGCAGTTGCGGTGGTTCAGCGTGCAACACTATTGTGGCAGCAAGTTGCTTTGGCTCAAGCGGATTCTACTCTGCTAAAGTGGCCGCCGATGACGATGGCCAATTTTTTATCGAAGACCTGCAGGCCACGGGTGTTGATTTCCATAACGCAGCTGCCTGTGTCGGCATTACTGGCAAGTGCCTAGTAATGGTTACCGATGATGCAGAACGCACCATGAACACGTTTTTAGGTGCCAACCTAGAATTAACCTCTAATGAGATCGATGAAACCAGTCTAATCAGTTCACAATGGTTATATCTAGAAGGGTATTTAGTTACTGATGAGTCTAGAACGGGCGTAGCGGTCAAAGCCATGGAGCTTGCCAAAGCCAACCAGGTGAAAACTTCACTCAGCCTATCAGATCCATTTGTGGTTCAAGTGTTTGGAGATAACCTGCGTAAGGTCATTGGTAATGGCATCGATTTATTGTTCTGCAATTCACACGAAGCAAAAAGCTTTACTAATACCCACAGCACCGAAGCTGCAGCTGAGCAGCTAAAAAAATATGCGAGAACTTTTGTTATTACCTGTGGGGCAGGTGGTTCGCTATCCTATGATGGAACAGAATTGGTCCAAACTGCTGGTGTTGCTGTCGACGCAGTGGATACCAACGGAGCAGGTGATATGTTTGCTGGTGCTTTTTTGTATGCAATTAACGCAGGTCACAATTATGCATGGGCCTCTAAGTTTGCCAACGCAGCCGCAGCTAAAGTTGTAAGTCAATTCGGACCAAGAATCGAAGCAGTCGAATATGACCGATTGAAACAACTATTCATAATTTGATTAACTAAGCGATCACTCAAATTATCTTTTGAAATTCTAAATTCCCTGATCTAAGCACATCAGATAAGGCCACAAAATTATAGCCCAAGGCCTTACTGATAAAACTAAATAAAAATGAGCAGTCAACATATTGGCAAACTCGTCAATCTAACCGCCCCTAAATCTATTATGTTAATGTAACTATTGAGGTTCCATTTAAATCAGATAACAGTAAATACTGATGATGTGCCTCTATTTCGATAGTAAGCTTTTTGGATCTGCATCATCGCTAAGGTATTTTATAAGAAATTAAATAGACTAGTATCTAATTAAATAGATAGGACTTTGAAACCTATTAAGGGTTAAGCTGTAATTTAGCCTTGCTTAAAAACACCGTTTGGTCCAGCCCGACAGTTTAATTAAATTAATTTAGTGGAATGCCTCATGAAAGGAATAATTTTGGCTGGAGGAAGTGGTACCCGCTTGTACCCTATAACTCGAGGCGTCTCCAAGCAGCTTGTTCCTATCTACGATAAGCCTATGGTGTATTATCCTTTATCTGTCCTTATGTTGGCTGGTATTAGAGATGTATTGCTTATTACCACACCAGAAGATCAAATTAGCTTCCAGCGTTTGCTGGGTGATGGCTCTGAAATAGGCATGAACTTTAGTTATATAATGCAACCATCCCCTGATGGCCTTGCTCAAGCTTTTATTTTAGGTGAAAATTTCATTGGTGACGATGATGTATGCTTAGTACTTGGCGATAACATCTATCATGGGCATGATTTAAGTTCATTATTGGCTACCGCTGTGACTAATGCTCAAACAGAAAATAAAGCGACTGTGTTTGGTTATCATGTGATCGATCCAGAACGTTATGGTGTTGCCGAATTTGATACTCAGGGTAATGTCGTTAGTATTGAAGAAAAACCCTTAGAGCCTAAAAGCAGCTATGCCGTTACGGGGCTATACTTTTATCCTAATGACGTCATTCAAAAAGCCAAAGCTATCACCCCTTCACATCGTGGTGAGTTAGAAATAACATCGATTAATCAAATCTACCTTTTTGAACAACGCCTTAAAGTAAAATTAATGGGGCGTGGTTATGCTTGGCTAGATACGGGTACTCATGAAAGTCTCCTCGAAGCGGCTCAATTTATAGAAATTATTGAAAAGCGCCAAGGCTTAAAAGTCGCCTGTATTGAAGAAATTGCCTTTGAACAAGGTTATATTTCCAAACAACAGCTTATAGACCTGGCCCAACCCCTAATCAAAAATCAATATGGTCAGTATTTATTGAAATGTGCAGAAGAGGGTTTTTAAGCGTGAAGTTTATTCCGCAATCTATTCCAGATGTATGGATTATTGAACCTAAAGTACAGGGTGATAAACGCGGTTATTTTGTCGAAACATTTAGGCAAGATAAATTCGAGGATGCACTAGGTTATAAGGTTAACTTTATCCAAGATAACGAATCAAAATCTTCTAAAGGGGTATTACGGGGTCTCCATTTTCAATTAGCACCCCATGCCCAGAGCAAATTAGTAAGAGTAATTGAAGGTGCTGTATTAGATGTCGCCGTTGATATTAGAAAAGGCAGTCCAAGCTTTAGTCAGCATGTGGCGGTAGAACTTTCGGATGATAATAAAAAACAAATGTTCATCCCACGTGGTTTTGCTCATGGTTTTGTAGTACTGACGGATACTGCAACCTTTGCCTATAAAGTCGATAAATATTATTCACCTGAATGTGATCGTGGTTTAGCGTTTGATGACATCGACTTAAATATCGATTGGCAGTTACCTAAACAACAATTACTACTATCAAACAAAGATGCCCAACAACCGTCATGGTCCGAATTAATAGACTGTTTCGAATGCAGTTATAATGACTATGACTAAGCTTCAAACTATTTTAGTCACTGGCAGTGCGGGGCAACTAGGTCAATCATTTAAGTCAATTTCACCAGACTATCCTGACTACAAATTTGTCTTTGCTAATCGTCAACAACTCGATTTAGGATATGAAACCAGTATTACTAATTTCTTTGAACACCAAACCTTTGACATCATTATTAACTGCGCCGCTCATACCGCTGTTGATAAAGCAGAATCAGAACCTGAATTGGCCAATCAAGTTAATCATCTCGCTGTGCAGCAACTCGCCAATATGGCCAAACAGCAAAATGCCAAACTCATTCATATCTCAACCGATTATGTGTTTAACGGTACACAGTATCGACCCTATCTTGAAACGGATAGGGCTGAACCACAGGGCGTTTATGGCCAAACTAAACTCAGCGGTGAGCAAGCCATACAAAATACACTTAGAAACAATGCGGTCATTATCCGTACCAGCTGGATGTATTCAGAATATGGTGATAACTTTGTTAAAACCATGCTTAAATTAGGTCAGGAGCGTGATAGTTTAAATGTCATCTTCGACCAGATCGGCACACCAACCTACACCAAAGATTTAGCTAAAGCCGCTATGAGCATCGTTCAAGGCCGAGTGTTTAAGCACGCAGATTTAACAACAAACATTGTTCATTTTAGTAATGAAGGTGTGTGTAGTTGGTATGACTTTGCAAAAACCATCTTTGAATTAACGAACATTCAATGCCAAGTCTGCCCTATCGAAACCAAAGACTACCCAACGCCAGCTAGGCGCCCTTATTATAGTGTACTGAATAAAGCTAAAATAAAACATACATATCATCTGGTTATTCCCTACTGGAAAGACAGTTTAAAACAATGCCTAATATCTTTACAGGCCAAAGCATAATGAAAACCATCCTTGTTACGGGAGGTGCTGGCTTTATAGGCTCAGCGGTCATTCGTCATCTAATTAATGACACGAACCACACTGTGGTCAATGGTGACAAACTCACTTATGCGGGTAATCTAGAATCGCTAAACTCAATAAGTGATAACCCACGCTATCATTTTGAAAAAGTGGATATTTGTGATGCTAAAGAAATAGCGAGAGTGCTTAAGCAATATCAGCCCGACATTATCATGCATCTGGCTGCTGAATCGCATGTTGACCGCAGTATTGATGGCCCAAGTGAGTTTATTCAAACCAACATCGTAGGTACGTTTAAATTGCTCGAACAAGCAAGAGCGTATTGGACACAATTGGAATCAGATAAAAAAGTGGGCTTTCGTTTCCATCACATCTCTACTGATGAAGTTTATGGTGACTTGCCTCATCCTGACGAATACCAAACTGTCGGGCTAAAGTCCGACTGGCAGTCAAGCAGTTCAGGCATATCAGCAAGTAATCTAGGTTACTCTTCAGTTCAAAATAAAGAGCTACCTTTGTTCACTGAAACCACACCTTATGCGCCTAGCTCTCCATACTCAGCATCAAAGGCAAGCTCTGACCATTTAGTGAGGGCGTGGAACCGAACCTATGATTTGCCGACTATTGTGACCAACTGTTCTAATAACTATGGTCCCTTCCATTTTCCTGAAAAATTGATTCCACTCGTAATATTAAATGCCCTACAAGGTAAACATTTACCAGTTTACGGTAAGGGTAATCAGGTCAGAGATTGGCTGTATGTTGAAGATCATGCAAGAGCGTTAGTGTTAGTGGCGACCACAGGAGAGACAGCTAAAACCTACAATATCGGTGGTCATAACGAAAAGAAAAATATCGAAGTGGTGCGCGCTATCTGCGACTTACTTGAAGAATTAGCACCGCACAAGCCGGAAGGTATTAACCAATACAAAGATCTCATCACCTTTGTCACAGATAGAGCGGGTCATGATGTGCGTTACGCTATTGATGCCAGCAAGATTGCTAAAGAACTTAACTGGACACCCATCGAGACATTTGACAGTGGCATACGAAAAACAGTGCAGTGGTATTTAGATAACCGAGCCTGGTGCCAGCATGTGCAAGATGGCAGCTATCAAAGGGAGCGTTTAGGCCTAGTATGAATATCATTACGAATCCTACAAAAGGAAGGGTTTTATGATCCCATTAAAGTTCTGGAAGCCCTTATTGTCCAAATCAAACTACGCTAAGAGGTAATGTCAATCGGTGCCAGTGTGAAAGACTGACCGCAATCAGGCGTTCATTGACACATGAATCGGAAAAGTTAATAGATTCTTCTTAGTAGCATAAATAAAGGCAATTTTTTGTGCTAAAATTTGTCCATATATTAAATAATTATGCGCAGTAAGTTGATGATTAGTTTCGTTTAATTGCCAGCTGCCAACGGAACGACATCGCCCAGTCCCACCGCAAATGCCATAAGTTAATAGGCGGGGGGGTAACTATCCCAAATGATGGCTCTTGCAAGCGCAAAGTAAGCGTTCTAATCATAGGGAGTGTCCACAGAAGCCTTCTGCATATTTCGATGTTTTTGGCAGTTGGCTGCACTTATCTCCATAACTCAAGGAAAGTTCCCTGAAAATGCCCTCAATTCTCCGTTCTTCTGATAAGCAAATCACCATCGCAGTTGTTGGCTTAGGTTACGTCGGTCTTTCCCTTACCATTGAATTTGGCAAAAAAGTGCCGACACTGGGATTGAACTTTCCACTGCCGGAGTGTCGGCTAACGTAATTGATAACAATGGCTCAGGCGACATGTCCGCAGGTGCGGTTCTGTGCGCAATTAACACAGGTCACAATTATGAGAGAGCCGCTAAGTTTGCCAACGCAGCCTCTGCCAGAGTAGTTAGTCAATTGGACCAAGAATCGGACCAATCGAATATGACCAATTGAAAACACAATTCAGCATCTGATTAACTAAGTGATCATCCAAATTATCTTTTGAGATTCTAAATTTCCTAACCTAAGCACAGCAGATAAGGCCACTAAATCTAATCATATTAATGTAACTATAGAGATTCAACTTAAGTTCAATAGTTACAAGTGCTGATGATTTGTCTATATTTTGATAGTAAGTTTTTTGGATATGCTTTATTACTTAGGTATTTTATAAGAACGTAAGCAGGCTAGTGTTGGGTTAAATAGATATGATTTTGAAACTTATTAAGGATTGAGCTGAAATTTAGTCTTGCGTAAAAACACTGTGTGGTTAAGTCTGGCAGTTTAATTAAATTAATTTAGTGAAATACCTAATGAAAGAAATAATTTTGGCTGGAGGAGGTGGTACTTGCTTGTACCCTATAACTCGAGGCGTCTATAAGCTGCTTGTTCCTATCTACGATAAGCCTATAGTTTATTATCCTTTATCTGTCCTTATGTTGGCTGGAATTAAAGATGTATTACTTATTATCACTTCAGAGGATCAAATTAGCTTCCAAGATTTGCTGGGTGATGACTTTGAAATAGACATGACCTTTAGTTATGTCAAGAAACCATCCCCTGATGGCCTTGCGCAAGTTTTTATCTTAGGTAAAAGCTTCATTGGTACCATGCACCGCCTGGCCAAAAGCATTGCTCCGGTCATGCTATGGTATTCAGTTGAGAAACAATAATGGACTCCATCCTCACAGATAACCTCCCAACTTTACTGCTGCGTCTCTGGCATCACCTAACGCGCCGCCGTCAGCGTCAATTCACCCTCGTAATGGGCTTGATGCTGGTCAGTGCGTTCACAGAAGTGATCAGCCTGGGTGCCGTGTTGCCCTTTCTCGGCATACTCGTTTCGCCTGACCGGGTGTTCAGTCACCCTATAGTCTCGGATATGGCGCAGGCCTGGGGCTTCACTTCAGCCGATCAATTGGTGTTGCCCCTCACGGTCGCGTTTGCCGCGGCAGTCGTGATTGCAGGATCAGTCCGAATTCTTTTATTGTGGGCCAGCACCCGGCTCACGATTGCCTGCGGTGCAGACCTCAGCATAGAGGTGTATCGGCGCACCCTCTACCAGCCTTATCGGGTGCACATGACTAGAAACAGCAGCGAGGTAATCACCGGTATCGACAAGGTGAACAGCGCGGTACTAGTTCTGTCCCAGTCGCTGATATTGGTCAGTTCAACTTTGCTACTGGTGGCGATCGTGCTCACCTTGATCGCCATTGATCCGATGGTGGCCTCGTTGGCAGCAATCGGTTTCAGTGCCAGTTACGCGGTAATCACATGGATGTCTCGCCGACGACTGAATCGTAACAGCCAGTGCATCGCCTACGAACAAACTCAGGTAATTAAAGCCCTGCAAGAAGGCTTAGGTGGCATTCGCGATGTGCTACTGGATGGGACGCAGCCAGTTTACTGCGACATTTACCGCCAGTCAGATCTCCCATTGCGGCGAGCGCTGGGCAACAACGCCTTTATTAGCCAATGCCCTCGTTATATCGTCGAAGCCATGGGTATAGTGCTGATTGTCGTCTTGGCCTATGCCCTTAGCCAAAAGCCCGGGGGCATAACCACAGCCCTGCCGGTGCTCGGCGCGCTGGCACTCGGCGCCCAACGCCTGTTACCGGCTCTGCAGCAGATTTATAGCGCATGGACGAGCATTGTCGGCAGCCATGCATCATTATCCGATGCCATCGAATTGCTCAATCAGCCCCTGCCAGCGGAGCTACTGGAGCCCACTCCGCCACCACTGCCTTTTCAGAACGCCATCTGCTTCGACGCAGTGCGCTTCCGCTATACTGATGACGGGCCTTGGGTGCTGGATGGCCACAATCTGAGCATTCCCAAGGGTGCTCGGGTTGGTTTTGTCGGCAGCACTGGCAGTGGTAAAAGTACAACGCTGGACCTGTTGATGGGATTACTGATGCCTACTGAGGGCCAACTTTTGATAGATGGTCAACCTATCAGCGGAAACAGTCTCAGGGCCTGGCAGGGAACCATCGCCCACGTGCCGCAGAATATCTACTTGGCTGACACTACTCTAGCTGGGAATATCGCCTTTGGTGTGCCGCCCGATACAATTGATCTGGATCGGGTGCAGCAGGCTGCACGTCAAGCACAGATCGCAGATTTTATTGAAAGCAAACTGGAAGGATATCAGGCCAATGTGGGAGAGCGCGGCATCCGTCTCTCTGGCGGTCAGCGCCAACGCATTGGCATCGCCCGCGCTCTCTACAAACAGGCTA
>Ga0209119_1005030_pt1 | contig 10577 bp, 12 predicted proteins | sample COG_03_FD_184747 | JGI IMG/M metagenome (GOLD analysis project Ga0209119, IMG submission 184747) | Pelagic Microbial community sample from North Sea - COGITO 998_met_03 (SPAdes) (version 2) | ecosystem: Environmental > Aquatic > Marine > Neritic zone/Coastal water | place: Helgoland, sampling... | reverse complement strand
TTAAAAATTTAGAATTGCAAAATAAAAAATAGATTTATTAGGGTCTAAACCCTTACGTATAAAGGGTTTTATCGCCTAAATATGGCGGAGAGCGAGGGACTCTATTCTATTTACCTCATAACCCCTATAAACACTGATATAAAAGCTTTCAAAGTACTACATGTGGTGAAAACATGTGTTGAAATTACTATAAAATAGTATTAAAGTAACCTTACAATGACACGTAAATTCACCAACTCATCCTATGTTGAACGGCGATACAACACTTACTATGCTGTTTATTACGTTCCTAAAGATGTAAGGCACATCATCAAAAAAGCCAAGTTCTACAAAAGCACCCAAACAAGTGATATAAAACTTGCTGAGCATCGAGCTCAAGCGTTAGTTGTTTCTTGGAAAGCAAAAGTAGCCGCTGCAAGAGCTAAATCAGAGGACCCTATTATTAATTCCGCATTAGAATTACTCAAAGAACTCCAAGATGAAAACAAAAATAAAGCATATTTGGTTAAGGAGGTTATTGATGAACAGGCATCTTTAATCAGATATCATGCTGGAGATGGTACAGCTGATACATTTTCAAGCATCGCAACTGGTGAACACCGGCTTCTCAGCGAATTAGTCTCTTCATGGGAAAGTCACCAAAAAAATCGTGGGCTTGCGAAAAAGACAATTTTTCAAATGAGGAGTGATATTGATTTGTTAACCAAGTTCTTTTCTACAGCAAACTATTTAACAACACCATTAATTGAGCATTGGCTTAAATTACTTGCTAAAGATAGACCACTGACAGCATCTTCAGTCACTCGAATGATAGGAGCGGGTAAAAATTTCTACGAATATCTAATAACAGTTAATGAAGTCACTAAGGCTGATACTAATCCATTTATTGTGCCTGACGAGTACAAAAGAACAAAAAGCACCAATAAAAATGGGCTTAATAAAGTCAGACCTTATATACCACTTAGTCAAGACGATGTTGTAAGACTTTATCAGTCATCGACCAATGACCCAAAACTTGCTAGTTTAATTTTTATGGGTGCTTATACAGGTGCGCGAATTGGTGAATTATGTTCATTAAAAGTCGTTGATGTGGATTTAGAGAAGGAAACCATCAACATCAAGGCATCTAAGACTGAGGCGGGTGTGAGAGTTGTGCCGATACATTCGAAACTCAAACCTTTACTTGCTTCACTTATTGAATTGTCAACTGACAGTTATGTATTACCAGAGCTTGGAGTTGATAAATATGGTAACCGTTCGACCTCCCTGAGTAAAAAGTTTGGACGTCTTAAGAAGAAATTGGAATTCGCTGATAGGCATGTCTTTCATTCAATTAGAAAAACATTTATAACGGCACTTGAGAATGCAGGAGTAACAGAAAATATAGCAGCGGATATTGTGGGTCATGAGAAACCCAGGATTACTTACGGCTTATATAGCGGTGGGGCAAACCAAGAAGTTAAGAAAAATGCCATTGAAAAAGTTAGCTACAACTTCTAAAACGTTAACTTTATATTAGGTCTTCAAGCTAAATTACCTTCAAAATAAATTTATTAGCATCCATAACCACACTTTTATTTACCTTCAGGTGGATTGAAAAATCTAATGTCTCTTTTTCATATATAACCGTAGTAGGCTGGGTGATAATTTTTTTATAGCCATAATTATTTTTTTTGGTTTGCCCCGTATAGTAATTTTTTAGCATATTGTTGTTAATGGTTACATTATTATTTCGATACAATAATTTACCATTCTTATCCAGAGCACTAATCTCAATTCTCATGTCTGAATAGATTGGCATCTTATTAAAGCCAATAGCCATCTCATAGCAATTATCAGAGAGCTGTCCTGTTTTATTAGCGAAGCATAATAATGGTTCAGTCTTATTGCTTATAGGTTTATTGATTTCTTGATGAACAAATGAACCTGCCACGGCTGCAAGGGGATGCATGGCCATAACGCTATTTAATATGTTCGAACTGATTTGTTGCGTTGCATCTGTGTGAAGCTCTTTATTCTTTCCTGTAAGTAAAGCGAATGACTTGAGATCAGATACCCACTTAGGTTGCCATATAAGGTGGTTATCCATTTTTATAATAATAAAGTCATTTTCTGGATTAAATTGCGTCTGCAAGGTTTTGATAGCAAAAGCTTTGGAAGGGTCATCGAGCTCATCCATTATCACCTTCTTCGCTTTATAGTCATTTATTTTACTATTCAACTCATTTTTGGTAGTTTCATTTACCGTGGCATTTTGACTAATTACTCGATTGTCCTTATTTACTTCGACATCTGCTTCGATTGTGACCTCCTTGTTGGAGGACTTCACGATCTGATATGACTTGATGACGCCACCGTTATATTGTTTTATTTCTTCTAATAAAACATCTTCAGACTTCCATGATCTCGACGAAACAATAAACGTTCCTGCTACCATTTCTAAAGCAGTAATTTTAGCGTTAGTTAGTGCTTCAATATAACTTTCGCCATAACCCGTTACAGTGACAACATCAGCTTGCAATTTAAATGAAATGGCAATTAATAACCATAAGATGTTATTGGCTGTTTTTTTCATCAATTAATACTTCCTGTTGGAGATGATTTACTGACCCAATAAATTTTTTGATGTTGGTATCAATCCCTGTGGTAGCTAGATACCAGCCTAGCGCTATTCCTAATATGAATTGAATCATTATATGCCTCCCATTTGATTTGAAATTTCATTGGCAGCGTCAATTGATTTTTGAGAAACCTTAATGGTCACTGCCACCATATTAACGTCTGGATCAATCCTTCGATCAACCACCATTGCCCCTTTAATAATTCCTTCAGCGGACTGAGCAATAGATTCTTTGACGGTTTGCGAGATATTATTCACTCTTTTACGGCTTTCGCTATTTTTAGAAATCAACATTGAATCATTATCATTATTGCCTTCTAAATCACTAAGATAGTCTTCGGGTTTTGGTGTATCTGATATACCGTTAGTCAATAAATCATCGAGCATGACTTTAGATAAACTATTAGTAAATTTCTCCGATTTTATTGAGCTCGATAAAAATTCAATTAAGTTTCTTTGTGCTCTCATATTAGCCAACATAAAAGCTTCTTCACGTGAATTTGCTTGATTAAAATTTAAAGGAGCCGTTCCAGTAGATTCTAACGTAATCCAGCCTTTGACATTTTCATCAAATTCTAGCTTTATTTTTCCATAGGTTTCTAAAAAATTCACTTCTTGTTTTTTTAAAGTTAGCTTAGCGTCGAGTTGATTTGTTGATTCTTTCTTAGGGCTTAATGAGCAACCCGATAAAATGATTAAACAAACAACTATTAAAAGTAAAGACTGATTTTTATGCATGATTATTCTCCGTATTGTTAATTATTAAGCTGCTATATCTATTTTATGGTTAAGGCAGGATCGGTAAATTGATTCCAGCTCTTGTTGATTTAATACTCGCTGAGATCTAAGTTGATCAATGACACTAACTAGCAAATGCCTATGAAGTTTGAATAGATTCATAACATGGTCATATTGCTTTTTTAGGTACTCTCGGCATAGTTGTTCTATGTGAGCATCTTCTGAGGTGCTCGACCTATCTATAACTACTGCTAAATTGTTTGAGATAGTATTGGGGTTTTTCATATCCGACGAAATTCCACAAAAACCAAACATATTCCTACACATATTGGTTGCTCCTTCTAGGTCTTTGTAGGCTACGTTTACGGTAATATTATCAATGCCTAAAATTAGATGCTCAGCAATGCGTCCTGCTAAACACACTCGAATTTTATGTTCATAATCGCGATAGCTCATGTTGTAGAGATAATCCTGCATATAAGAGTAAGAGTCGACGACAACACCAGTAAAGTTCGGTCCAGGGAATGCGCTAGCGTACTCAGGAATATTGGTACCTGCAGAGTCAATAATTGCCGCAACGACATGTCCTGCTTCATGTGTTGCAACGGTTTCAAGGTGTCTTTTAGAGGACACAGCGGCAGCATCGCACTCCCCATCACCATTAGTAGAAGTATTAATAAGGTCAAAAAAAGATAATTTACGACCAAGCTTTTTGTGAATTCGCTTTAATGCAATAGAGACAATGCCTCGATCTCTAGGCTTATCGTATTGGTAATCAACGAGTCTTCCTACTTTGCCTAATTGTTCTGTAATACTTTTATCGCAGAGGTCAAAGCCAATTTGCTGGACAAAATCATGTCCTTTTTCCTCTAAGCTATCCTCGCCCATTTCAAAAAGTCTATCAAAGACACCAAGGCGCCTAAATGTTTTGGCGATACTATCAACCTTCGTAATGGTGGTAGTAAAAATAATAGGAAAATTAGGATCGATGCCTATAATTATTTCTTGGAGTTCAGCTTGAAACTTTTCCAACTCATCTTCTGGCTTATTGGTATCTGTAGGCGCCATCCACTCACCCGGCTCTAAATAAACAATACAAGGAGCTATGCTTTTGGGAATTAAATTTTTTAAGGCATCTTTAACCTCATATTTAGGCACACTAACGAAATTAAATTTTGCGTGCTTAGCCACGAGAGACGACAGAGTTTCTCCTTCCTCAGGATTATTCATCAAGTAAAGAATTCCATGACCTATTAACGACCAGTGCGGAATATTTTTATTGGCTTTAAATTGAGCCAATTCATCAGCCCATGATTTAATTATGTTGATGCGACGAAAGTCATCAAAAGTTTTTTCATGTTTAGTTGATTTAGCCGAGGTAATTGAAAGTTTATTCTTCCAATAGCATTGTTTTATTGTCATAAATATATCCTTTTTAATAATGTGTAAACATTGTTATCAAAGGCTCAGTTACAACAGTTTTTTGTTGGTATGGGATGAGCATTTCGTCCATGAGTGGCAATTAAATAGTAACTGTGAATCTACTATTGCCTATGTCATTGATAGCATCTTATGACTCGAAGGAATTAAAGTAAATAGACTGCTTCGACTGCTGGGCTTGACTAAACGATGAATTGGCTTGCTGTGATTGACTGGGAATTAATGTCAATACTTTACAAAATAAATATGAAATATTTATTTGGAGGGAAATATTTGGCATAAAATATAAATGACTTTATACGAGGAGAACGATATGAGTTATCAAGAGATTTTTTCTTCAATTGAAGATGTATGGATGGAAAAGAAAAATATAAGTCAGCATGTTATGAATGATGGCGGTGTATTAAAAGATGTTTCTTTAGATGTACGCAAAGAAGATAATGAAGATTTTGTAGTCATTTGTAATCTCACTATAAGTGGTATTGAAGAGTTATCTGATGCTTCTGAAGAGGGCATTCTTGACGAAATTGAATGGGCAACTGATGAAATTTCAGATGATCAGTGGTCAAGCGTGGATTTAGACGCAGAAAAACTTCAGGATTTTGAAATAAATTTAATTTCAGAATAATTAATATATAAATTTGTATTAGGAGAAGCAAATGCCAGCATTAAATCTTACTGTAAACGGTGAATTTTCTAGTCAGGAAGTTACTGCATCCATGTTTAGCTACACACCGGCAGAATTTAAGCGAATTAAATTAAAAACTGAATTAAAAAATTGGAAAGAGGATCTCGAAGGTAACTCCTCCTCATACCCAACTTACATAGGCTCACCATTTGATGATAGCAATTTGAATCTTGAAACAGAGCATGAAGATAGCGAGTTTGATGAAGAGTTGGTTTATGTGATTCCTCATTATTTTTATGAGAGCGCTGAATATGCTATTGATGGAAAAATTGACTCTAGTTGGTCAGTCATGCTTGCGCCAATCGTAGGTAAATTGCTGCCGTCAATGCCAATGGACTTTGCCCAAAAAGGTGAAGACCAGATGTGGTTCGAGGGGCAAGGAGCCTCTGATGGTTCTGAACCGGAGGTCGCCTTTTATATTGGTTCTCGGTTAATCACTTCATGCTTATTGGAAGATGTAAATGCTGATGTTTTAAAAGAAGTAGTTTCTGTTCTATAGTTGATCGTTCTAAACGTAAGGAATATATATAAATTTGTATTAGGAGAAGCATATGCCAGCAATAAATTTTACAATTAAAGAAAATTTTACAATTAAAGAAAATTCACAGACTGACAAAGATCTTACTTTCGTAAAGCAAGTTAAGGAAAAGGGAGTTCCACAAAGTTTTAAAATAAGTATGGAAGAGGAGCTTGATTCATTGCCTGGTGGTGTTAGTTTTGAACTGGGTCAGGATAATTTAAAAAAAGGGCATCTAAATATTACGCATGATGGAGATGAAATTACTGTTGATTGTGATGCAGTATTTAAAGTTGCTGTGAAGCCACAATATATTGATGATGTTAAATCAAATAAGTTGTTTTGGACACTGGGAAACTTAGACGATATTTTTGGTGAATATGATGTCATTGGTTTAAAAGAACATGTTTACAAATACTTCAATAAAAGATTAGAAGAAGATGTTGAGGTAAAAAAATACTTATTAAATATTGAATGTTCTTAATAATTATTTAAATTATTTAAATTATTAAATTTTCAAATTAATGCCTTCTAACATTGTCGAAATTTATGACTCTTTTTCAATATTTCGATATGTTGGTTGGGATAGTCAGAAAGATTTTGATGACCTTTCAGATTTAGTCAAATCAGAACAAATTTTATATGTATTTGAAAAAGACGATGATATGTCCTGTTTTGTTTTCTCATCCTTCAATAAAAAATATTATTTTGCAGATAGCTTTTACGAAGCATTGGATAATATTTCAGAAGATATAAAGTATGGAAAGATTATTTGCGGTCTATCTCAATCAGTTCGAGATCAAGATAAGGATGGGATTTTTGAAGTCTTAGATAGCATGGGAGGGACTATTGAATTCACTTCAGAATTTGATGACCCCAAGGTTTTTGCAAGACAAGGCCATGCAGTCCTCTATTTTAAATGTAATCAAAATATCATTAATCTTTTAAAGAAAAATAATGGTTTCGAAATAGTAATTAATGGAACTGGTCCGATGCTTATAAATGACATAGCTGGTTTTGCAGATGCTGATGAGACTCGATCAATAATCTTTTATAACTATAACCAATGAATGGATACGTTTTTATAGATTATTAATTTTAGCGTAAGGACTCATAATCCCTTGGTCCCAGGTTCGAGTCCTGGTGGGCCCACCACTTATATCAAGGCTTTTAGAGGATTGTTCTTCTAAAAGCTTTTTTTATTTCCGTCACAGACTACACATAGACTACAAATAATCTCTAACAATACCCAGCTCCATAACTTGTAGTCTTAATTATCTGGAGGTAGACTATTTATATGGAAAAACTCGTATGCCCAAAATGTAAGAGTAACAATTTCAACTCTTTTTCATGTTTTGGGACTGTTAAGGAGTATAAAAATGATGCTGGTGAGGTCACAGGCTTTGATGATGGATCATGGGATCAATATGAATGCAAAGACTGTGGTCACAATTGGTATTGATGAATGAAAAAACTACTTCTATTTAATGTTTAATGGAAGCTGATATGGAATTAATATACTGCATTTTATGCTTATTTTTATCTGTAACTATGCAAGAGGTTATAAAATTTGCTACTACTACTGGGCTAACAAAAAAACCCCCTTTTGATTTTAAAATAAGGAATATTATCAGAGGCATATCTAGTAATGCCTGGATACTATGTTGGATTTGGTTTGCTGAAGAGTATGGTTTACCTGGAGGAGTTTTGGCTTTTTCAGCTTATTTTTTCATACCAGTTTTTTTCTACTTTCTTCTTGGTTCAAGATTGGTTGCAATTGCTTATACTTTTCTTTATCAAAAATCTAATGTAATGCATCTTATTGTTATTGTTCTTCTTATAGGATCTTGGAATAAGTACTTAATAATTTTATTTTAACTATGAAAAAACTATTCCTACTCATACTCTTAATACCTAATCTGGTGATGGCTGAGAATGTTTATCCTAAGTCATGCAATAAATTACCAGCTGGCTTTGAAATTAATTTTCCCCAAGAAATGTTAGCAATGAATGATTACGAATCTGCTGCAATTCAAACAACTCTTACCTACGAAGAGGATGTTAAATTTTCCCCAATATCTTACGATCTAAATGATGATGGAAATATGGAAATATTTGTAGAAGTTCAGAGTTTTGGTTATTGCGGCTCTGCTGGTTGTGCAGTTCATCTTCTTTACATGCTTAATGATAAATGGGAGCACCAATATTTTACCCCTAGCTTAAATACTATTTCAATTACGAACGAGATAAAAAATGGATACAAGGTAATTTATACTAAAAGTAGGGATTACGGAGTTAAAGATCCAAACGAATGCCCATACTCAAGCCAACAATGCATGTATTATAAAAAGGCTAAATCGTATAAATGCAGCAACTATTAATTATCAATAATTATACTTTAAACACGAAATCAGAAGACCAATATGATTGTAAAGACTGTGGACACACTTGGTTTGATGAATAAACTAATCAAATAGATCAGCTTAAATTTTTAGTAAAATTACAATTATTTGTATTGAAGTTTGAACAAGCTAAAAAAAGACCAAACTCACCAGATTTTTGATGTAAATAACCATCCCCACATTTTGGACAACTTTCTGCTCGGTGTTTACAGTGTTTATTATCACAAGAAAAATAAGTATCGTGCTTTTCTAAGTAGCCTATATTGCATAGTTGACACGGAGCTGAAGTATACAAACAAAGATCCCAATTCTGACAGCCGAAAAAATTCCTACCATCTTTAGAAGTTTTTTCCATTAAGGGGCTAGTTTTACATAAAGGGCACACTCTTTTGTAGTGAGAGAAAACATTCATTTTTTCAACAAAATAATCATTATCTTTGGAAAGCTCACTAAAGAAACTTGATGGTGAGGATGGATGAGCGATTACATATACAAGATGCTTAGCTCTTGTAAGCGCCACATAAAATAATCTTCGCTCTTCGGCATGGTCATAGGCTTCATTCTCTGAAAGCATGATATTTATAATTGGATCATCAACCATTTCGTTTGGAAAACCGTTTCTAGCTCTTTTTAAATCAAGAATAACAACGTAATCGGCTTCATAACCTTTAGCCCTATGAACAGTTCTAAATTCAAAAATAAGTTTAGGAGCGATTGCTTTCAACGCCCTGTAATCTACACCCGCTTCATTATGATTATTTCTTCCTAAAAAAAGAACCTTCGAATGTTTCGAACAATGTAGAGAAATTTCCCTAACAATATTCTCTAAGAATTTTCCTGATTTCTTATTTGGATAAAATAACTTAACATTTGGTGAGTTAGAAATATTATGTGCTTTAATTTCTTTATCAATTTGCTTTGAGTTTTTTCGAATAAATTGAGATGCTACTTTTTCAATACTGCTATTAAATCTAAAAGTTTTGGTTAAAAATAATTGATTGGTATAGCCAAAGTATTTTTTAAAGTTAGTCATAAGGTCTATATCGGCACCAGTAAATCTATAGATTGACTGCCAATCGTCACCGACAGATAATAACTTTATTCTGGGATAGTTTTTTTGTAGGTTAGTAATTAATTTAGCTCGGCCAAATGATATATCCTGAAACTCATCAACTAAAATATATTTAAAATTTGTATAGCAATTTGTATTTAAGATTACCTCATTTGCTTCATTTATCATGTCATGAAAATCTATCTCATTTAACCTCTTCAACTCCTCTTCATATAACTGGAAGAGCTCTTGAAATAAGTCTAAAAAAAGTAATATTCTTTTATTATCTTGGGCATTATCTTCATTAAATCTATTTCGCAGCGCATCAATACTCTCATTTTTTCCTTTAAATAAATTTAGAAATGGGCCACAAATTTTTGCAAATTCACTTATGTATCCTTGCTCATTTAAATTAAGTAAAAATTTTTCTTGATCCATTGGTTTAAAAACTACACCGGCTAATCTTAATTTATCTTCTAAAACTTGAGTAAGATTCCCCTCCCTTTTTTGATAGCTAAATGTCTCTATTAGGACAGTATTGTATTTCTTATGCAGTTCTCTCTTCCAATCAACTCCAGATACATATTCATCTTGGTCTATGAAAGGGGGTGTCTGATTGTCTCTATTAAGGGCTAAATGTTCAATGTAGATCTTATTTTCAGGCAAATAAAAGTCCGGTTTATACTGCCTTTTTTCACTCGTTGATGTTTTTTGTTCATATTTTTTTTCATAGTTGTATTCAATGCCGTTAGTAAATAAAAAATTTGATATTTCTAATTCCTCCATACTTTTTACATACTCACCTTTGAGAGTAATTAAATTATTTGATTTTATAAACTTGTAATACTCACCTAGCGAATCGAAATTAAATTTATCCTGGTATGGAATAAAATAACTGATAAAAAATTTCTTAATCTCAGAAAATTGTTTTGAATCTTTGATTAGCTGCTCTATTTTGTTTTGAATAAACCGATAATAAAGTTGATTGCTTTCAATAAAGCTTGCCAGCGATGATTTTTTCTTATGAGCCTTAGCGCTTACTTTTAATCCAAAGGAGTGGAAGGTATGAATTTCACATACAATTTTTATTTCTTTTAATCTTCTAGCAATTTCATCTTTTG
>Ga0209119_1005029_pt1 | contig 10578 bp, 20 predicted proteins | sample COG_03_FD_184747 | JGI IMG/M metagenome (GOLD analysis project Ga0209119, IMG submission 184747) | Pelagic Microbial community sample from North Sea - COGITO 998_met_03 (SPAdes) (version 2) | ecosystem: Environmental > Aquatic > Marine > Neritic zone/Coastal water | place: Helgoland, sampling... | reverse complement strand
GTGTCCTGTGTCGTGCTTAAAAACTCGGTTTTGGTTTTCGTTTTCGTTTTCGTTTTTCTTTTTTCGGTGGCGCGTTGTGATCCGAGTTTGCCGCCGTGACTTCGGTTGCAGTGTAGGTGTGCGATTCCTGATCCGTCGAGTCCGGGGGTGAGATCTCCGGTGAGGGCTAGGGGTGGTTCGTGGTCTGCGCTTGCCCCCTGGGGGTGGGTTCTTGGCAAGGTCATGTCGACGGGGTAGCCGCAGCGAATGCATGTTGGTTCGCATTTTGCGAGCACCTGTTTGACCCAGTTGCGGTATGCGCTGGTACTCCTACCCCTGCCGGTACTGGTGGTGGTCACGCGTTGGCTTTCTGTTTGCCCATGATAATTCGGGCTATGGCCTCTTGTGGGTAGCCTTTGGCCCGGGCTTGGTCTGCTCTCATTAGTCGTCCTGTGAGTTCTTCGCGGCAGTACATGCAGGGCCATGTGCCTTTGGTGTTGTCTATCCAGCCTTTGTAGCAGTTGATGTGGTCGCAAGGGCAGCCGCTGCGCGTACAGTGTGTGTCGTAGTTGCTCATTATGTTTGTCCTTTCCTTTGCTCGGCGGTCTCGGTCTTGTGCGGAGCCCAAGCCCGCCGAGGTTGTTTGTCTGTTTTCGGGAATACTTACCCTCCCCGCGATGACCTTCGAGCCACTGGCGCAAACCCTCCGTGCTACCAAGTGAAGCCCCTCCTGTCGATTTTTGAGCCTTCCACAGTATGTCCAGGCTTAATTGTTTCTACGGTACGCACACCTCACAAGTCCAGTCTGGCAGGTCTTGCTGTGTTCTACGCTTGTAGCCTTTCGTCCCTGCCATAATCGTCTTGTCGCATTTGATGCACGGAACGTCTCTGGCGAGTGTGCGTCCTGTCCAAACGTTTCTAAGCCTATGCATGATCGGCCTGTATGTGGTCTATGAACTGGGATGCTGTGTGCTTATCAAGGTCAGTGATCGACGCGACTGCCTCCGACATGTGCCCGGTAAGATACTCATTGACTTTGGCTAGTTTGTCGAGATCCTCTTTCACGCCTTGTTTGCCTAGGATCGCGTGAATCGCTTTGACTTGTGCAGCTGTCGCCGGGTACATCGAGGAGCCCTTGCTCGTGGCTCCTAGGCTGCGAGCACCTTCCTTCTCGACGAACACGTGTGGTTCTTGTGTTGTCCACGGGTCGTCCGGGTCGGCTTGTGTTGTTCGCATGACTTTTTTGCGCTCTGTGGCGTGTTGGATTTCATCGAGTGTGGCAATACTGGCGTCCACTCCGATTCCCAGGGCACCGATGCACCGACCCCAGCAGCTCGTTTCAAGGTTTTGCAGCTCTGACCCGCGAGTGAACGGTGTCGTACCGGGGACTATTTCCCACGCCGTACCAATGCCGGGCCGTGGATCATCGGGTGTGCGGTAGGCATATGCCCGTCCTATAACCCATTTTTTGCCCTCAACTTCGACGAACTCTGGTGGATCCATTTGCAAGGAACCATCCGGGTATGCGGCCTTGAACAACTTAATGCGGCTAGGGACGTCTATGTACCCGTCAAGGTTGTATCCGCTCATCCTCGACCCCCTAGGCGTCCCCATGCGAGTCCAATGGTCAGGCCGACGGCTAGGCATATAACGCCAAGTAGCTCGTTACTCATGCTGTGCGCCTCCAGACGCGAATTGAACGGCTGTTATTTGACTCGCGTGTGCTTAGCACGTAGTTACCCTGTGACGCAATAAGGCCGGCTTGATGCCATGACCTGAATAACGCGCCGACTTGATTCGATGAACCTGCCGGGAGTCCTATGTGCTCGATCAGGTCATCGGCTGTCATAAGCCCGCCGATAGCGATGTTTTTGCGGTAGATCGTGGCTAGCATCCGCCATTTCGGGTCGATCATGGCTAGCGTGTGGGCGTCCTCACGGTTGAACCGTTCGCAGTATGTGCAGAGTAGGCCGGTGCAGGAGTGCGGCGGAATGTCTAGATTAAGGTCGCCGATAGTGTCGAAGAGTGCTGGCTGTTCTTGCATTATGGCCTCCAAGTTAAAGTGAAGTGAGAATCTTGAAACAACACAATAGGAGATATTTCGCTCGGAACTAATTCCAGTCTAGGGCTGCTTTTGATGTTCTGTTTTTGTGCTATTTCTGCCCATGTCCCACGAAGTTTGATCCTGCTCCCGCCGAATCCATAAGGCTGATGAGCCTTGCCGTTCAGGTATTGCTCAGTAACGTAAACTTTTTGATTATTCCGTCGGATTGCCAGACGGTAAACTGCCTGAACTTTGTGTGCTTTGCTTAACAGATTGGCGCATTGATGGAGATTCATTCCCATCACAAGCGTTAATTCATCGCCTGTTAACCCTTTTGATCCTGCGTTTTCTACTGCTTCTATTGCATCTGATACTTGTGACATGTGTTCCCCTTCGTAATCTAGTGGCTAGTGTGTTGAGTGGCCGCGCCACTAGAAACGCGGCCACTCGAAGACATCCCCGGCTCTCATATGGTCGAGGTCTGCGGCTTCCCGTCCGCTGGTATGTCCTTGTGTCTATCTTTATGATCCGGTGGCGCACTGTCAAGCACTTTCACGGATTCGGCGTGTTAGGCATGATCTCAGGGCTCCACCTGTGCGACATGAACTCCCGGTAACTCAAGGTCGGTTTACCGTCCCTAAGCACGATAAGCACCTGCCCATGCACGTCGAGGTCATTCATCTCGAATACGTGGTAACTGGTCAGCATCCGTGTCTGGTCAGGTTCCAATGATCCGCGCCCCTTCCATTGTCCCACGCCGTATAAAACGCTCGATCTTGATAGTAGCGGTTCCATTTTTGTATCGGTTTTTCCCGTAATGCGCGAATGTCCGCGGCTAAACCGTCCTTCGAGCTTTTCGATTCTTTAAGCATCATCCATGTCAGGCTTACCCGCCATTGTGAGTCCAGGAACTGATATGCGCCGGATGCCGTACTAATCGACGAACGGGCCCTATAGTTAGACCGGGATTCCCTGTGCATTATGCACTTGCGAACCTGTGCCCATTTTTTGTGGTAATGCTTCCCGGTGTACAAACTGGGTTCGTGGCCTTTCCAGTCTTTAGCAGCGTCGGAGTTAGCCACGCAAGCCGGTGCGGTTATTAGTGCCGCACACAACACGATCTCGCCTAACATGCCGGCTCGATGACTGTGACCGTGCTACTTATCCGGGTTCGTTTCCCCGTGTACGTTTCGACGCTGTGCCGGTCGATTCTTCGTTGTCCGCCCGGCGTGGTAATAGCGTCAATGTGGCCCGCGTCCGCGTACCTTCTAATTGAATCCCGGCTTACACCGAGTAATTCGGCGGCTTCGCCGGGTTTAATATATTCGGTCATGTGTTCCCCTTTCGAGGGTCAGAGTACCGGCTATGTGCGTGCTTTTCGTGCTTTCCGTAGATCGCGTGTCCACCGTGCTTTCTTGATCGGTGAACGCGTCAGGATTGGAAGTGGGAATACTGACCCGTCCCGGTCTGCGTAGCTCGTGAAGGATACGTGTATGTGGGCTGTGTGGCCCCAGTTGCCGTGTCTCCATGTCCACCACGTTTTCCGGTAGGTACCGGACGCTATCCGGTTCTCGTAAACAACGTATTTTAGCCGGTTAGCCCCGGGCAGGTTTGACGATCCGTAGTCGAGCAACTGGTTAGCAAGGATTCGGGCTGTGCGCCCGTTACGGTTTTTACCTTTCCCCATGTTTTCATCTATGTCTATGGCGTGAACGATTCCGGCTTTGTTCGGGTTATGGTGGGAGGCTCGTGCAGCGTGCGCACTGTCACCGATCCAGCCGTCCGATCGTTTGTCGCGTTTCGGCCATCTTTTGTCGATTTGATCCCGTAGGCGAGCACCACCTTTACAAAGTTTCGCCATCGGAATGCCTCCCATATCTAGGATCGTCACCGTTGAGCGCGTTGATAATCACCGGGATCACTGCCGCGCCGAGTGCCACGATGAGCGGGTGGATGTCCGCTGTGGCGAGCCATGAGAGTAGCGCGCCGAGAGCTGCGCCTCCCGCGATTTTCACGATGGAGCCTTCCCATGTTTCTGCGAGCCATTTTTTAATCATTGTATATCCTCCATTCGGGCTATGAGCCGGTCGACTTTCTGGGCGAGGTCGGCGAGTGATTCGCCGCCGTTCCGGTAGCCTGGTTGTATTGGCATGGTGGCTTTTTTGATTTCGTCGCGCACGACGTTACGAATTAGCCACACTAGGCCTGTGCCCATTACGGCAAGGATTCCGAGACATGTTGCCACTATTCCTACGATGTCGCCGACGTCCACGCGTTAGCCTTTGAGTTTGGCGCGGACTACTGCCCGGGCTCGGTCTGTCTGCGTAAGCGGTTTGGCCGGTTTCGGTGTTGTTTTTTTCACCGGCTTTGCTTCGGTTTCTGGTGCTGTGTCGGTGTGTAGTTCTTCCTCTATTTTTGACATGTCAGGCTCCTAAGTTCGGGTACATGACGGCTATCATGGCATCGGTAAAGCCAAGGCCTTTGGCGTGTTCGATTGCATCTAGCCGAGCCTGTCGTGCTTCCGCCTCTTTGACTATTTCTGCGGCCTCTAAGCGTTTTATTTCGGCTTGAACTTCCGCCATGGTTAACGGTTCGGTTCCGGAGGTGTGCCAAGTAATACCCTCAACGTCGTCGTCTGTCATTGTCCATTCAATGTCTGGCCGTAGGCTGGCTACCGCGTCAGATTTGTTTATCATGCTGCCACCTCTATTAGGGTAATTGTTCCATAGTTCGCGTTATTGACGGTTACACTTCCTCCGTTTGTTTTGAATCCGATTGTGTAGGCTTGGGCGGACGTTGTGCTAGGACTGTCTAACCATACGGCGGTTTGTAATGACTGTGGGGTCGAGCTTGACGCGGTAGTTATTAACGCGAAACCATTAGTCGGGCCAAGGTTTGTTCCTGCTACTGTCCCTCTGAATATAGTCATATAGCCTATGTTGGAAGTTGAGACTGAGAACTGTGAACTAGCGATGACGAGTATTTTGCTAGTTGCGGATGATGGAGTGATCGTACCGACGATTCCCGTCGTTACATATGACGTGGATGTGGTAGTGATATTTGAGACACTATACGCGTACACAACTTGCAACACCTTCCCGCCGTCCAAGCCATCTATATGATTCGCAAGTGCCAAACTCACGCCCGGGTAATTCGCTACAAGATCCGAACTCTCAACATACGGAGTCCCGTTTGCTGTCACTGCCATGTCCTATACTCCTATCAAATCGTCGTTAGTAATAATCTCAAACCATTGAGCGTCCACACCGACATCCGCCCACGTCACCGTGCCCGTCACTTCACCAAACTCTAGCATTTGGTAACTGAATCGCGGGTCTGAAAGTGACAGAGTGAGGACGTGTTGTCCGTTGCTGTAAGAATCTGTCCAGCCTTCCACGATCCCATTAAACTCCGAATAGGGGCCCATGTCGGGCATCCCCGTAGCGATCACGAGCGCACCTGACACGAGCTTCAACACTTTTGTTATGTCGGCGTCACTGAGTTCATGCACAAGGATGGACAACTGGCCGAGATTCCACAGTGGGTTCGCTTGCGCCGTAATAATCCCCGACGCCCTGGTCGTGGCATCCGTCGAGGTTTTGATCTCGGTTTCGAGTCGGTATTCGCGTCGACCGTAGGCCGTGATCGAGGCCGAGTCGGTTTGGTTCACTTCACCGGATGTGCCGTGACCGCCACCACCACCACCGTGATACACCACCGTGACATCGTTTATAACTGTCCCTAGGCTTTTCGCCCACACTGGACTGAACACAACACCGTCGACGTCGAGAGGAAATCCAGCGATCGTGAGCGGGAATGAGTCCCATGTGCCGTTCGTGTCTGCCCAAGTGTCGGTCTGATTCGACCATATGCCAGCGAACGTGGTAATGCCGCGGTTCCCGTAATCCTCAAAGACGATCCGGCCTTGCGGGTCATCGAAGTAGGTCGCTCCCGACCACTGGGCCAGATTCGCGAGACCGTCGAGTGCTGTGGAGGGTTCAGCGTTGCCCGCCGATAGTGAATGCAGCGTGATGTCAGGGTCGCCACCGTTGAGATAGGACAGGCCGCTCGCGGTGAGGATCTCCTCTGCGCGCTGTCTGACGGTTTCCTCATCCCAGCCTGACGCACCGACCTCCACATAACCCAAGTCTGCTAGGTAGCCCATGCCCGTGATCGTCGTAATGGATTGCGGCGGATCAGTGGATATGAAAGAAACATCAAGGTCACTGATCTTCCCTGTGAACCGTGGCAGGTCGTGGGACTCGATCACGATTTCATCGGCCAGTTCTAACTGTGGCCCCGCTGAGCCTCGGAGAATGATCTGACAGGTCGAGGCTGTTGGCGCGGCTGCTACGTCGGAACGCCCGTGGCTGATCGAGACTTGGAAGTCGAAGTTAGCGACGTCGACGGGTGACCCGGCGAGGCTTATCGTAATGTTCTCGCTCATGCGAGCACCGGCCTGACTTGCGTGCCTGACCGGGCATCAGACTGGCGGACAATGTTGCCAATAGCCAGGGCGACCTGTTGTTGTGTTATCGCTGCCTGTTGTGCTTCAGCTTTGGCTATGGCACTGGCGCGGGCCGCTGTCCCTGCCGCTTCCACGTTCGCTATCGCTTCGGCGATGTCTTTGGCTAGTTGGGACTTGAACGCTGACCCGACTGGTTTAGCCATGCGCTTACCCAGTTTCGTGAGCCGGGCACCTTCTTTGGCTAGTTGTGTGGCTAGCCCGTCGATCGCAGCCGCGCCAGATTCGATCCCAGCGGACACGAACTCGGGTACGAGACCCATGGCGAGACCTTTAGTGGTTTCCTGCACAGTCATCCACTTGTCGTTAAGCGTGGTGACTAGCCCGTCGTCGATCATTTGTTGTGCGAGTGCCGCGCCTGTAACGGGCCCTAGGGATGCTATTTGGTCGATTAGTGACTGGTCTGCGCCTTGCGCTTTAATCGCGTTGAGGACTTCCCCGAAATAGTTCGCTTGGTCGATTTGTTTGTTGAATCCTTCGAGCAGGCTCACGCCCGTGGCTGCTCCGGCTTCGTCGAATTGGCCCTCGAACGCCGCGGCTAGGTCGAGGCCTGCGGTGAGTTTGTCCTGCATGGATCCCAGAATGCCTAGGTTTTCGTTGAGTTTCGCCATGCGGGTGTTAAGTTTGTCCGCCGTATTGGAATAAGACTCCGCAACATTTTCATTAAGTTTAATAAGTTTCTGCTGTTTTTTAGTCAGTTTGTCTGTGGCGTCGGCTGCCGAACCTGTCGAGCCCGTTAGTTTTGTTGTGGCTGTGGTTGTCGTAGTTATTACTCCCGGTGCGTGGCCTAGAATCTTGGTGAGTCGTGCTACGTAATCCGCTTGTTTTAACGCTGCTATGCCTGAGTCATATGCTGTGTCGGCAAGGTTACGGTTAGCGATGTTTTGCTCCGCTGCCGCGATTCGTGCGGCTTGCGCCATCGCAATAGTGGAGTCATAAACAGTGTTAATCAAACCCGCGGTTTCGCGGGCTTGCTCACCTACTCCGATTAAAGCCTCACCGAGCAGTGTGTACTGCCTAATAATTGGATTCATGTTGAGCACCGAAAAAATACTTTCGGCGAGGTTCGTTGTTTCTTCCTCTGTGTCGCCGGATTGGGTTTCGAGTTCGGCGAGTTGCCCTACTAGGACACCAATTCCACGGGTTAAGTCTCCGACGTTTTCAGCTGTGTTGCCAATAATGCTTGCCATGCCTTGCGATCCGCCCATGGCTTTAGTGGCTGACTCTAAAGCGTCTACAAGGCCCTCTCCGATTTCGGCTTTGGCATCTTCGACGGCTGCGCTGAGGATTCGTTGAGTGTTGGCGAGACCGTCGGAGGTTCTTGCAAAGTCGCCTTGAGCGTCGGTCGTTTGTGACAGAATGACTTGGTGCGCTGCTAGGACTTTTTGTTGTTGCGTGAGTGACCCCGTGCCGTCATAAATACCCATTTCGAGGGCTTTGGCTTTGAGCGTTGCATCGTCGAGCAGCACACCGAACTTCCTCATGGGTTCCGCTTCGCCCCTAAGCGCGGAGCCAATAGCGTTAATCGCTTCGTCAGGTGATGAGTTGTTAAACGATGCTAAATCGGCAGAAAGTGTGACAAGCTCACTACTAAAGTCCACAAGGCTTTGCCCTGATATCCCGGCGGATTTGCCGAACTGCGCAAAGGTCGCGGCCCCTTCAAGGGCTTGTGTGCGTGTCTGGCCTAGAGCTGTGACGGCTGTGTCAGCAAACGCGAGCATTTGCTCGGAGCTTTGACCGAATATCACGCCGACTTTGTTTTGTGTTTCTGACAAGTCACTGGCTGCGTTGACTGCGTCTACACCGAGCTTGACTGCAAAGGCTCCAGCTGCGGCACCGGCTGCAATAAGGGCCGGCCCCGCTAATTTCGATATCGAGTCCCCAAGGCCTTTCAAACCGCCTTGGGCTTGAGTCATTCCCTTGTTGAACTTTTTGAGATCCGCTGCGAGGTAAACGGTTAATGTTTTGCCGGCTGCCATTACATCACCGGCCATTTCCGCACAACACGGTCGACCGCTTTGCCCCATTCATCTAGGGATTGTTTTGTGTATCCGCTGCGGGCTTTCCCTATCCAATTCGTGCGCTCGAATGGCGCGTAGGATTCTCTGCGGTTTCCTGTGTCCGACGGGTAACGCAACATTATGGAAGACGCTCCACCCGATGCGATCTTTTTTTGCTTACCGATCATTATCTTTGGAAGTCGGTCGGATCCTGAGCGAATGTCGGAGGCTAAATCTTCACCCCAAGGGCCTGCGCTCATAGCGGCTTTTTTCCACGCCGGTACCATGTATTTATTAGCGATGACCCGCGAGGATTGCCGCAACTCTTTACCGGCTTCCTTACCAAGCCTTCCAAGGTCACGTAACAGAGGGTTGAGGCCTTCAATGTAAACATCGAATTGTTTAGCCATTTTCCAACTCCTCTAATATCGTCACGACCTCGCGGCCCGTGAGCTTCTTCACTTCGTTTAGCGTCCAACCTGTGCGTAATGCGAGCCGGACAAGCAGCCTGCCGTGGCTCCCCTCTACAAAGGGTCTGCGTCATCCTTCACAAGTTCTACCTTGACACGGTTTTTCCGCGCCCAACTTTTCACGGTTTTCAAGTCCCCCGGCTCTTTGCCTTCGAGGTAGTAGTACGCAATTGTTAGCCTCATGCCCTGCTCGCTCGCTGGCCTGTTGCCTTGCAGATCCTCGTACATCATAAAGTCGACAGGTAGAGTGTCGACCTCGACTGTCTCGTGGTTGTCTGACTCAATTTTCAATTGTGGATACATGGCGTTCCCCTTTGCTCGTTGATTATGCGAATGTGACTGTGCCGGTGAATGATGCTGACACGGTTGCGACGTTGTCCGCTGGGTATGTCAGGTCGCACGACTCGATGAACATGGCTGCGCCTGTCCAACCTCCGACGGCTGAATCCACACCGACCGCGACCGATGTTCCCGCGGCGATTGCGGTTTGCAGTGCCGCATACATCCCAGAGGCCTCGTCGTACAGAAACTCTAGGCTCATGGTGCTGTTGAGGTCGACTTGATCAAACGCAACATCGCCTAGGGTTTTGGTGCGAATGATTGTCGGGGTTGTGTTGATTGTGCCCGAGGTTATTTGATCTTCGTATTGTGTTGCGCCAATGTCCACGGTGAACGCTGCGCCGGCTACTCCTACTGCTGCCATTTTCTTACTCCTTCATTCTTATTGAGAGGTTTATTTCTGTGCTCATTACTGTGCCTTGACCGCCTAGGCTTAGCAGCTGTGGCGCGTTCACTGCGTCCACCACGAACGTGCTCGGGATCTCCACTAGGAGAGTGTCGAGCGCGTCCTCAGTGGTCTTTGTGGCCGACTCGTTATTGCGCGGGTTCACGTTAACTAGGACGCGCCACCTCACTTCATAGTTCAGTGTTGACCCGATCCGGTTCGGCCTGATCCACGGTGAGTCCGGGACGATCACTACTGACGGTGTCGCTGGTACGGCTGGGACTGTGTCGTAAATCCTATATCCGTTCCCAGTTAATGCCGTCACGAGTAATTCCCGTGATTCCGTGGTGAGTGCCATTAGCCGACTACGCCCTTCATATCGAGATATGGGGCTAGCACGGCCATGACTCTACGAGTAAGCCACACCGACAACCGGTACGGCCCGGGCGTGAAGTCGACCGATACGGCTTCCCCGCCCGCGCTTGTGCGGGCTTGGAACATCTCGACGGCCACCGACATAGCGGCCTCTTTCACCGGTGCCGGTTCCGCCTCGAACGCTGCAGCTGTGATCAGGTAGCCGATTAGAATACAAGCGGCATCCGCAACTTGATCAAGCACGTCGTCGTAAGGGTCGACGTACTCGATGTCTAAGTTATCGGCGAGCTGTTCGCCGGTTACGAGTGCCATTCTGATCGGCTACCTTTTCTCACTATGCCTGGTCGTAGATTCCGACGATTCCACCGGACACGAACGGCAGTGCCGCCGCGTATCCGTATATGGAATAGTCGCGGCCTAGGTTCGCTGCAACGTCGTTCGTAATCAGGCGAGGGCCGTCT
>Ga0209119_1005028_pt1 | contig 10581 bp, 14 predicted proteins | sample COG_03_FD_184747 | JGI IMG/M metagenome (GOLD analysis project Ga0209119, IMG submission 184747) | Pelagic Microbial community sample from North Sea - COGITO 998_met_03 (SPAdes) (version 2) | ecosystem: Environmental > Aquatic > Marine > Neritic zone/Coastal water | place: Helgoland, sampling... | reverse complement strand
GTCTCTGCTTACGAAGCAACAATTTTAGTATCAGATATTGAAACAGCTAAATATTTTGAAGAAGTTGTTGCTAAAATGGGCAAGAACCGAGATATGAAATTAGCAGTTAACTGGATTACAGGTGAATTGTTTGCTGTTTTAAATAATAAAAATTTAGAAATTTCAGAAAGCCCAGTAAGTGCCAAAAATTTAGCAAAGTTAATTAATCTAATTAAGAATGGAACAATTTCTGGAAAAATAGCTAAAACTATATTTGAATTAATGATTGATGGAGACAAAGATCCTCAAATAATTGTTGAAGAAAAAGGTTTAAAACAGGAAAGTGACCCTAAAGCTTTAGAAGCGTTAATAGATAAAATAATTGATACTAATAGAGAAAAAGCTATAGAATATAAGAATGGTAAAGAAAAGCTATTTGGTTTTTTTGTAGGTCAAGCAATGAAAGTTTCAGGTGGTAAAGCTAATCCACAACTAATAAATGAAATATTAAAGAAAAAACTTCAATAGTCTTAAAAAAGATAGACACAAAGGACTTAAAAGTCGAGGGATTAACACTTTGATGGGTCATAGATGATACTTAAAATTTTGAACGCAAAATCAAAAAAAGCTATAGGATTACTGGCTTTACTGGCATCACTAGGGAGTTTTATTGCAGATGTGCTTCAGCCGTTAGCACCATTTTCTAAATATATTTTTTTTATAGCTATACTTTTACTAATAATCTTCAGATTAATAAATCTTTTTAAAAAAGGTATTTATGAAAAATTCTCTTTTTTAATTCTCTTTTTTTGGTTGGTTGCAATAATGAGTGGTGCTGTTTATTTAGCAAAACAAAATTCTTTTAAAAACAAAGGTTTATTTGCCAACTTGTTCCCAAAAATAGAAGAAGTCCAAAGTGATTTTGGTATAATAGAAAAAGATTTAACAGATATAAAAACAACCACAGAGGAGATAAAAAAAGAAACTCAAGATATTTCAAAAAAACTTGAAAAAATTGAAAAAAAAATAGACACAAGTCAAAAACCTAACTTAGATCAAACAAAATTACCTTTAAAATATAAAATAAATTTTAATAAAAATAATGAAATAAATATTTTTTTTCAGCCAGTTGAATCTCCAAGAGAATTCTATGTAAGTGTGGATGAAGGGAATAGTTTTAGTTCCTTAGGATTTTTGGATGAAATAGATCAGAGAACAGGATTAAATATGCCTAAGATAAATTTTTTATTTTCTTCAAAAGAAAAGATCAAAAATATTCAAGTTAAGTATTTAGATATTAATTCTGCTGTCAAAGGACCATTTAAATTGAGTATTGACTTGATTGAAGAATTTAAAATTAATCAAAAGAAAAAAATAAAAAATAATAAAAACAAATGGGTTCAAATAAATAATTATTCATGGTCAACTAATAATTTTAGTAATGCAGATCCTTCCAAAGACACAAATATTTATGGTGACTGGAATATATCTTTTCTTTTAAAGAATAGATGTGCCTTAAAATCAGTAACAATTAAACTTGATGATGAATACTATATGAGAGGTTTAGGTTTTAACAACTCGCATGTATTAATTAGATATTACGAAAGTTCTTTTAAAGATAAAAAAATTATATTTCCTGATTGTGATTTAGAATTAAAAAACTATGATTTTAAGGACGACTATAAACCAAGTAACTATATTAGCAAAACCTCTTACAAAACAACAGACAGTTTTACAGGTGCAGAAATAGAAAAGAATAGATTTTTACCTTCAGAAACCTGGGAAAAGAACTTTTCGGAAATTTCAATAAAGTACTCTGAAATCTTGGATTTATTAAAATATGAAGATATGAATTTGGAAATAATCTATGACGATAAATACGCAAAAGGTCCTTTAAAAGAAATAGCTGTAAGAGTTGAATATTATGATGGTGAGAGTTCAATTTTTGAAAAATTCGTTAATTTAGATAAAAATTAATCTACTTGAATTATGTATAATAATTGATAACTATCAATTATGAATTTTCAACAATCTATAGAAAAATGTTTAAAAGACTATGCAAACTTTAATGGTAGAGCTAAAAGATCTGAGTTATGGTTTTTTTATCTCTTTGTAGTATTGGTTAGTATTGGAACTTCTATTTTAGATTTTATTATTGATTATACTGGTAATTTTATACTTTTTAATTCTATAGCTACATTAGCTTTACTTATTCCTCAATTTTCAGCTGGTAGTCGTAGATTACACGATATTGGTAAATCTGGTTGGTGGCAACTATTATACATTACCATCATTGGAGGTATTGTTGTTTTAGTTTGGTTAGCAACTGATACAGTAAAGAAAAAAAATCAATTTGGGCCTGTGCCTAAAACTTAATTTAATTGTTTTTATTATTTTTAACCGTAGCACCTTCTTTTTTTATATTACTTTATTTAGTTAAAAGTGATCGTTTCCCTGAACCAACAGAAAAGATAATAAAAACATTTCTTTGGGGTGTTGTTATTATTATCCCTGCGGCTATAGCTAATGATTTGTTAATAAGTAATTGGAAATTATTAAAAATTAGTAATTCGGTCTCTCATTCCTTTTTATCAGCTGGACCTATAGAAGAAGGGTTAAAGTTTTTAATTCTTACAAGTATAGTTTCAAAATATAAGGATTATGATCACCCTGTAGATGGAATTGTCTATTGTGTTTGTTTATCTCAAGGCTTTGCGACTTTAGAAAATATATATTATATTTACTTATTATATGGATCTTCAATTGAAATAGCTGTCTTAAGAGCTATTACAGCTGTACCTGCGCATGCAATGTTTGGGGCAATTATGGGGATTTTTTATTCGCACCATTTATTGGCTAAGAAAAAAAAAGATAAAAAAATGTTTTTTGTATTATCAATCATTGTACCTATTTTATTACATAGTTTTTATAACTATTTTATGTATACGGCTCCAATTTTAGCAATTGTCTTACTTGGTTCAGGAATCTATTACAGCTTTACAGTATTTAAAAAATGGAATGTAAAAAAAATTAGAATTTAACTTTATTTTTTTTTAAAGCATTTTCATTACCTTCAAAATTGTAACCCATAAGATTAAGAAGGGCATGGGAATTATAATTATCAACTCGATCGACTCCAACAGCTAAGTTAAAATAAAATTTTGATGAAAAGAAAGAACTAAAACAACCAGAACTAATACCAAAGCTATACTCCTCATTATTCATGTCAGAGACAATAAACGAGTTTGAAATATTTTTTTGAGCTTTATATTCCTTAACTATTTTGTTTGCAGCTATTTCACAGCTATTTATATCATCATAAATTTCTTTAGAAGAAGCAATCATCTTTACTATAGGTTCTGGGTTGTCATTTTTATTCATGATTTTGTATGTATAAAAGTAGTAACTTTCAAAGACCTTGTTCTTTGTTTGAGGCAAAAATTCATATCGAAAAACTGATACTTTTAATTTTTTAAAGTTTTCATAAAAAAAATCAACAGTTGGATCAAATTTATCTTTTTCTATAATGATATTATTATAATCTTTTTTTAAACTTAAAAATCTTATATTAAATAGACTAGAATTCTTTTCAATTTTCTTTTTCCTTAACAAATTTTTTTCTAACAATACTATTGATTTATTCTCGTTCTCTATATTAACTAGGCCTTGTTCAATTATTGATAAAATTTTATCGCTGTATGAGATTAGTAATTTTGATGATTTTTTGAGTGAATTATTATGATTTTCATTTAATGAATAATTTAATAGTGTTCTGAAATTTGATAACTCTAACTGAAAAACCTCTAAATTTTTCTTAGCTTGAAATAATATATCGTTACAGGTTTTATTCTTATTGATTTTTTTATTATTAAGATCATCATTTTTAATATCAGTTAAACTAGTTTCACAAAGATCATTCAATTTTAAAAATAAATTATTTAATTTATTTAAAAATCTGCTTGTATTTTTCATAGCTTCAGCAGAACTTTCTTTTTGTTCAAAATATATATTTTTATAATTTCGATATTCTTCAAATGTAAATGGTCTTATTTCTCCAGTTGCATTTTGGAGATTATTTAAAATTCTATTGTAATGCTCAAGAAGGCTAGAACCACATTTGACAGCAACACATGTGCTAAAAGCATTTTCATTGTCTCTTCTAAAAATATTCTCATATTTATTAAACTCACCATGGTTCCAGCTATTATAAATTAATTTAAAATCATTAGAGATTTTCTCAAAATTTGTAGAAGCATTTACATTAAAGATAAAAAATAAGGATAAAAAATATAAGTATAAAAATTTCATGTGAAGTCAGTTAGTAATTTAGGAATATTGCCATAGCGATTTTTTTTTGGATTACTCATTGTACACCACCATATAAAAAGAGGAATTAATCCAATTATTGTAAAGGAAAGTAAGAACCATAATCCGCTTTTTCCAATATCATGCAATCTTCTAAAGATAAGACTTAATTGAGGAATGGCTGTAGCTAAAAAAAATATTCCACTAACTATACCCATTTCATCAGGGTGGTAACCAATAATGTATGTATCAATTAATTGTGTTAAAAAGCTTACCAGAAGAATAAATAAAAAAAAATACCAAAATTCAGCTCTATTTGATCTTCCGCTGAAATTAAAATAATTTTTTAAAGCTTTATTTATTGCAAAATTAATCATAATTAAATATAAAAGCTTATATGGCTTTTGCACTAATATCATTAGAAAATAAAAAAACCAATCAAGTTAAACTTGCACCAGTAGGTTTTTCATGGACAAATTTTTTTTTTGGTTTTTTCGTGCCATTATTTAGAGGTGACTGGAAATGGGCAGCAATATTATTTGCTGTAGCTTGGATAACTTTTGGATTTGGAAGTTTAATTACTGCTTTTTTTTATAATAAACTTTATGCTCAAGAATTACTTAATAATGGATTTAAAGTAAAATCTCTTAATGGTGCTGATAAAGATTTAATCAAAGCACGTTTAGGAATTTCAAAATTATAAGTTCTGTTTAATTTTATTAAAGATACATTTCACAAAACAATAATTGATTTAGAAAATCCAAAAATCTTAAAAACATTAATTTACTCATTTTTAGTTACAACTATAATTGCTATTATTATTTTTATTTTTTTTTATTATTTTTTATTTTCTTCATTATTTAATCTATCTGATCCATCAAATTTTGATGAAGATGGAATATTATATTATATTTTTAGTTTAAAAATTTTTGCTGTGCTATTAGGTATAATTCAATTTTTTACCTCTTGGATATTAGTTTCATTAATATTAGTTCCAATTGGTTCTATCGTTTCAGGTTTATTTGCTGAGAAAATATTTTTCAATATTAAAGAAACTCATAATTATAAGTGGGAAAAAAAATTAAAAAAAAATGCATTTTATCTATCAAATAAATTTGCTTTAATCGCTGCTATTAAAAGTTTTTTAATTAATATATTAATTTTACCTTTGTATCTGTTGCTACCAGTTGCTAACATTTTTATATTTATTTTTGTAAATGGTTTATTGATTGGTCGAGAATTTTGTGGAAACTTTTTAATTCATTTTTTTGAAAAAGAAAAAATTAAATTAATTAATCTTCATTTAGATAGTAAGATTTATGTTCTTGGAATATTTGTGGTTGTATTATATACAATTCCATTTGTTAATTTATTAGCCCCTACAATAGCAAATCTTCTATTTTCACACTTGATTTTACAATCAAATAAAAGTATTTTTAAATAAACAAATTGAAAAGGAGTTATATGCAAAAATCTAAAATAACAGCAGCATTACTTTGTTTTTTTTTAGGAGCATTAGGTGTTCATAGATTCTATACTGGAAAAATAGGTACCGGTGTAATTCAATTATTAACACTAGGTGGTTTAGGCATATGGGCTATAATCGATTTCATTACGATACTAACGGGCTCTTATCTTGACGCAAACGGCAAAAAACTTAAATAAAAAAATTTTTTTTTTTTAATTTTTTTTTTCAAAATGGAAGTGGTTTATTCTGAACCACTTCCATTGATTATAAATTATTCTCCTTCTGATTATGGTGCACTTACACAAAATTGGGGTGTGACCGAAGACAAAGACGGGCGTATTTATTTTGCAAATAACAATGGCGTATTAATTTATGATGGATTTAACTGGAAACTAATTGGCTTACCAAATTTTAAAAGCGCAAGATCAATCTCTGTTGATAGTAATGGCAGTGTTTTAGTTGGTAGTAGAGGTGAATTTGGTTTTATTAAGATAGATGAAGATAACAAGATTTCTTATAAAAGTTTAAGTAAAAATCTCCCTAATTATAAATCGAATGCAGCTATATATGAAACACATGTACTAGATGAAAATTTAATTTTTTTTAGGTCTTACAAAAAATTATTTTTAGTTGAAAAACAAAAAGTTAATGTACTAGATAATTCTTTCAAAGATAGAGTAGAGAGATCTTTTTTTACAAATCAAAAATTATTTGTATTTATAAGAAATACTGGCCTATATAAATTTAATAAGAATAATAAAAAGTTTAATTTAGTAAATGAGTCGAAATTTTTTGATACAAAATCAAAAACTGTCAATGGATTTCATATCATTGATGATAAAAGAATATATATAACAAGAAGATCAGGTATTTATATATCCAACAATAATGAGTTAAAAAAAATTGATTATAAGAATAAAACAATTAATGAGACCACTATATACAGATCATATCAATTAAAAAATTCTAATATAGCATTAGCCACATATGATGGAATTTTCATATTAAATAAATATCTAGAAATTATTGATCATTTTAATTCAGATAAAGGTATGAGATCAAATAATGTTAGATCGTTATTTGAGGACTCATCAGGAAATCTTTGGGCTGGACTGGATGATGGAATAGCAAAAATATTAATCAAATCTCAATTTAGATTTTATCCTAAACTATACGCCAAAACAGGCGGTATTGTTTATGACTTAAACCTTTTTAATAATAATGTTTTTATTTCGTCTGCTACAGGACTTAGAAAACTGAGCACCAGCTATGTCGATTTAAATGCTGAATTTATTTCTGTGGCTAATGAAAATATAAAAAGTCAAACATGGGCTATAGAACCTATCAATAACTCACTAGTAGTAGGACATTTAGGAGGTTTGGGAAAAATTGATGAAAATGAAAGTTATTCTCAAATTGTTTCTAAAAAAATAACTGGCACAATATATTCTTTAAAAAAATCAGAATTTTTAAAAAATAAATTTTTTGTTGGGTCAGAAAAGGGATTATTTATTTTTGATAATAGTTTTGAGGAATTTCAAAAGGTTGAAAATATAAAATCATCTATTTGGAGAATTGTTGAATTACCAACCAGAAAAGAAGTGTGGGTATTTGATGAAGGAAAAGGGATATTTAGAGTTAAATTTGATGAGAATGAAAAAATTTCTGTTAAAAAATTTACATCTGATGATGGTTTACCATCAAATAATAAACTCTACGTCTCAAAATATAAAGATAAATTGATAGTTGGAACAAAATTAGGTACTTATGAATTCGACTATAAAATTGAGAAATTTATTAAAAGTAATTTTTTTTCAGAAAAAATATTAGGAAAAAACAAGCATTTAATTAGATTGATATCAATTAATGATAAATATTTATTTCATACTGTTCATTATGAAAATTTTAAACGTAATCAAAAATTTTATCAAATAAAGAATGAAACTATCAATGAATTTCCAATACCAGAAGTATCAAAGAATGTTTCCGTTAAATACCACTATTTTAAAAAGGATAAATTATTTTTTACAAGTAATGAAGGAGTAGCAGTCTTTGATATTAACAGAAAGGAAATTGACAAAAAAAGTAAGAGTAAGGTTATATTTTCTAAAATTTTAGTTAATAAGAAACCTATATTTTTTGGTGGAAATCAACAATCATACGATAAAGAAGTTCATAAGATAAAGAATATTTTTAAGTATAATGAAAATTCATTTGATTTCTATTTTTCAGCTACAGACTATTTAGATGAGCAAAGTAATTCTTTTAATACAAATATAGTTAATTATAAGGAAAAAAATATTAATTTTTCAAATGATAAAAAATTTACTTATGAAAATTTAATTCCAGGCAAATATATTTTAGAAGTAAATTCAAAAAATGCTAGAAATAAAGATTTACCAGCACTTAATTACGAATTTGTAATTAAAAAACCCTGGTGGCAAACTGCCTATTTTTATATTGGTGAAATTATCTTTTTTATGATTTTGCTTTTTTTTACGATTATATCTAAGCAAAATAACAAATCTCAAAAATATGCTACAGCTTTGACTTTTATTATGATCCTAATTTTATTTGAATACGTTAATTATTTTTTAGATCCTCTTTTTTATAATTTGACAGGTGGAGTTCCAGTATTCAACATATTAAGCAAAGTATTATTAGGAGTTTTATTAAAGCCAATTGAAAATTTAGCTGACAAACTTCTTTTGATGTCTTCTCAATATCTAAAAAAATAAAAAATTTTTATTTATTTGGCTGATATTTTTAAGTTTTTTATTTTTTCTTCTAATAAGGAAATTGCTTTATGAATTTTGTCTTTTTCATTTTTACTTAGAGAGGCCCCTGAGTCACTTTTAGGATCTAATGCAGATTCTGTTAAATCCATAATGTCACCTAATCGTCCCCCAATATTCATGAGGACTGAATTGATATTTTCGAAATAATTAGCTTGATTCATAATTTCATGCAAATTTGTACTTATGGCATCAAACAATGGCGTGCCTTTAGACTTCTTTAGTAACAACTCATCAATACTAAGTGCATCATTAATTGTTAATGAATGATTGTGATCGTCAGGATCTCCACATTTAAAAAAATGTGATTTACTTTTATTTGTAGCGCTTTTTAATTCTTCTTCAGTTAAATTTTTAAGAGCATTTTGCAATGCAAACTCAATTGAATTCGGTTTTCTTAATTTAGTCATAAAATTATTTATACCATTTTAGGTGAAAAATATAAGTAACTATTTCACTATAAAATTAAAAAAAATTTCCTAAATTTAAATTATGTTTAAGATAATAAAATTAATCATATTTACGTATATGATTTATTCCTCAGTATTAGTTACTTTTGGATATGCTAGAGAATATGAAAAAGGTAAGCAAATTATTACCAATATAGTTAGTGAAGATTGTAGAACAAATAAAAAATGCATTAATTTTATCCTTGAGTCAGAATTAAAGAAATCAACAAATATCTTTCTTTTAGGAGCAGTTGATAAAATTGAGAATTATTTACCAGCTTTTATAAATGAACTTAAATTAGATATTCAAAGGAATTTAGATGTCAAACTATAAAAAAATTTCAATAACTATATTTTTGTTATCTTTAATTAGTTTTAATAATCTAAATGCTAGAACAGTCTGTAACTATAAAGTTACTACTATTACAGAGAATAATATAATTAAGGGTCATCGAGAAGTAAGAAATTGTGAGGAAACTAAAATAACAGGTGAACAATTCAATTTTGTGGAATCTGTTTTATCGAGTCCACAATATAAAACAATTCTAATAATGATTTTAAGTTTAGTATTAGAGTCAATATAAACATGAAGAAAGGAAAAATGAAATATATATCATTAATTTTAATAACAATTCTTACAGCATGTTCAAGTAACTATGTTGAAAAGAAAACAATAATAAATGATAATAGTGATTTGTTAAAACTTAATGCAGAAATTTGCAATAAGTACAAAAGTGATGAGTCAAAAACATATGGCTGTGGATCTGGATTAAGCTCAGATTTAGAGGTTTCAAAAACCAAGTCATTGCTTAATGCAAAAGTAAATGTAGCTGATGTTGTTGGTTCTTCAATTTTGAAAAATGAAAAACAAACTAGAACTGAAAATACTAAAGGAGTTAATAGTAAATATCAAACCATTGAAGAAAATAAAATTTTAGAGACATCCTTAAATAATTATAAGGTCGTTTTTATTAAAACTTTTAAACAAGGAAATAAATTTAGAACATACACGGTAATAAAATATGCAACAAAAACTTAATAATTCAATATTAATCATTTTTTTGGTTTTATTCTGCAATTCAAACGTTATTGCGGCAAACAATAAAATTCAACTTAATGATGTAAAAAACAATGTATATAATATTAAAAAAAATATATCTAAATGGATAAATAATGAGTAGCATAAAACTGTTGAGTATCAAAAAGATGGATTTAATCAAATGAAAATTCAAACAGAAAATACAAAAAACGGAATTAATAAACCCTTCAATGCTTTTAAATAATCATGAAATTCATTAATGCCCTCGTGGTGAAATTGGTAGACACAAAGGACTTAAAATACCATGGGTAAGAATCTTGAAATTACAGAAAAACTTGAAAAATATATAAATAATTTTAGTTTGAAACTAAATCCCATTCAGCAAGAAATAATCGATTACAATAATACACTTGGAGATATTAAGAGAATGCAAGTAGCAACATCTCAATGTCATTTTCTTCATTTAATTATAAAAACTTCTAACATTAAAAATGTACTTGAAATTGGTACTTTTACTGGGTTAAGTGCACTTTCAATAGCTTTAGC
>Ga0209119_1005025_pt1 | contig 10585 bp, 7 predicted proteins | sample COG_03_FD_184747 | JGI IMG/M metagenome (GOLD analysis project Ga0209119, IMG submission 184747) | Pelagic Microbial community sample from North Sea - COGITO 998_met_03 (SPAdes) (version 2) | ecosystem: Environmental > Aquatic > Marine > Neritic zone/Coastal water | place: Helgoland, sampling... | reverse complement strand
GGGCCGTTGTGCGGCAGCTAAAAAACAGTAACAAATTGAAAATTAGAGTATACATATTAACACTTTTAACCCTGATACTTTTCAGTTCCAAGGTTTTCGGGACTGGTCAAATTCCAGACAGACTTATTTATAATGGAGATACTGTTTCTATTTATTCCAACCCATTGGAGCAATTTCCAAACATTGATAAATTAAGGCAAAAATTATTTGGCGACAAAAAAGGTTGTAGCTCGACAGCTTGTTGGAGAGAATATCAAGCAAAATGGGAAATTATAGATAATGAACTTTATCTAATTGGAATTTACAGCTGTTGCTTTTATGAAGACAAAATTCAATCGGATTTAGAACAATTATTTCCAGACAAATTCGAGAATGGAAAAGTAAAAGCCGAATGGGTAACAGCAAAAATTTTATCACCACAAGGAAAGCAACTTTACTATGTTCATATGGGTTATGAATCGCTATATGAAAAGGAAGTTGTTTATGAAATTGAAAACGGAAAACTTAAAGGAACTACAACCTTTGACAATACGAAGTCTAGAAAATCAATATACAGTCAAGATACTACATTAATACACTTTATCTATTCAAACATAAAATGGGAAACACTGCCAAAGACAGACAAGACTGTTAAGGTTTTTATTCGATTTTCAGCCAATGAACAAGGAAGAATTGACAGTTTGAAAGTTATGAGAGGATTTGATGAAACCTACGACAATGAAGCGCTAAGAGTTGTAAAATCTATTCCTGAATGGGATGTGTTTTACAGACGTGGTCAACACGAAAGACGACCTTGGATATTACCAGTAGTGTTTAGTGAAGAGAATAGGAAAAAGTACCATAAAGACTAAATTGACCCAAGAAAAAGAAAGCCGACCGCACAACAACGGCTATACGTAATGCGGGTTTTAGTGCTAAATTGAAAGTTAATGAATATTAACAAACATATCTGTAAGCGGACAGTGAAGTGCACCTTAATCCCGCACTACGCATAGCCAAACCGTTCTGCTCAATATGAAGTAATTTTAAACGAGCTTAACTATAAAAACCTACCGAGGATGAAAAAATCCATTATGCTAGCGGCTTTAATTGCTCTAGTAACCTTTACAAGCTGTGAGAAGAATGAGAACGACTTACCTGAGGTAAGGGCTAGTAATCTAACACCTCATAAAATTGGACCAGATCGAATGAATCCCTACGAAATTTCAAATATGCAAGTTGCTTTCGATAGGGTTTCAAGTGAGTTTGGTCTTCCTTCAACATCACTGTCGCCGAATTCTGCATATATTGAAGTTCAACTTCAAGATGAGGATGACGAAGAGCTCTTAGCCGATGACTTATCTATAAATACATTTGATTATCCTCCACATAGGGATATCGTCCTAGAAGGCGACTATTCAGACTGGAATCCTTATAATGTTTGTGATACGTGTGTAACTCCAAAATATGTTACCGTAGACCTCAATCATTCTCTTCCATCAGGATTGGTGCTGGATACCCTAGACATGGTATACTTTCCGGATGAAGACCCATCTTGGAGCAGTCTCCTTTCTGAAAGTACCATAGAAGATTTTTACTATCGCATGGAAGAAGAGGCATACAATTTAGCTGGTGTACATTTCGGCGAGCAATCCAGTGGCAAGACTTCACTTTTAAACAGATGGACTCCAAACGGCAATATTAAATACTATGACAAAGAAATAAACTCACCAGATAGCGTAAAGCTTGAAGGAATGAGAATCGTTGTAAACAAAGGGATCAAATCTTCCAGAGCGTATACGGACAGCAATGGCGATTTTACCATGACTAAAAAGTTCTCTGGAAAAGTGCGATACAAAATACAATTTAAAGGTGACCACTTTGTATTGAGGAATAAAGTAGGTAAAAATCAGGTTGTATCAACTCGTAAAAAAGGATCATGGAACAAAGTAATTACGGATCAAAAAGATCTGTACCGAGCAATTACCTACAGGGCCGTTTATCATTACTACAATTTTGATATTCTGAACCTAGAAAGGCCTTACACCTCTGGAAATAGAATTAAAATATTTTTATACCCGTCTTTGGGTTCGTCAATAAAAGGTAACGTACCCCCAAATAAGAATGGTCGTAAAATAGAATTATACACAGAGACTTATAATGTTGAGACTATGACTTACGTTGCTTTTCACGAAATGCAGCATTCAGTTCAAGGAAGAGTTTCGGGTCTTCTTAGTGCACTTGACGTTTATTCTGCGGAAACCTTAGCCACTGGTGTTGAAACCTTCTTGACGAGAAAGTACTACCCTGACTATGAGAATTTGACAGTCATTAGTGCCACTCCAGGGGCTACTGGTGTTGAAATTATGACTGGAGGATACACCGGTCTGGTCCAAGATTTAGTTGATAACGACAACAGTCAAGAAGATTATTGCAATGGATTTGAATTGGATAAAATAGAAGCTGACTTTCATTCGAGCTCACCGGTGACGTGGAACAACTGGAGAGATGAAATCATAGCAAATAGATCAACAAACCCAACTGTTAACAAGGTATCGGACCTGTTTGCGGCATGGAAGATGTAATACTTATGAAGTACAAGTTAGGAGTAGCCTTCTTCGTCTTGCTTGGTTGCAATTCGTGTAAGGAGGAGCCAAAGTATCATTTACCATGGAGGTGGTTTGATGTAGAGATTGGATGGATAAACAACCTTGATGATGAAGTGGCTATTCAATATTGGCGTAATGGATTACATGCCCAAAGAGAATTTATTAGTGTTACGGACACATTCAAAATTGGCTCTATTGGTCATACCCCAAATCAGTATTTGAGTATTAAATACTTGCCTCCTTGTGCAGCATGTCCTGACTCTTTGATTATCGAGTACAGGGATACATGTTTTATGATATCGAGTATGAACCCAGGAGAGGAGCTATTGAATTGGGAGAATGCATCTATTGACACTGATTCAGTCCTTTATATCAATGGATATTTTAGTATTGATAGTTCAACTGTTAAAAGCACATCGTCCTGTGACTAAGCCTTTACGAAATTTAATTCTTCTAATTGTATTTTCATACTTAAACGTGACCGCTCAAGTTAACTCTAAGTTGAGCGGTCACTTTGGGGTCTCGACGGTTTATCAACCACCATTTCAGATCCTATATGTTCCAGTTGGATTAGATCTCATAGAGTTTAACCCCGTCATCAAACTTAGGGTCAATAGTGAGCTTGAATATGAGATTGGGTCTAAAGGTGAAATTATTATGGGAATAGGCCTAGGGAATGCTGGCCTTCAGGCCAACGGAGTGTCCCTTGACCCCAATGCTATTGAACAAATTGATCGTGAATTCGACCTGGAATCTTTAGTGGCATTCAACTCGGAACAATATGACCTCTTGAACACTTCATTTGACCATGTATTCGCCACTTTAGGAGGGTTTTACTTTTTTGGACGCTCCAGTAAGTCTTTAGCTCTTGGTGTAAGAGGGTACCTGCCATATTATTTAAATTTCGAGCCTATAGGACGATGGTCCTCTGCAGCCTACGAGGATGTAGCGGTTGTTTACAAGGCAAATTTTAAAACCTATTTCTTTCTTGAGGTAATTTTAAAGAAACAAGTTGTCATATTGAATCAGAAAGCTCAGGTATCATTATCAGCCATTTATGGTCCAAATGATGCGTTCGTGGGTGCATGGTCTCAGATGGCTACAAATAGAGTTAACTCATTCAACACTAGTGATTATCCGTTCCCAGTTTGGAATTATGGATTGACTCTCTCCTACCCATTGTTTTAATACTGAGCAGAACAACGTATATAACTCATATCCGGGCGCATCGTCCTTTTGGTTATCTTGAATAAAACCAAAACGACTTCTGCTGATACGAGGTTATATACAACATTGGGGCACATGCAGAAAAAGAAAACAGACACATTGACAATGACGAGTAACGACAGACATATCGTAACACAGACCGACTTTATAACCGGATTGACTCGACATGAAAAACAGTGCAACCGGACAAAAACGACTGAAAAGAAAGAAAAAATAAAAAGCCCCCGCTTCGCATTTTTGAAAATTTCTGCCAACGCACATTGCACACATCCCGCAAACCCCGCAGACTCAACGCTGCAACCCAAAGTTTGCGGGAAGAGTGCAATTTCTCATTCACTCTACCAAGAATTTTATAATTTTGCAACAGATGAAAATCTTTAAATTGGTCATATCGATTTTCCTGCTGCTAACCTATTCTCTTTGGTTTGCACACACTTTAGTTCCGCATTGTCAGGAATTGATTTCAGGAGAATACCAAACATCCCACCATCATCACAAACATCACCAGCACCAACCTGGAGAAGAAAAAAATCCGAATCATGAGCATGTTTTGCATGAAAACCACTTTGATGCAGGTGTTTATGATTTAATTCTTTGCATTCTAAGCGAAACAGAACATCCGGCAAACGACTGCAATATTGAGCACTATGTTCCTGCCAAAGCAAATGATAACTTCAAAGAGCTAACCAAAGCCAAGTTAATAGCAGTTCTGTCTACCCTTTTTCACTTCACAGAACAACCTGAATTATTGCCGGAAAATAGCAGCGAAGATGTTGCTATCTACCTTTCTCTGCCTTTAGGCAATTCCCCTCACAGGGGGCCTCCTTCCCTTTCTTGTTAAAGGATTGTATCCGATAGTCTAATTGGGCAAACAATCCATTTTTCCTTTTCGGATCCCCCGGAGAGGCTTTACTGTATTCATTTAACAAGAAATTAATTCATTATGATCAATAAAATAATATCGTTCTCGATAAAGAACAAGCTGATCATTGGTTTGCTCACCCTTGCACTCATCATTGGGGGGATATGGAGCATCACCAAAGTTCCGCTTGATGCTGTACCGGATATTACCAATAACCAGGTACAGGTCATCACACAAGCTCCGAACCTGGGGACGGAAGACATAGAGCAGTTTGTTACCTATCCGGTGGAAGTGGCAATGGCCAACCTTCCGGGCGTAACAGAAATTCGCTCCGTTTCACGTTTCGGACTATCGGTAGTAACCATCGTTTTTGAAGACGACATGGGAACCTACCTGCCCAGGCAACTGGTAGCCGAAAAACTCACGGAAGTAAAAGAAGAAATCCCACAGGGGTTCGGAGAGCCTTCTATGGGGCCAATCTCCACGGGATTAGGTGAAATATACCAATATACATTGGAGGTAGATTCAGCCTACCGGAATCAATATTTCGCAGCCGACCTGCGTACCATGCAGGATTGGATCGTTCGCAGGCAAATGGCAATGGTTCCCGGTGTGGTAGAAGTCAATGCCTTTGGCGGTAACATCAAACAATATGAAGTAGCTGTTGACCCGGATGAACTCAAAGCCATTGGGTTAACTATTTCCGACATATTCACCGCTCTGGAAAAGAATAACCAGAACACCGGTGGGGCTTATATAGAAAAAGACCATTATGCCAATTTCATCAGAGGTGAAGGGTTAGCCCGCAGTTTGAAGGACATTGAAAATATTGTAGTTACCAATATGGATGGCCTGCCCATAACCATTAAGGATGTGGCAAAAGTACAGTTCGGGAGTGCAGTACGATATGGTGCATTTACAAAAGATGGAAAGGGTGAAGCAGTTGGTGGTATGATACTCATGCTGAAGGGAGCCAACTCCAATGACGTAATAGATGCGGTAAAGAACCGTGTCAAAGACATTCAGAAATCTTTACCCGAAGGAGTAACCATTGAGCCGTTTCTGGACAGAAGTTCATTGATTGCTAAAACCACAAGCACGGTAAGCCAGAATCTAATGGAAGGCGCATTGATCGTGATTTTCGTGCTGGTGTTCCTGCTTGGAAACTGGAGAGGCGGTTTGATTGTAGCCTCAACCATTCCATTATCATTATTATTTGCTTTTATCCTGATGAATGTTTTTGATGTATGGGCAAACTTAATGAGTTTGGGTGCTATTGACTTCGGGATTATTGTGGATGGTGCGGTCATCATTGTAGAGGGAACCGTCTTCCTGCTTCATGATAAGGTGCTGAAAAAACAAAACATCACGGCAAGTGTCAGGAATGAAGTGGCCTATTCTGCTTCCAGCAAAATGATGAACGCTGCTTTCTTTGGCCAACTTATCATCCTTATTGTTTTTATTCCTATTCTGGCATTGCAAGGAGTGGAAGGCAAAATGTTCCAGCCAATGGCACTCACCTTCATGTTTGCCATGATAGGCGTAATGATACTTTGTCTTACTTACGTTCCCATGATGTCAGCCTGGTTTATCCGCATGGGGAACAAGAACAAAACCTCCTGGGGCGATCGCTTTGTGATTTGGTTGGAGAACATCTATGAACCCACACTGGGCAGGGCATTAAAAAGAGCCAAATGGGTAATCGTTTCATCCGTAGTATTACTCGGTTTGGCGGTATTCACTTTTACACGTATGGGTGGCGAGTTCATTCCTCAACTGGATGAAGGGGATATTGCATTTCACATCATCTTGAAGCCCGGTAGTTCCTTGTCAGAATCCATCGAGACTTCTACTAAAATTGAGCAAATTCTTCTTGCTGAATTTCCGGAAATCAAGCACGCCATGACACGTTTTGGAGTGGCAGATGTCCCTACTGACCCGATGCCGATGGACATTGGAGATTGCTTTGTATTACTGAAACCACAGGATGAATGGGTATCAGCCGATAGTAAGGAAGAACTCGTTGAAAAAATGAAAGAAGCAGTAAGTGTGGTTCCGGGAGTAAATTATGAGTTTACACAGCCCATTGAAATGCGGTTCAACGAACTGCTTACCGGAGTAAGGGAAGATATAGCTGTTAAACTATTTGGTGAAGATTTAGACATTTTGGCTACCAAAGCCGAAGAAATGGGCAAAATCATCTCTACAGTGCAGGGAGTAGCCGACATGAAAGTAGAAGCTACAAGTGGCCTTCCTCAGATGACGGTCAAATATAACCGGCATAAACTGGCACAGTACGGCATTCATGTAGAAGACCTCAATACCGTTGTTCAATCGGCTTTTGCAGGAGGAAAAGCAGGAGTGATCTTTGAAGGAGAAAAACGCTTTGATCTGGTTATCCGTCTGGATGAACAGCACCGTAAAAGCATTGACGACCTTAAAAATCTGTACATCAATTTGCCCAATGGTTCACAAATCCCGCTAAAGGAAGTAGCCAATATCAGCTACCAGCCCGGCCCCATGCAGATTAGCCGGGACAATACCAATAGGAGAACTTACGTGGGGATTAACGTCAGGGGGCGTGATATAAAATCCCTTGTCGAAGAAATCCAGCAAAAGCTCGATGCACAGCTCGACCTCCCTCCAGGATATTATATACGCTACGGTGGGGCATTTGAAAACCTGGAACGAGCCAGCAAGCGATTGCAGATAGTGGTTCCCATTGCACTGGGGTTGATATTTCTGCTCATTTTCTTCGCTTTAAAATCATTCAAACAATCTATGATGATATACATGGCTATCCCACTGGCAGCTATTGGAGGTATATTCTCCTTGTGGCTACGGGACATGCCATTCAGTATTTCCGCAGGCGTAGGGTTCATCGTTCTCTTTGGCGTAGCCGTATTGAACGGACTGGTGCTGATAAGCGGATGGAATGAGCTGAAAGAAGAAGGCATGAGCGATTTGAATGAACGAATCCGTTTAGGGGCAAGAAGGCGAATAAGGCCTATCCTGCTTACTGCTTTAACCGATGTGTTGGGCTTTTTACCAATGGCCGTATCTACTTCTGCCGGAGCAGAAGTACAGCAACCATTGGCGACTGTGGTAATTGGCGGAATGATAACGGCTACTTTATTGACACTATTTGTGTTGCCCATTTTATACCGATGGGTAGAAAACAGAAGTGCCAAAGTGCCTGTACCTAAAGCTATGACTGTATTACTACTTGTCGGAGGAATTTCTCTCTTTTCATCCGGTGAACTGAAAGCCCAGGATGTAAACAGCAAAACCATTACTACTATAGAAGAAGCTGTTACCATCGGGTTATCGAATAATGGTAATGTGCAGGTGGCCAAAACCAACATTGAATTGCAGCAACAGGGGAAAAAAGCAGCCTTTGATCCGGGCAAGACCAATGTGGGGGTACAATATGGGCAATACAACAGTTTTGAAAACGATTTTGCCTTGAACCTGAGCCAGCAATTTGATTTTCCAACGGTCTATACCAACCAGCATAAGCTGGCAAAAGAAAAGACGGAAGGAAGTCAGATGCAACTGGCGGTAACGGAGAATAGTCTGAAACGGGACATTCGCCAAAGCTGGTATCAACTCGCTTATTTAAGAGAAAAGGAAAAATTGCTGTTGTACCAGGATACTATTTATGGCCGGTTTCTTCATGCAGCCTCTATCCGCTATGAAACAGAAGCGACCAGTTATCTGGAAAAGGCAGCAGCAGAAACCAGGGTGATGGAAATCCAAAATGCACTAAAAATCATTGCATCAGACATTACCATTCAGGAAAAGCAGCTTCGTATCTTATTGAACGATACAACCGGAATCCGGTTTATGCCGGATGTCTTAGCCGAAAGGACTGTGGCAAGCGTTCAGGATTCCGCTCAACTGGCTAACAACCCTTTGTTGGCCTATGCCAAACAACAGATTGATATTGCTGGTGCTGAAAAATCAGTGCAGTCCTCCAAAATGCTGCCGGGTTTTTCCATAGGGTACTTCAATCAGTCATTGATAGGCAGCCCAACTGCAAATGGAGATATTGCCGGATCCTCTACCCGCTTTTCGGGTGTTCAGGCAGGCATAACAATTCCACTGTTTTATGGCTCTTACAAGGCAAATATAAAATCTGCCAAACTCAAAGAGCAAATGGCAGAAACCAATGCCAATTACTACTCAACTGTTCTTCAAGGACAATACGAACAGCAGTTGCAGGAAGTATTGAAATATCGGGGCAGTTTGAGTTATTACAGGGACAAGGCTGTTCCACAGGCCAACTTAATCATTGGCAATGCTCAAAAGAGCTTTGAGAACGGAGCCATAGATTATGTAGAATATTTCCAAAACCTGAATCAGGGACTGGAACTGACATTCAATTACCTCAATACATTAAACGGGTACAATCAGGCCATTATCAACCTGGAATACCTCATTGGTCAATAATATTAAAACATAGAAAAAATGAAGACGAATATAAAAACATACATTCTGCTTTTATCAGCAGGTTTATTTTTAGCAGCCTGTGGTAATTCCGGGCATAACGAAGAAGGACATGAACATGAGAATGGAGAAGAATCCGAACACCATGAACATGGGGAAGGACATGAAGAAGAAGTCCATTTTTCGGAACAACAGTTTCAATCCCTTGCCATGAAGGTGGACACAATGCCTTTTCGCAACATATCTTCCTATGTAGAGGCCAACGGGCAACTGGAAGTACCTCCCCAAAACGAAGCTGCGGTTACAGCTATTATTGGAGCGAACATCATCAGCATCAAGGTAATAGAAGGTGATAAGGTAAGCAAAGGGCAGGTATTGGCCTATTTAAGCCATCCTGACCTCATTAAGCTGCAAACCGACTATGTGAACAGTTGGAACCAGCTTCAATACCTGGAAAAGGAATACCAGCGACAAAAGAAACTTTATGAAGAAAAGGTGGGATCCGGAAAAGAGTTTCAGAAAACCCAAGCCAACTACCAGTCTATGAAAGGGACGGTAAAAGGGTACGAAGCACAGCTAAAACTGATGGGGCTGAAACTTGATAAAATGCTGAAAGGTGAGCTATATGAGCAGGTTCCGGTGGTTAGTCCTCTTGACGGTCATATCCGGTTGGTGGAAGTAAAAACGGGACAATATGTACAACCACAAACCGAAATGTTTGAAATCGTGAATATCGACCATATTCATGCCGATTTAATGGTGTTTGAAAAGGACATGCACAAGGTGAAAGAAGGGCAGAAAGTACGGTTTTCCATTGAATCATTACCTGAAAAAGAACTCGAAGCCACCATATATGCGGTAGGTAAATCTTTCGAGCAAGACCCCAAAGCGATACACCTTCATGCCGAAATTGAAAACAAAGAAGGCTTGTTGATTCCCGGAATGTATGTAAGGGGGCGAATTATGACAGACGGTGTGCAAAGCTATGCCCTGCCGGAAGCCGGAGTGGTAAGAGAAGGCGACAAGTATTTCATTTTTACTGCCAAAAAGGAAAACGACAACGGAGAAACCGAATGGGCATTTGAACCGGTGGAAGTGATTACCGGAACAAAAGACGATGGATGGATAGAAGTTAAGCTCTTGAAACCATTGCCAAAAGAAACAAAAGTTGCCTGGAACAATTCCTATTACTTATTGGCAGAAATGAAAAAGGGAGAAGCCGAACATAGTCATTAAAAAAACAATTAACATTATTTGAAATGGCACATTCTCGCAAAGGTAAAAACGGTACCAAAAACCTGAAAATCGCTTTCTTCATCAACGTAGCCTTTACGTGTATTGAGTTAATAGGCGGAATTTTGGTTCTGTCGCATTAACTCATAGTATTTAGATTTGCCACTCTAAATTGTTATTAACCGTTATGTTCAAGCGCCACCGATACCCTAAGGATATTATTCTT
>Ga0209119_1005017_pt1 | contig 10595 bp, 9 predicted proteins | sample COG_03_FD_184747 | JGI IMG/M metagenome (GOLD analysis project Ga0209119, IMG submission 184747) | Pelagic Microbial community sample from North Sea - COGITO 998_met_03 (SPAdes) (version 2) | ecosystem: Environmental > Aquatic > Marine > Neritic zone/Coastal water | place: Helgoland, sampling... | reverse complement strand
GGTGGTACAGGGATTGAACCTGTGACCCTCGCCTTGTAAGGGCGATGCTCTACCAGCTGAGCTAACCACCCCCTGAAAGAAGGAGTGCATTCTACTGAATTGAGGTTAGCTGTCAAACATTTTCTACCACTATATACATATAGTTTATACGGCCCTAAGATATGCCACCTTATTAGCCCTCCAAAGTCGTAAAAATGCAGATTTATAAAGAATTTAATGTCGAGGCAGCACATCGCCTTCCCAATGTTCCCGAGGGACATAAATGCGCTCGCTTGCACGGCCATTCTTTTATGGTGTCTATCCATGTTGAGGGGCCCATTGGCGATACCACTGGATGGGTTATCGACTTCGGCGATATCAAGAGTGCTTTTAAGCCTATCTATGAGCAGTTAGATCACCATTACCTCAATGATATTGAGGGTCTTGAGAATCCAACTAGTGAGAATCTGGCAGTCTGGATTTGGAAAAAATTAAAACCTGAACTGCCATTACTCAGCTGTATTACTATCAAAGAGACCTGTACTAGTGGCTGTGTCTATCGCGGCGATTAATTTGACCTTCAACAATCAGCAATATTGCCATAATTGTGATCGGCAACAGGCATAGCAATAGCATCTGCTGCCAGTTTATAAAGCCTAACGCCCAGCCGGCGGACAACGATGCCAGGGCTTGGAAGGTAAACACAGTAAGATCGTTGATAGCCTGCCCTTTAAACTTATCCTCTTCCTGATATGTTCTCGGTAGTAGGGCGGTTCCCGAGACAAACAGGAAGTTCCAGCCTATACCCAGCAGTACCAGCTGTAGCCAAAAACCGCTGACGCTGATATCGAAATAACCTATACCAATGGTTCCGCAGTAGCAGGTGAGGCCAGCTATCATCATGCCTTTGATACCGAACTTCTTAAACAGAAGAGGGGTGATCAGTGATGGCAGAAACATGGCTGCAATATGACTCTGAATCACCCATTTGGTATCAACCAGCGAATGACCGTAAATATGGTGCATGCTGATCGGTGTGCCGGTCATGACAAAAGACATTACAACAAATGCTATTGCGCCGCTGGTCACCGCTAATACAAAGGTTGGATTGCGGATGATGCTCAGAGTCGGGCGGGCGACAAGGGTTCGCTGTTTTTCAACAACGGCTGTTGGTTTATAGAATGCCAATATTACTGCACCCAGTATCACGGTCGCAGCGGCCAGCCAATAGGATCCCTGATAATCCACTGCGGTTAGATGAACGCCGGCAACTGCCAGCTCTGGACCGATAATGGCTGCCACAATACCGCCACACATCATTAATGATGCGGCGGTTGGGCCAGCTTCCGGGGCTACAGATTCCATGGCCGCAAAACGTGTCTGCTGCAGTGCGGCATTGGTTGAGCCGAGCAGGAACGCGGCAATACAAAATAGGCTAAAACTCTGTTGTTCAAGGGCACTGCCGGATAGCCAGCAGGCAAAGATGCCGAGCGCCATAAATACCCAAAGGGCATGCTTGCGCCCCAGTTGTTGCATACAGCTTGTGGCGGGCAGAATGCTGGCTGCTGTGCCGACAACGGTAAGGGCTATGGGCAGGGTTGCCCATTCTGCTGAGGGGGCTAAATCGGCGCCTACAAGGCTGCCGACCAGTATCGTCAGGGTCATAATTGAGGTGGCTAGTGCATTGCTTAGGCTTAGTATCCAGACATTTTTGAAACCGGGGGCAGAAATTATCTTCACAGGGGTTCTCTTAGGCTAGTGGATGAATTGTTGACTTGATGACCTGAAACATTGGGGTGTTTAGGTGATCCTGCGTTATTTCGTATTGAACCTATAGATTTATATAGCAACTGAAACAAACGAATCTAACTATACTTTATATATGCAAGCCTATGGATGACTGAAAGTATGAATCATTAAAAGATTTCAAATCAATTGGTAGAACAGGTTTATGTAGGCTACTTTTAAGGGATTGAATGAGGTTTTAAGCTGGTTTTAAAGAAGCTGTTTAAAAGGCTCTGGATAATCTTTTACTCATGGAAAAGGCATAAAAAATTATGGATAATAATGATCAGCCAACTAATATAGAAACTACCACTGAAACTATCAGCGAAGCTGTCTTCGCAGCAGTGCTTGATAATCATGCAGTCAAAAAGTCAGGCAAAGTTGATACGATTGATGCCTCGATGCTGCTCGATGATTTAAATGTAGACTCTTTGGAAAAACTCTCTCTGGCGATGGATTTCGAAGATCAGTTTTCTGTTGAAATCAGTGATGAAAACATTGAGGAATTTTTAACCGTCGGTGATTTTATTAGCTTTCTTGACAAGGCTGTCGCCGAGTCAAAAAATGATTCTGCAGAGCCGACAGACGCGGAGCTTGCTGAGCAAGCCAGCTGATGATTTAGCTGAGGAAACAAGTCCTACCTAGATGCTGAGTCATAGCATTCTCCTAGTCAGAGTGTCTGAAGAGTTTCTCAACAGTGCCTGACAGGCACTAACTACTGTATACTGCCGCCGCGAATTTAGCCCTGCACTCTTGGGTATCTAATAATTTAAAGCGGTTTACAACATGGTAGAAGTCGGCAAGTTCAATAAATTAGAGGTCGTTAAAGAAGTAGACTTTGGTGTCTATCTGGATGGCGATGATCTGGGCGAAATTCTATTGCCCGCACGCTATGTTCCTGAAGATTGCGAGATTGGCGACTGGCTAAAAGTGTTTCTCTACTTTGATTCCGAAGATCTGTTGATCGCCACCACTGAAGCCCCCAAGGTTGAAGTTGGCCGCTGCGAAATGCTTAAGGTGATTGATATCAACAATGCCGGTGCCTTTATGGATTGGGGGCTGCCAAAAGACCTGTTGGTTCCCTACAGCGAGCAGCATAAGCCGATGGAAGAGGGCTATTCCTACGTGGTTTATGTATTCCATGATGAGGACAGCGATCGCATTGCCGCATCGACAAGATTGCAGGATCACCTTGAGGAAGAGTCTGTATGGCTAAAACCAAAACAGTCTGTGGATCTTCTGATTGCTGGTCGCACTGACCTGGGTTACAAAGCGGTTATCAATGATAAGTATCTGGGTTTAATCTTTCGCGGCGATGCTTATAGACCATTAAAAATTGGTGAGCGCCTGCCCGGTTTTATTAAGAGTATTCGCGGCGATGGCAAGATCGATCTATTGATCAGTCAGGCGACTCTGCAGGGTGATCACGATTTGGGCGAGCAGATTATTCAGCACCTGCAGGCCTCTGGTGGTCAATCGACGCTCACCGATAAAAGTCCGCCAGAAGAAATTTACGCTGTATTTAAAGTGTCTAAGAAAAAATATAAGCAGGCGCTGGGGACTCTTTACAAGAGTAAACGTGTTCTGCTTAAACCCGGCGTGGTCGAGCTGGTTTAACCAGCTCTTCTTAACCTGCTAAGAAAACCACAGTCTTGTTGCCGTCGAGAAATACGCGGCGTTCAATATGGTAGGTAATTGCTTTTGCCAGCGCCATACACTCGTTGTCGCGACCGACACGCACCAGATGATCGGGTTTGTAGTTGTGATCAACACGAGCCAGCACCTGCTCAATAATTGGCCCTTCGTCCAAGTCTGATGTCACATAGTGAGCGGTGGCACCGATTAGCTTTACGCCGCGATCATAGGCCTGATGGTAGGGCTTGGCGCCCTTAAAGCCGGGCAGGAATGAATGGTGGATATTGATGCAGCGTCCGCTTAACTGTTTGGTCAGGTCATCTGAAAGTATCTGCATGTAACGCGCCAGTACTACTAGTTCCGTATTGGTTTCATCGACAATTTCTATTAGCCGCTGTTCTTGCTGAGTCTTGGTTTCAGGCGTGACTGGCAGGTGAATAAAGCGTACTCCCTCGCGTTCAACCATGGCGCGCAGATCCTGATGATTGGATACCACTGCAGTGATTTCCATATTAAATTCACCTTTGCGACGGCGGTAGAGAATATCGTCTAGGCAGTGGTCGTATTTGGAGACCATAATCAGGGTTTTTACTGGCACCTTGGGATCGTGGATTTTCCAATCCATAGCAAAGGTTTCAGAAACCGAGCTAAAGCCACTTTTAATATCTTCAATCGACGGTGAATTTCCCTGCGGGCGAAATACGGCGCGCATAAAAAACTTATCGGTCGATTCATCATCAAATTGCTCAAGGGCACAGATATAGCAGTCTCTATCGGCAAGAAAGCCAGTGACTGCGGCGATAACACCACTGCCGGCACGGCAGGTTCCGGTGAAGATATAGTTGTTGGCATCTTCGGGCATAGTGGTCATAGTTTTCGCCTAGTAAATAATTTAAGCCGCTGATTATAGGGGCCCACGAGCAAAGATAAAATAGCTGTCTGTGCTTTAGCACTGGGCAATTAGCCATTAATAATAGCGAGAATGCTGTAAACTAAGTGAAAATAATTCGCGCCAAAACTTACTTTAAGAGCTATGCCTAAAAATCGACTCATTATTATCGCCCTTATTTTTACTCTGTCTGGCTGTGCTACTTACAAGCCGAGTCAGGTTGAGGATGTCTGCAAAATATTCCGCGGTGAAACCGACTGGTATAAAGCGGCACGCAAGGCGAATAAGCGCTGGGGTACGCCCATAGGCCTGATGATGGCGATTATTAAGCAGGAGTCGACTTTTAGAGCGGATGTGCGCCCGGATCGACCGAAGTTTCTGTTTATTCCTCTGCCACGTAAATCTTCTGCCTACGGCTATGCTCAGGCGCAAAACCCTGCCTGGAACGATTATCGTCGCGATACTGGCAACTGGAGCCATGACCGCGATGAGTTTTCCGATGCGATAAATTTTGTTGGTTGGTATACAGATAAAACCCACAAAAATCTCGGCATTTCCAAATGGGATCCGTATAAACAGTATCTCGCTTATCACGAGGGTTGGGGTGGTTACAAAAGGGGTACCTACAAAAAGAAAGCCTTTTTAACCGGTGTTGCCGCCAAAGTGAAAAGACAAACTGAAACTTACAATGCGCAATTGCAAAAATGCAGTAAAAGTCTCGATAGGGCAGTAAGGGGATGGTGGCCATTCTAAGGGTATAGACGTGCAGGCAAATTATGTGGTCTTATTGCCAGAATAATTATAAAAACGGTGCAAAAAACCACTGTTAGAAAAGTACTGTTAAAAAGCGCAGAAGCCTATGAATCACTTTGATGTAATAATAATTGGTGCTGGATTGTCCGGCATAGGTGCCGCTTGTCATTTAACCCGCAGTCAGCCACATAAAACCTTCAGTCTAATCGAAAGCCGCGATGCTATGGGCGGCACCTGGGACCTTTTTCGCTACCCAGGTATTCGCTCGGACTCGGATATGCATACGCTGGGTTATAGCTTTAAGCCCTGGCGGGATAAAAAGGCGATTGCCGATGGCACTGCCATTCGTGAGTATATTAAGGCGACTGCCGCTGAATACAACATTGAAAAACATATCCAATATCAGCGTCGGGTGATCTCGGCAGCATGGGATAGCAAGGCTGCGAAGTGGACTCTAACCATTCAGCATGCCGGCGCTGAAGATGAAACTCTGACCTGCAATTTTATCTATAGCTGTACTGGTTACTACCGTTATGACCAAGGCTACACGCCAGAATTTCCCGGCGCAGAGCAGTTTAAGGGGCAGTTAATTCATCCCCAGCAGTGGCCCGAGGATTTCAATTACAGCGGTAAACGGGTGGTGGTAATTGGCAGTGGTGCCACGGCTATTACGTTGGTGCCTGCTATGGCGAAAACTGCTAGCCATGTAACCATGTTGCAGCGTTCACCGACCTATGTGATCTCACGTCCGGATACGGATATGGTCAGCAGAGCGCTGGGCAAAGTTCTGCCTGAAAAGCTTGCCTATGGTTTAACCCGCTGGAAAAATGTCAGCCTGCAGGCACTGATGTTTCAGCTAAGCAGACGCTATCCATCGCTGGTAAAGAAGTTGCTGCGCAAGTCGGCGCGCCACTGGCTCGGTGATGACTTCGATATAGATACCCATTTTAATCCTCGCTACAACCCCTGGGATCAGCGTCTCTGCCTGATACCCAATGGCGATCTGTTTTGCTCGTTGCGCGAGGGCAGCTCATCAATAGTGACCGATCATATTGAGCGATTTACCGAGAATGGCATTCAGTTAAAGTCTGGTGACTTTCTCGACGCGGATATTGTTGTTACTGCTACAGGTTTAGAGTTATCTGTGTTGGGTGGTATGCAACTGTCAGTGGATAATAAGCCAGTCAAGATTCCTGACACTACTGGATACAAAGGGATGATGTTTAGCGATGTGCCGAACTTTGCCCTTGCCGCTGGTTACACCAATGCCTCTTGGACATTAAAATGTGATCTCACCAGCGAGTATGTCTGCCGCCTGCTGGCCTTTATGGATAAGCAGGGCTATCAATATTGTGTGCCGAGCATTAATGATCCCGATATGCAGCGTATACCCTTTCTCGATTTAGCTTCGGGTTATGTGGATCGCGCTATAGATCAATTCCCCAAGCAGGGTGACAGGGCGCCATGGCGGCTCTACCAAAACTATCTGCTGGATATTTTAAATTTGCGCGTCGGCTCGGTGCGCGATAAGGCGATGAACTTTTATCGCCTCTAGTTCAGTTCTGCTACATCATCATATCGCGGGTGGCATTGAGCAGGTCTGGGTACTTTTCACCGAGCTTGGCTGTCCAGTAGACAAACCAGTATTCAATATTTTGCAGAAATGACATCTCAACCATTTCTGGCAGGCGCTGCTGTTTATCCTTGAGATATGCATGAATGGCTTCAGCATCATCAGTATCCAGGGTCTCATAAAAACCGATCATGCCTTTGTGGGCATAGGCACCGCCGAGCACAATGCCGATAAAGTCGTTGTGGGTCTGCTCAGTCATATAGCGCAGGTCGGGAACTATATGGTTGCTCTTAGCGCTGATGCCATGGCAAGAGGCGCAGTTCTGTCCGTAGAGAACTTCGCCTTTTTTAATCGTCTCGGGATCGCTGTCGACCTTTTGAGTCAGGGGCAGAATGGCAGCCAAATTTGCTTCTTGCCGCAAATCTGCATGCGATCGAGTTTGCTCAAAGTCGCTGCGCTTAAAGACTAATAATTTATTCTGGTTTACTTTGTTGCGCATTAATTCTTCGCCGACGGTGAGCATCACTGTGCCGCCACTGCCTTGGGCAACGGCGATATACTGTTCACCATCGAGCTCGTAGCTGATCGGTCCGGCAAGAATGGCGCTGTCTGATTGGTATTGCCAAAGGGGGGTGCCATTCTCGGCATCATAGGCGACAAAAGTGCCATCCCAGGTGCCTTGAAAAACCAGATCGCCAGCGGTACTTAAAATGCCGCCATTGGAGGGTTTGTCGTGGTGGACCTGCCAGGCTCGCTGTTTTTTAATGGGATCCCAGGCCACCAGTTCGCCATACACCAGTGCATCCATAGAGGCCTTGGCGGCCACCCAACTTTTTGGATCGCGACTTTCATTGAGATCTACGCCGGTATTCCAGCGGTCGACTCTATAGACCACAGAGTCCTGGGCGCTGTAGTAGCCGGGAATATTTTGCACCGGAATATACATTAGGCCGGTTTTATTACTGAACGACATTGGCTGCCAGTTATGAGCGCCGTACGGGGAGGGCCAGATATAGGTGGAGCCGTAACGTTGATAGTCGGCATATTTGCTTTCAACCGGTCGGCCTGTGGCCATATCCACATGGCTGGCCCAGGTGATATGAGTGTAGGCATCGGCGGATAGCAATTCGCCAGTTAGTCGGTCGAGAACATAGAAGAAACCATTTTTAGGGGCCTGCATAATCACTGAGCGCAGTTTGCCTGCAATCTCGAGCTCAGCCAGCACCAGCTGTTGGGTGGCGGTGGAATCCCAATTATCCTGTGGGGTGACCTGATAGTGCCAGATATATTCGCCGCTGTCGGCACTCAGGGCGACAATAGAGCTGAGGTAGAGATTGTCACCGCCACCGGGGCTGCGCAGATCGCGATTCCAGGGCGAGCCATTGCCGGTGCCTATATAGATTAAATCCAACTCTGGGTCATAGACCAGTGAGTCCCAGGCGGTGCCACCGCCGCCGCCATTCTGATACCAGTAATCACCGCTCCAGGTTTCCAGGGCGCTCTCTAGAGCTTTGTTTTCCTGCGGCTTATTGGGATCGCCGGGCACGGTGTAGAAGCGCCAGATCTGCTCGCCTGACTCAGTGTCGTAGGCGCTGACAAAGCCGCGTACACCCAGTTCGGCACCGCCATTGCCGATAATAACCATGCCTTTTTCTACGCCTTCTTCAACTCGCGTAATCACCCGAGGTGCACCAGTAATACTGTAGTTTCCGTCGGTGGGGGTGGTTTGAATCGACCAGTTCTCGGTGCCAGTTTTGGCATCCAGTGCAATTAATCGGCCGTCTAGAGCGCCAAAAAATACCTGTAGTTTGGCATCGCGTTCACCTTGCCAGAGAGCAACGCCGCGATTGACTGGGCCGCAGCAAGTTTTCGCTAAATGGGATTTAGCGACCTTGGCATCGTAGTGCCAGAGCTGCTCGCCACTGCGCGCATCGAGGGCGTGAACATGACTCCAGCCAGTGCTGATATAGATAACGCCGTTGTGGACTAGAGGCGTGGCTTCCATACCGCGCGCGGTAGAGAATTTAAATGACCAGGCGATGTCGAGCTGGCTAATAGTGTCGCGATTAATTTCGCTTAGGGGGCTGAAGCGCTGTTCTTGATAATCTCGTCCATAGCTGAGCCATTGCCCCTCTGGGTTGGTAATAGATTGCTCGTTGAGCGGCGGATTAGTTGTCGCCTGTGCTGACAATAGGATGCTGGCAAGGATAGCGGGTAGGCAGTATCTGAGAAAAGTCATTGGCATGTTTTTCCTCTGTGCAGATTAACTGGACATTAATGCGCTAAGCATCTCGACAATAATTTCAATGCTTGCAGATTTGCTGAGGGCCTGAATATTTCGCAAGCGATGCCACATTTCAAAGGAGGCGATGCTATCTACGGCCTGACGTTTGTTTTCTGAAATGGTCTTCAATTCGGGTAGCCATTCATCGAGATCTCTGCGCAATTGGTGCTGGTAGTCGAGATGGCTTTTTTGTAAAACTGCCGAGTTCCAGCGCCGTGCAGCGCCGGAAAGTATCATATTACTGATGGTTTCATAGGCATTGGCATGACATTCTGTGGCGTGCAGTATGCGCTCTTCGAGGCTGCCACTGCGATCGCCGCCGATAAACAGACCGCGGTATTCTCTGTGGCAGAGTTCATTGGCGGTTTCGAAGATACTTTCCATATCTTCAAAATGTCTAAATACCGATCTTATGCCAACGCTGGCGTGGTCAGCCACCTGCTGAGCGGTGGGAACAAGGTTTCCCTGTCTGATCAGTTCCAGCATGGATTCGATAATCAGCTGACGGCTACGATCGCTGCGCATGCGGCGGCCATCTGGTTTGCTGGTCTTAGACTCTGTTTGCGGCATTGAGGTAATTTCTCTATGGGTGAATCATAATGCTTGCAGAGTTACATGTTGGCAGGCATGGTGTCAATAGACTCGGGGCAGGCTGGAGTGTCAAACGAGCTTATATTAGAGATAAAATTATGACTGATAAGTTTGAAGAGCAGGGTGGCGCTGCGACTATGGATCCAAGTCCTCTTCGTCGCTGGCTGACCTCGACCTTACTAAGTCGCATGCTAAAGCCGCAGTGGCTGTTAAAAAAGCGCGCAAAATTTGCACGTCAGCGCACTAAGAGCGGGGCGCGCCACCGGGTTGAGTTCTTTTATCAGCTGGATGATCCCTACAGCCATCTAGCTGCACAACTGCTCGTGCCTCTGCTTGAGCGCTATGATATCGAGCTGGATTGTTATCTGGTCAGTGGCCCGTCGGGTAGTAATAATGCTCAACCAGAACTGCTGGCAAAATATTCCCGCTATGACGCGTCGCGTATTGCCCCCCACGTTGGCCTCTTGTTTCCCGAGCTGCAACCATCTCTATTAAATAGCTACTCAGATAACTCTCTTGAAATTCTAGCCACAGCAATTCTCGCTGCTCAGGATTCCAGTGGTTTTATAAATTGTGTGGCTCAGGTAGGGCAGGCCTTTTGGGCCGGGGATAAGTGCGCGCTAGAGTCTCTGGCGGCGGAACATGATTGTGCACCCGATGCTATCGCAGCCCTTCTTGAGACCGGGAATGCCCGTCGGGATAAGCTGGGTCATTATTCTGGGGCGATGTTTTATTCTGCCGGCGAATGGTATTGGGGTGTTGATCGCCTTCATTATCTGGAAACTCGCCTGCAAGAATTAGGGGCTGAATATAAGCCGCAGAAAACTCTGTTGGTACCGCGCCCTGAAATCGATAGCGGTCCATTAAAAGATAATGGCAGCCTGCAGCTGGAAGTTTATGTTTCCCTGCGCAGTCCCTATACAGCCATTAGTTTTGATCGGACAGTTAGGTTGGCTGCAGAGGCTGGCGTTGAGTTGGTGGTGCGTCCGGTTTTGCCGATGGTGATGCGCGGTGTGCCGGTCAGCCGTCAGAAGGGGTTGTATATTTTTACTGATGCCGCTCGCGAGGCCCTTGAGTCTGGTGTCGATTTTGGTCGTTTCTATGAT
>Ga0209119_1005012_pt1 | contig 10600 bp, 7 predicted proteins | sample COG_03_FD_184747 | JGI IMG/M metagenome (GOLD analysis project Ga0209119, IMG submission 184747) | Pelagic Microbial community sample from North Sea - COGITO 998_met_03 (SPAdes) (version 2) | ecosystem: Environmental > Aquatic > Marine > Neritic zone/Coastal water | place: Helgoland, sampling... | reverse complement strand
CATTGCCAAAAATACAGCTAGTGACATTCTCACTTATGGCATTGCAACTCCAGCTAGCACAGGCATCATTACTGCTAACTCTATAGATGTGTATGTTCCTTATGGCACTTCCTTAGCTAATCTTACTGCATTATTCACCACCAGTGATAGTGCTACAGTTTCTGTACTTAGCACTACGCAGACCTCGGGTGTTTCATCTAATGACTTTTCTAGTACAGTATCGTACCTTGTTGTGGGTCAAAATACAGCCTACTCCAAAACGTATATAGTAAATGTATATGTGAGTGATAACCAAGCACGTGATCTCCTGAGTTTTGACATAGTAACTCCCGCAGCTTCTGGCACCATCACGTCTATAGACACAGCCACTGGAACTGTACAAGTGCATGTGCCTTATGGCACTGCGTTAGATAATCTTACGGCCACATTTACTACGAGTGATAGTGCTCAGGTCTACATAGACCAAACGGAGCAGCAGAGTGGTACTACCTCAAATGATTTCACCAATGTACTAGACTATAAAGTAATAGCACAGGATACTAACTACTCTAAAACATACGCAGTCACGGTGAGCCTACTGCCCAATACTGCTGCGGAGCTCCTTGATTTTAGTATACAGAATCCAGCAGCAGAAGGCACTATCACCAGAGATACTACAGGAGGAACCGTAGCTATCACCGTCTCTACAAGTACCAATCTGAAAAACTTAATTGGTCTATTTACACTTAGTGAAAATGCAACCGCCTCTGTAGATGGGGTATTACAAGAAAGTACAGTTACGGTTACCGATTTCAGTGATGATGTTAAATTTATAGTGACCGCTGAAGATGCTACTACCAGCAAAATATATATTATACAAATAACTAAAAGTGCTAGCTCTGTAGCTAAAATAGCCAATGGCATACTGACTGTATATCCTAACCCAGCCAACAATGAAATACGTATACACTCCGAAGGAGAACAAGTGAATAAGGGTACATATGCAATCACAGATGCAATGGGACAAGTAGTGAAAGCAAGTAAAGTGAACGATGAGGCCACCCGAATAGATATCTCAGACTTAGCTATAGGTATCTACTACCTAAAAATTAAAACAAAAGATGGATACTGGATAGGCAAGTTTTTGAAGGAGTAGTTTCTACTTCATCGAGCCGCATAGTAAATGAGTGCAAACGTTAACTAACTAAGCATATATATAGCAAGTTAGTCGGCAACTAAAATAAATCTTGTGTACTAGGAATCAGATTTACTTTCCAAAAAAATAGGTGTACCTCATAGGTGCAGGCTCTGAGAATTTTTACTCTTTTAGCAGTTATTAGTGTACATTTGAATTGAAAGAAAGCTAGAACACCCAACCTTACCCCTAGCCAATTACAAACGGTTGTAAACGTTTACCAAATGACACAATAGATAGCCGATAACTTGTCCGCCTCTGGCGGATATGTGCCGGTTACATACACAATACCGTTCTCTGTAATAGTAGAATAATTAATAAAATGCAAAATAACACCAATGACATTTGACAATTAAGTCAGACTGATATTTTAATCTGTATATTTTCATTTTAACAAACTATCTTTTTTATCTATGTTATTTTTATTAAATCTACGAAATTAAAACATTACAATTATGAAATACATAACTATATTACTTCTTCTTATAGGGTTCTCTTTTCCTATTTCCGCACAACAAACTATCAATGGATCTATTATGCACGATGGAATTCAGCGAGACTATATTCTATATATTCCAGCCATGTACGATGGCAATACAGATGTGCCTTTGATTCTAAATTTTCATGGAATTAATAGTAATGCAAACGAACAAATGCAATATGGCGATTTTCGTGATATAGCTGATACAGAAGGTTTCCTTTTGGTTCATCCTGAAGGCACTCTATTGAATGGAGGACAACATTGGAATGTAGGCTTTACAGCTGGAAGTACAGCAGATGATGTAGGTTTTACCGAAGCATTAATTGATGAATTAGCAAGCCTATATACAATTAATTTAGATAAAGTATACGCAACAGGGATGTCCAATGGCGGATATATGAGTTTTTTGTTGGCTTGCCAATTGAGCGAAAAAATCGCAGCTATTGCCTCTGTAACTGGCTCTATGACTCCAGGGACTTATAATGCCTGTAACACCCAACACCCGACACCAATTCTGCAAATCCATGGTACAAGTGATGGTGTTGTCCCATATAATGGTGATACTTGGACACGATCCATTGAAGATGTTATATCTTATTGGGTTAATTATAATAATTGTGATACTAACCCAACAATTACGGTTTTTCCAGATATAGATCCTTCAGATGGAAGCACCGTAGAACATAGTGTTTATGTAGGAGGTGATAATAACGTAACTACTGAACACATGAAAATTATAGGAGGCGATCATACTTGGCCAGGCTCAGCTTTTAATTTCCCGGGAACAAACTATGATATTAATGCTTCAATGGAAATTTGGCAGTTCTTTTCGAGATTTGACATTAATGGAACATTGTCTGTCAATGAATTTGATAATAAACAAGTGACCATCTATCCAAATCCAACCAATTCAAAAATTAAATTATCATTGAACTTTTCTAAGGAATTGAATTATGAGTTGTTTTCTTCTATAGGCAAGCTATTGATTATTGGAACAATTAAAACAAATAATCAAGAGATTGATTTATCAAATTTATCGCCTAATATGTACTACTTGAAATTAGGTAATCAGGTATTTAAAATTTTAAAGTCCAATTAAAATCATTTGATGAAATATTTGATAGAAAACTACAGAAAACACCGTATAAAATTTATTGCTAATTCTAGCCTACGTACGAGTCCCGATAGCTATCGGGACTCGTTGATTTTCTATTCGGTTCGTATTTACTAAATTTATTACTTTACCTTGAAACAAATCATACACAAACACATTATGGCTAATTAAAAATGAAGCACAAAATAACAATTTTGATTCTGATAATATCGAATTTCTCTTTTGGACAGACAGAAAACCATAAAGAAAAATTTAGACAATTAGAGCCTGATATTTGGTTAGGTACTTGGGATAAAGAAAATTCTAGTAAATCAATAAAAGTTGACACTTTAAGTTATGATGACATCCCTAAAACAATTGATTTTAGAGGAACTGTTGTTGAAGCTCTCAAATGGACTGATTCCAACGGTGAGAATATTTTAATTCAAACTGTAACAGGACATTTCACTTGGAAAGACTATGATAAAGATTCATCCGACTACATGCTTCAAGACAAATCTGAATTATACGCATACCTGTTTCAAAAAAACAATTCTAATAGCGATTATAAACGAAAATGGAGAATTTACGACTATACCGAATGTTTTGGTGTTGATTGGTTTACAGGATTTACACCAAAAGCGACTACAATTACAGATTTAAATACTGATGGTGTAACGGAAGTAACAATGCCATATGTTTCAATTTGTCGTGGTGGAATGGATCCTGGAACTTTGAAAATAATAATGTACGAAGGAAGTACCAAATATGCGTTAAGAGGTTCTACTATGCTTATGTGCGAAAGCGAAAATCCGTATGGCGGAGAATTTGCCGAAAGTGAAAACTTAAAAGCGAACCCAACATTTAAGAATTTTCTAATAAAACATTGGAATAGAAATAAATGTGAAAACTAAAAACATGAGTCAATTCAATTGTTTTTGTACCTTTATACATAGAAATACGATTATCCTATATGCTTTATAAAATATTTAGATGGCTTTTTCACTTGACTACAAAAGCCTATTTCCGATCTATATACCTACAAGGGAAAGATCAGATACCACCAAATGGTAAACCAGTAATTTTTGCGGCAAACCACCCCAGCTCATTTATGGATCCCATATTGCTTGCCGTACACCTAAAAAGAGCATTGTATTTTTTAGTACGAGGAGATGTGTTTAAAAACAAATTCGCAAGTCTCCTTTTTGATAAGCTACACATGATTCCAGTGTACAAACCGGATCTGTCTCCAGGCCAAACTCATAAAAACGAAATGATTTTTGAAAAATGTCACGCACATCTTGGACGTAATAGTAATGTGATGATTTTTCCTGAAGGCACCAGTAAAACTGAGCGACGACTACGACCCATAAAAACAGGTGTCGCTAGAATAGCGTTAGGAGCTGAGGCCAAACATAACTTTGAGCTAGACTTAACTATTTTACCCATTGGCTTAAATTATTCCAATCCACATTATTTCAAAAGTGATGTATTCGTCAATATAGGCGAGCCTATACGAGTAAGTGAGTACAAGGACATATATATCAAAGATCCTAGGGAAGCCGTATTGCAACTAACAGAACGTGTAAAAACGGAGCTTGAAAAACGTATTGTAATAATAGAAGATGAGCAACTCGAAAAGTTAATTCAACAAATAGAAATTCTTTATAGAAGTAAACTAAGAGACGAAAGTAAACTGGGAGGAAAAGCAATACAAGATTTTTACTTATCTCAAGATATTGTGAAGGCAGTGGAATACTACGCTAAAAACAAACCAGAATTACTGAAAGATTTTGAGCAAAAAATCACCTACTATCTAAAAGAGTTAAAAGGCTTAAAGATAAGAGATACACAAATAAGAACGTCTTCCGTATCCTTCAAATTCCTTTGGACGCTGCTTTATTTCACAATTGGGTTCCCTGTGTTTTTATATGGCTTCATTACAAATGTGATTCCCTTTAAACTAGCTGAGTTCATCTCAGGAAAAATCCTAATCAGAGAAGATTTTGTAGGATCCATAAAAATAGCCGTAGGTATGTTAGTCTTTATACTAATCTACGGTATAGAAGCCACTCTATTTGGCACTTTCACAAATGTCTTATGGGGCATTCTATTTTGTATTAGTCTATATCCAGCAGGTTTATTCACCATGGACTATTTCAAAACCTACTATAAAGTACAAGGCACTATTAAATACATGAGACTATTTATGCAAAAAAGTAACTTAGTCACTAATCTAAAGACAACACGGCAGGAGTTAGTAGATGAGCTTGAGAACAGGAAAAAAGAATTTTTAGACCAACGGGAAGTATGACACTTCTATTTGCAATAAGACCCTAATTTTCTCTACAACAAAAGACAAGCACGCTTCGCTCCTATAGTAAACGATAACAAATGAATAAATTTCCCTAAGCATTTGCAAATGTTTAGGCACCTTTTCTTATCACTATTTTAGCGTATTTTTGGAATGTAAATATATTAGATTGCAAGCTTAATCCGTATATAAAAAAATGCAGGTGTAGTTCTAAAATAAAGGTCGTTGCACGTTTGCTACATCTTATTATCCTTCGGAAAATCCTCGCACGCTAACGCATAACTTGCCATATACTAACGTAACCAAATCACAAGATATAAAACATGAAAATTCAAGAATTATATTCCAAGCAGCAAGTATTCTTCAACTCGAATGAAACGAAGAATATTAGTTTTAGAATTGAGCAATTAAAGAAATTTAGAAAAATATTGGAAGAGAATGAAAGCGAACTTTATGCTGCAATATTTGAAGATTTTGGAAAGTCAGAATTTGAAACCTTTGAGTCTGAACTTTCTTTATTGTATCACGAAATAAATATTTTCGTCAAAAACATACAAAGGTGGAGCAGGCGAAAGAAAGTATCTACGGGATTAATCAATTTCCCAGCTAAAAGTTATATCATACCCGAACCACTTGGAGTAACTTTAGTTATCGGAGCGTGGAACTATCCTTATCAACTTTCTATGCTTCCAGCTATAACATCTATAGCCGCAGGTAACACAGTAATCATAAAGCCGAGTGAGCTGACTTCTAAAACATCAGCGATAATGGCTAAAATTATCAATACTAATTTTCCTTCTAATTTCTTGCACGTAGTAGAGGGAGGCATACCCGTAACTAAAGAACTATTGACTCACCGATTTGATAAGATATTTTTCACTGGCAGTATCCCCGTTGGCAAGATTATATATCAAGCAGCCGCAAAGCACCTTACTCCCGTCACACTTGAGCTCGGTGGCAAAAGTCCTACTTTTGTACTAGCAGATTGTGATATTAACGTAACAGCAAAAAGAATAATCTGGGCCAAATTTCTGAATGCTGGACAGACTTGTGTGGCTCCTGACTATATTTTAGTGGACCAATCAATAGAGACAAAATTCTTAGAAGCATTAAGGTCTAACATAAAGGAGTTTTATACAGTCTCTAGGGATACATCCGATAACTATGTACAAATAATAAATACTGCAAATTTTGATCGTTTGCAAAAACTGCTGGATCATGATAGGATATATTATGGCGGCAAAATAGATAGAGAAAGACGATTTATAAGTCCAACGATTTTACAAAATATTTCATTTGATGATGAAATAATGCAGGATGAAATTTTCGGGCCTATTCTTCCCGTTGTATCCTATTCAGATTTAGATGAGGCTATACAGCACGTAAAAGCAAGACCCAAACCTCTAGCGTGCTACGTTTATTCTAAGAATAGAAAAACAATAGCAAAAGTGCTCAAAGAAGTGTCCTTTGGCGGGGGTGCAGTAAATGAAAGTGTAATGCATTTTGCGAATAGTAACCTTCCATTTGGCGGTGTAGGCTTAAGCGGAATGGGAAGCTACCATGGGAAATCTGGCTTTGACACCTTTTCTCATTTCAAGAGTATCCTAGATAAACCATTTTGGTTTGAAGCCAATATTAAATATTCTCCATACTCAAAAAACAAGTTAAAAATAATAAAATGGCTTTTCAAGTAAGCTAGGGTTAATTAACATTGTATACAAAGCGATATGGCCGATAATCTTGGAACAGAAAAAATGGAGTACGACTATATTATAATTGGCAGTGGTTTTGGTGGTTCGGTGAGTGCTCTTAGATTATCTAAAAAAGGATATTCTGTTTTGGTGATCGAAAAAGGAAAATGGTACAAGGCTGAGGATTTTCCTAAGACCAATTGGAATTTCAGAAAATGGCTGTGGTTGCCTAGTTTACGATTCTTCGGTATTATGAAATTAACCATCTTTAAGCATGTCGCAGTACTATCTGGTACAGGTGTAGGTGGGGGCTCGCTCGTATATGCCAATACATTACCTATTCCTAAAGCCACGTTTTTCGAAACAGGTAGCTGGAGTGCACTACTCGACTGGGAAACCGAACTAGCTCCCTATTATAAGGAAGCTTTAAGAATGCTCGGTGCTACAAAAAATCCTAAGTTGTTTGACGGAGATTTAGGACTGAAAAAAGTTGCACAAAAATTGGGTATGGAAGACAAATTTGACGCTACTAATGTTGCCGTATATTTTGGAGAAGAAAATGTAACCAAAAAGGATCCATATTTTGAGGGTATGGGCCCAGAAAGAACTGGATGCAACTATTGTGGTGCGTGCATGACAGGATGTAGAAATAATTCTAAAAACACATTAGACAAAAACTACCTGTATCTAGCTCAAAAATATGGAGCGGAAATACTCGCCGAAAATGAAGTGTATGATGTCCGCCCAATAAACGGTAAAGATGTAGCTAGTGGCTACGAAGTAGGGATAAAAACCAGCACAAAATTATTTGCCAAGAAGAGAAAAATAACAAGCAAAGGTGTGATTTTTTCTGGCGGTGTATTAGGCAGTATAAAGCTACTCCTAAAGTTAAGAGCTACCTCGCTGCCCAACATATCTGATAGACTAGGACAAGATATAAGAACTAACAACGAAACTCTGGTAAGCGTATCTAGCCTAGACAAAGACAAAAATTACTCTAAAGGTGTCGCGATAGGAAGCATTTTAGATACGGATGAAAATAGTCATCTAGAAATATGCAGATATTCTGAGGGATCTAATGCCTGGAAGCTAATACATCTACCGTATGTTACAGGCAAGACTATTTTCATTAGACTAGGAAAGGTACTAGTTTCTTTAATAAAATCACCCATCGACTATTTCAAAATCTATTTTATGAATAGTTGGGCAAAGCAAACGGTAGTACTCCTCTTTATGCAAACTCTGGATAGCACGCTGAGATTCAAGAGAAATATTTTCGGATCTATAAGTTCTACCGTTAGTACGGGTAAAAAGCCGACTCCTTTTGTTCCTGAATCAGTTCAATTGATAAAAGAATATAGTGCCGCCGTAAATGGTGTGAGCACCTCATTTGCACTAGAAACTTTAGCTGGCATTCCATCCACAGCACACATTTTGGGAGGTGCAGTAATGGGAGCAGATTCTTCAGAAGGTGTGATTGATAAGAACAATAAAATTTTCGGTTATGAGAATCTTTATATTATTGATGGTTCTATGATTTCTGCAAATCCTGGAGTAAATCCATCTCTATCAATAACGGCTATTGCAGAGAGAGCTATGGACCAAATACATACTAAAACAAATAGTTTAGGCTGATCAGCACCAATTGAAATACTTTTGAAAATTATTAATTTACGTACACCAATGTTAAAATTACTAAGAAATATAACACTCCTTTTTTGTCTATTTTTATTAGCCAGTTGTGCTTCTGAAAAAGTAAGTAATATTTTTTATCTTGAAAGCTCTGTAGCTTTAGTAGAAGCCTCACCAAAACTAGACATCTATCTACCTAAGAAATCAGAAAATAATCCTGTAGTTATTTTTATTCACGGAGGATATTGGGAAGAAGGAAACAAAGGTATGTATGGATTTTTGGGTCGTGGTCTGGCTAAGAAAGGGATAACTACCGTAATCCCAAATTATACGCTAAGCCCGAATGGCAGTTACCATACGATGGCAGAGGAAGTGGCAGCAGCCGTACAATGGACGCACGATAGTGTCGCAAAATACAACGGGAATCCTGAGCAGATATTTCTAATGGGACACTCTGCAGGCGGTCACTTGATAGCTCTGGTAGGTACTAATCCTAAGTACCTGGAAACCAAGGATATGGTAAAGGGTATAATTCTGAATGATGCCGCAGCATTAGATATGAATTCTTATTTACAAGAAAATCCACCAACCAAAAATCATAACTATGATGTTACTTGGACCCAAGACCCAACTAACTGGAAAGATGCTTCTCCTATTTATTTTTTATCTGAAAAAGTGCCACCGATGTTAATCTATGTGGGCACCAAAACATACCCTTCTATTATTTCTCAAAACAAAGATTTTGTGGAAGAACTGAAGAAGTATCAACCCACCGCAGAGATAAATTATCTAACTAAGAAGCACGTACCCATGATGAGCCAATACATCTATCCTTGGAATAAGCATTATAAAGAAATTATTGCGTTTATAGAACGGAATAAATAAACAAAACCTGCTTGCCAATTGTTACAAAATCATAGAATAACAGTTTTTAAAAGACGCTTAAAATACACAATCAGATTTCATAACAACTCAAAGTAAGATGAACAGAGTCCAATATTTAGAAGGAGAAATAGCCGATTTACGAACCCAATTACAAAAGCACAAGCTCTATGAGAATTTAAAAAGCATTGAGGACATCAAAATCTTTATGGAAAATCACGTATTTGCCGTTTGGGATTTCATGTCACTGCTCAAGAGTCTTCAAACAACACTCACAAACGTTCAAGTACCATGGACTCCATCAGCTAACCCAACTTTAGCTAGGTTTATAAATGAAATAGTACACGGAGAAGAAAGTGATCTTAATGAACTAGGAGAACCCAAAAGTCATTTTGAAATGTACTTAGATGCAATGCGTCAAGTAAATGCTAGTACAAAAGCTATGGATGCCTTTATTCTCAATTTAAAATCTGGCAAGTCTATAGACCACTCTTTTAATGAGCTAAGTATAGATACTAGAGTTATGGACTTTGTTAAATTTTCATTTTCAGTTATCGACACCAAGCAACCGCACTTAGTTGCTTCAGCATTTACATTTGGGAGGGAAGACGTGATTCCAGATATGTTTATCGAAATACTTAAAAATTCAGATTCAGAAAACACATCATACAATAAGCTGAGATACTATCTACAACGTCATATTGAGTTAGATGGAGATGAGCACGGTCCTTTATCGCTTAAGATGATATCTGAGCTATGTCAAGAGGACAATCAGAAATGGGATGAAGCACTTTCTGTAGCTAAGCAATCTCTAGAGAAAAGAATATTACTTTGGGATGCTATTTGTGAACTAATTCAAAAGAATAATATAGCAGCTATAAGCCAATAAAACGTTAGAAATAGAATACGTTTCGCCCTACAATATAGTTTTAGAGTAACTCATATAGAGGATGAATAACCTATTAATTAGCAGCCACCTGGACGTTTATTTCCCTCTTCCCTGCACCATGATAAGTACGGTGTAGATTAGAATCTTTAGGTCTAAGACCAATGAGATATTTTCAAGATATAGTAAATCGTATTGTAGACGCTCTACCATTTCGTCTACATTTTCGGCATAGCCGTATTTCACCTGACCCCAAGAGGTGATGCCTGGTTTTATCTTTTGTAGTCTCTTATAGTGTGGTGCTTTCTGTACTATTTGATCTATAAAAAACTGACGCTCAGGCCGTGGACCTACTAGGCTCATATCACCTACTAGCACATTCCAAAATTGCGGAAACTCATCTACACGCGTCTTACGTAGAAACTTGCCCATCTTAGTAATACGAGG
>Ga0209119_1005008_pt1 | contig 10605 bp, 14 predicted proteins | sample COG_03_FD_184747 | JGI IMG/M metagenome (GOLD analysis project Ga0209119, IMG submission 184747) | Pelagic Microbial community sample from North Sea - COGITO 998_met_03 (SPAdes) (version 2) | ecosystem: Environmental > Aquatic > Marine > Neritic zone/Coastal water | place: Helgoland, sampling... | reverse complement strand
CCTACCTCCGCTAACAAAAAAGAAGCAAAATACACGTCCTTAAAACTTAACTGGAGACTAAATAGGAGCAATATGAGAAAAGTAAGCAAAAAACAGAAAAAAAAGAACATATTTAGATAAATTGAAAATTGAAAATAAAAAATAATATTATAAAGATGTCAAAACTACATAAGTTAAAAGATTATTTGTTTATATTTGTAGTTATGTTTATGTTTATTGTATTTTGGGGACTTGTAGAGAAACGTAAAATAGTTGAAATAGAATTTTTAATAGCAATTGCGTTGATATATACTACTATGTTTATTATTGTTGATGTTACAACAGGACCAATTTTCATACAAAAACCAACAATAATAGTCAAACCGCCTCAATGGACATATACTTATGATGCATTAGAAGAACATTTACCTGATTGTTTAATCAGAGAAGTAATGAAGTTTCAATATATTAGTGATCCAAAATATATAGATTTTAACATATATCGAAAAAAAAATGAAAAAAAAAATACCATAATACAAAGTGTTGAATTATTACGTAAATATTTCTAACAATGAATCTCAAGCAAAAACTCCAATTGTGTGTAGTAGGCAATTTGCTTACTCTTACGATTGTTGTAGTAAGTGTAATCATATTCAACTCACACTCCCAGTATTTCTCATGGGGTCCGAATGAGAATTTGGTGGTCATCAGCGTCAAGATTGATGATTGGACTAAGTATGGGTTTCTACTTGGTTTGATCACAATTGTGAATGCGGTACAAGTGATGTCTGAAGAGATGGGAATGCCAGTTCTTGGGTTCAGTATCTACAATCCAGACAAGAAGCATATCACAGACTTTACCAAGTGTGAACTTCAGGCATACGCAAACATCATGTTCTTGATTGGTGCTATCCGGAAAGTATTTATGGTAATTGTGTCCATCACTCAGATTGACATTGCTTTGTATTCTATCGTAATCAAGGAACTCACTTCGATTATTACCATTCGGTTTCTTCTGAACGAGAAAACATTTGGAGATGAAATATTAGAAAAACCTTTGATTGAGATAGCCATCCAAAGATAGGTTCTCTGAAAAGAGAAAATACGAGTCCTATCGGTAAATAGGTGTTGGCTAATGGGACCAACTTAATAAAGACATTATATTTTTTTTTCAACATATATAATAACTGATTTTGCTCAATTATATGGAAGAAGACGATTAGCGTTTTTTTTATAAATTTAAAGATTTCTAAAGAAATAATTCTATATCATAAAATATACAAACTAAGTGTTGAATTTGTGTTACTTTATAAAGTAACAATGGACAAAATTACTAAAGGTAAAATATTAGGAAAGGGTATGTTTGGACAAACATATTTGGTAGAGCAAGAAGAAAAAGAATATGCCCTTAAAACACAAAAGATTTTAGAAAAGGATATGAAGAAATCTATGAAAATAAATTTATGGAGAGAACTGGATTTTTATAATTTTATTAATAAATTATCTGAATATGATCAAAATTATTTTATGAAAATGTATAAATACGAGTTTCATAAGTGTAAGCATAAATATGAACGACCTTTTAAAATTAAAAAAGAACACATGAAACATTTTAAACCATTAGACGATTCATTGTGGTGTATGTATACATTGTTAGAATTAAAAGGACAAAGTTTAGAAAGTTATTTAATAAAAAACAATTTATCAAAGAATACTGTATATTCATTAATTATACAATTATGTTATATAGGAAATTTAATGAAATCGAAAGGTTACACTCATAATGATTTTCACTCAGGAAATATAACAATACAGAAGTCAGCAAATCCCGTTATAAAATATAAAAATAAAAACTATATATTACCAGTTAAATTACAAGTATCTGCTATTGATTATGGAGAAGTAAAACATAAAAAGAATAATGATTCTAAATCATTTAAAGAACGACCAAATGTCGAATATTACATGGATGTATTTTTTATGTGCTGGTTTATTATAATTAAACAAGATAAACACAAATATGATTGTCATAAAAAGAATAAAAAATTACCATGGGAAAAAGAAAAATATTTTTTATACCCAGTATTAAATGAATTTATAAGGGATATTAAATTATGGAATAAAGTTAAAAATATAACAATTACTAAATTTCCAGAATCTGCGAAATATATAGAATATTATGAAAAAAATAAAAATATAGATAAATTTATTAAGGTAAGAAAAGAACGTAAAAAACACTATATAGCCCAATGGGCATTATATGATATGATTGAATATTTCGGTATATATCACCCACACGAATTCGGAAAAGCGTTTGGATGGTGTTCATACCATAAATCTTATTTATCAAAAAAAGAGATGTTAGAAATATTTAGTTATAAAAGTGCTGATGAGTTAATGAAACATTGTCTTTTAAAATTGAAATTATTATAATATTATAATACAAACATGAGTTTGCTAACATTTATGATGTTATCTGCTGGAATTCAGGCATGTGATGTTAATATAACATCTATCAATAATTTAGAGAAAATAATAGAACCCCAACTGATACGTAAAACATTTGATGATATATTCAAAACACATCCATATTTTTCGAATAAAAACAAAATTGATAGTATGCCGTATTTAAGAGCAGAGTATGTCAATACCGATGATTTTATTACGTATCATTGCGAATCATTAAAACTGATATATATCAACATCGGAATAAAACCTATTTACATAAAACAATCGTTAATTAAACTATTACAAAAAATTTATAATGAACATAATAATATAATAGATTTAACTAAAGATATGGCGAGTGATGAAATAATATTTGAAGGTAAAGAATTATAATATAATACTATGAGAAACAGATTGCCATATAGGGGATTAAAATGTGCCGATTGTAATAAATCTGCTAGAAGTAAATGTTCTTTTTGTAGATTACGATTATGTAAAACATGTCAAGATAAAAAATATATGAGAATATATTGTTGTTTTATTTGTCATAACAAATATTGTTACGATTCTTTACATTTGAAGCGTAAATGTTATGATGATGATGTATTATGTAAAGGATGTAATCATTCATATTATTATTAAAGACGAAAATGTAATGAAGTCTGTATCATTAAAATTATTAATCCCATGGGCATACGATTTCACTATTACACTCTGGACATTGGTTATTATCAGGTGTTAAACACCTGATACATTTTTCGCAGAATAAATGACCTATGTAACTATGACAATCACCGCATACCCTACAATTATGTACCGTGTTAAATATATCAACCGTACCATATCCTTCTTTTTTTAATTCAAATAACTGTTTATTACATTTATCACACGTTTTTTTCCATAAATCCAATAAGTCTTTATTTATTGGATTAAATGGATTCGGATGACACCATGTATCACAATTAAAACACACACCCTGTACCCAACTATATGAACCTTTAAACTTATCACAAAATATCATATTACAGTGTGAACGCCCGCATTTACTGGCATTTTTATTTTCACAATCGCAATTTTTTATATGATTTTGGATACTTTTCCATTCGTTATATGCCATCTTCCATCTCTTTATATCCCATTGTCTGATTTCGTCTTTAATGCTCATTGTTTATTAAAATAAAAAATAATATTCAATTTTAAATAGATAGATATAATGAACATAATAATATACGTGAATTATTTTCACAGAAAATCTTTCGAATATGCTCTTTCTCTTAATTTCCGATATTGATAAGAATGCCAAATCTTGGGAAAAATGGATATCTCCGACGGGAAAAGTATTAACTTCTGACTTTGTAAAGGAATTAAAGAAACATGGTGACGTGTTAATACCACAACCAAACTGGGTTAATTTTAGAAAATATGATAAATTAGATAATAATATAGGTTATATTAATAATGTATTTTTTTCTATCAAAGATTTAGAATTCGAAACTTATGTTAAATGGATTAAATCACAAATTCCAAGTAAGTATAAAAAATCAAATAAAATAGTTATAATTGGATTAGAACAAGGATGTCATCATGCTAAATATTTAGCAAACTCTATAAAACAATGGTGTAAAAAATTATATATTTTAGGTGATAGAATATTAAGTAAGAAGAATTACGATAAATTATGGAAATCGAAAGATTATAAAAATCGATTAAAAAAAACATACCAAAAAATTTGGAAAGATTATTTGATTGAAAATACAAATGATATAGTGATAAAAAGAATGATTGATGAACGGGATATAACAGGATTAAATAATTTAGTTAAGGGAAAAACTAGAAGCCAATATAACAAGATTAAAAAATTAGAAGTTCCTACCGTCATTTATTCATACATGAGTACACAAGAAGAGAAACTTAAGTTAAATGAAGATTTAATATCAAAATCTAAAGTAGATGTATTATACTATTATGTTATTGATGATAGTGAATATTTAATTTTTTCTAAATATATGCCAGATATATTAAATAGTATTTTAAAAACTGATGGATGATACCGATATATTTAATTGTTATAGGTGTATGAAAGAATGGGAGATATCTACATACTTAATAAAATATGAAACAAGGAAATGTAATTTATGTCATAGACCTATGTGTAGAATGTGTATGAAAGATAAAAAAAATAAAAGGATATGTCTTGTGTGTGAACTTCATCCAGAAAAACGTGAATGTTGGCAATGTGGATGGAAGCCGAATGAAAATGGGTGGAAAAACTTAGTTGATTTACATAAACATTTACGCATATACCATCCAAGTGATTATAAAAAAAAATATCACCATAGCAAACAAAATAAATATTATAATTACCCTTGTTAAGTTTTGAATGAAGTTCTCCGATACTTAATTCGACTATTTAATATTTTTTGATATTATTTGGAAATAATCTTTTTTTTAATATTTTATCATAAGTAATAGTATGCCGTATTTAAGAGCAGAGTATGTCAATACTGATGAGTTTATTACGTATCATTGCGAATCATTAAAACTGATATATATCAACATCGGAATTACCCCCATATATATAAAACAATCGTTAATTAAACTATTACAAAAAATTTATAATGAACATAATAATATAATAGATTTAACTAAAGATATGATTACTTAGATCTATTTCAGATGTAACGTATTAGGTAAGGTTAGTAACTGGAAGTCTTTAGACTTTCGTATTATACAATTTATAGTACAATTTTTACCATTAGATAAATCTCCTTTAACTTGGGGATTGATGTTAAATAAAGTCCTAATAGTTCCATTTACTATACCACCATGGGTTACGACTATTATATTTTTTTTATTCTTGGGTAATGAATTATAAAATGATTTTATTCTCTTTTTAATTTTATCCATAGATTCTGCTTTAAATTTTTTTTCTATTATTTTATCAAATTTATCAAATGATAATTCTAACTTTATTGGATCTTTTGGTAATTTATTAAATTCTTTCATATAGGCATTATGTATCTTATCACCTTCTTGTGATCCAGACATTATTCCGTGATCTAGTTCATTTATCCTGTCATCTTGAATAATTTCCGATAGGTTGATTTTTAATTCTTTCGCGATTAATTTCGATGTTTGAACTGCCCTAATAGAAGGAGATGAATAAATAATACATGATTTTCCAGAACAAAATTCTTTTTGTAAATATTTACCTGTTTTTTTCGCTTGTAATTTTCCATTTTTATTTAATGGGGTAGTTATATTTTTATCGTTAACTTTACCTTTAACATTAGCATCGGTTTCACCATGTCTAATAACATAGATAAATTGCATTTTATATATAATTATATATTATTCAAATTTGATTTTTTTAATATAAAAATATATAATTAGTAATATATAATAAATTAGATTACTAACAATGAGCGACAATAAAATATTTAACCCCAAAACTGGACGAAAAATAAAACTACACTCGTCTGCTTATAATCAATTAATAAGAGATGGGTTTACTATTGATGATGGAACTTTGAAGCCACCAGACACGAGTTTGTCGACATATGTTTATTCAACTGGTGAAAAAATTTATGTTAAAAAGAATAAAAAAATGTATAACACAATTATCAAAGATTATGATGTTGCAACTGAAGATGGTAAAGAAATATTCAAACCAAAAATAACTGATTTTGTATTTGGTTTAGCGGGAACTAAAATAAAAAGAAACTCCCAAGCATATAATAATTTAATAGATTTAGGTTATACATACAATCCTGAAACAAATAGGTTAATTTATCCTGTTGAAGTTGAAATATTTGAAATTAAAAACAATGATTTACCAGTTGGTTTAATTGATAAAATTAGAGATAATCCTAAAAAATATCATCATATATTTGTTGAAGGAGATGAATATTCAAATACATTAAATCTTCCTAAGACAACAAGACAAATTAGAGATTGGTGGTATGAAGAAATTTTATATGAGAATGCAACAAGTATACGACAAATACAATTATATCCTAATATAAAGGAAGTACATTTTGGACCGTCATATCAAGGTACTAAAAATTGTGTAATAACTGAATTAGAAAATCATTATAAAAACCGCGATTATGTTTATGATTTTAAACCTATGTATAGTCAGTTTGAAGAGGGTGTATTTGAAACTGATTTTGATGAATTAACAAAAAAATTAAAAATGTGTATATCAGTAATTGTTGGTAATAAAGAATACACATATGGTAAAACAAGAAATAATAAAGCACAATTAAAATTATATTATAAAAACAATCATATGACATCAGTAAAAACTGAATATAAAGATAAACAGCAAGAATTTGTAAATTCAAATGATTTACAAATAGATAATTTTTCTAAGAATTGTGAATTATCTAAAATTACAAATGTGATAAAGTGTAAAGATATTACTTACGCTATAGAAACTGATGAAAAAATATATAGACTTAAAGAAGATAGCGGTATTGATTTAGAAAAAGAAGATATTTATAGTGCTACGACATACTATACAAGAAAATTTTTGGAAGATAATCCACATATAAGAAAGATACCAACTAATCACGATAATATAGCTGCTATAAAAAGTATAATACAAAATGGTATCAATTTTAATAAACATAATAAGGATGGTATATGTATCGATTTGGTCAAGGCTTATAGTAATTTTCAAAATTTCCCTGAATATTCAGGGTTTCCAACTGATTTAAGTCAATGTGTTGATTGTAATAACATTGACGAAAAAGAAATAATTAATATCATTAATACATGTGAAGGTTATGCATTATGTGAAATGACTGATATATTTGAAACGTTTCACAAAGAAATCAAGTCGGGTAAAGAAGACCCATACGATAGTGATGATAATTTACATGTTTTTGACAAAAAATGTGTGCGATGGGTTTCATTTCCGTATGTTAGACATCGATTATGTCTTGATGTTCCTCCGGAACTTAATGACGTTCAAATAAGGTATATGATGATTTCAAAAGATAAAACTGATTTGAATTTAGAATATTTTAAACTTGATGATTTGAGTGTAAATAATCCAATTCCGAAAAGAGCATTACATAAAGTATTTGGTAAATTAATAAATACAACAGTTAATGATAGTTTTACAACAACCGATCCACTGGTTGGTATAAGTTATGGAGGTAGTATGGTATATCAATCGGATACATTAAATTCCAGAGGAAATTCGTGTGATCAACTATTTATTTGTAATAATTATAGGGAGAAAATATCAGACAAATATTATTATCCGCATATTACGGGTTACGTTCAACAATACACCGAAATACAAATGGAAAAAATGTATCTTCAATGCTTAAAATTAGGTGTCGAAGTTTATAGAATATGGGTAGATGGTATTACAATAAACCCTAATGATTTAGATCGCTTGATTGAAGGAACTTCAATAATACAAAAAGAAAAAAAAATACAGTTATCTAAAAACGAACTGTGGCACTTAAAGGGAAATAAAGGACAAGAGTTTATATGTAAAAATACGTATGTTAATGGTATTTCTCCAACTAAATATTCCGAAAGTTTCAATCCTTTATTGACTAATGTTGATAAATTAAAAAATCATAAATTTGTTATTATGGGCGAGGCAGGAACTGGTAAAACATATAATGTAAGAAAATTATATAATCAATTTAATAATGCAATAATATTATTACCAAAACACAATCTTAAAAAAGATTACCCAGGTTTAAATTGTGAAACTATACATATGTTTATTGAGAAACGAATTAAGTCATATGATACAATAATAATAGATGAATTTGCTATGATAAGTCAAGAGATGTTAGAAATGATAGAACAAATTTATGAAAAAACAATAATATTAGTTGGTGATTTTGGTCAATTAAAATGTATTAATGGAACACCAATCAACATACAATCTTATAATATTGTTATGTTAGAGAAGAACTATAGACAAAAGGATAAGAAATTTATAGAGTTATTACGAAAAACTCGCGAAACTGGAGATATAAGTTGGATAACCCAATCAGTTAATAAAACTGAAGCAGTTAGAAAAAAGTTTATAGTTCTTTCAGCAACACATAAAGAAATAGATAAAATAAATAAAATAGGAGATGATATAAATCCAAACCCACCTATATTATTTAATGCTGGAGTTAAACAAATTCAATTTAAAATTGATACTCCTATTAGATTTTATCAAACACATAAATCAGAGACGAATAATTATTGTGCTGGTGATATGGGTACAATAATTAACATAAATGAAGAAAAAAAAGAAATTACTATAGACCTGAAGTCTTCAGGAGAGACTTCTGGGGAACATATAGTAATTCCTATTAAATCATTTCAAGAAGCGAATAAAAAATCAAATATTATAGTGAAGAAGGCATATAGTATAACATATCACGCAGTTCAAGGAAAAACAATAACACAAAATATAGCACTTAACTTAGCAAGATTATTTGACAAGAATATGAAATATGTAGGAGTGTCTCGGGCAACTGAATATGAAAATATATATATTCTTGAAAATTAATTTGAAAAGATTTTACTACGTAAAAACATTTCGGTCAAGTATAATATTTTTTTTAAGAAATAAGTTCAGATTGGGTTGAATTTTCCCAAAATTCTTGTAATGTATCTACCGATATGTTAGCACCCGCTTTGACGGGAAACTTTTCTAAGTATTTTTCCGAGTATGTGTCGATAGTTTGTTTAATATTTTTATTACCAATCTTGTACTTTTCCTTTAATTGTACCATAGTAAAGTGTTTATGATGGCGGTCTTTAAGTATATTTGTAATTAATTCAGGTGTAATTTGAGTTCTTTTCCCAAGTTGTCTTGACATTATTTGTATTAGATAAATTAATTTCAGGTTATATTCTGGAAATTATATTTTTTTTAATATAAAAATCTCATATTCGATTGATTCAATTTTGAATAATTCAAGTTATTTATTTGTTTGTTGTTTTTTGTGTTTTTAAAGAACAAATCCTGATAATATTGTTTCGGTTGAAAATTTATTCTATTTGAAGTCTTTTGGACTTCAAATGGTATTTGAAAACCTTCTGAATGTTTTGAAAGATTTTGAGTATCAAAATAATTCGGGTTCTTTAAATACAATTCCTTTCTCAAATCTTGTTGTTGTTGCCATATTATATATAAAACAAACAATAAAAGCAAAACAAATGGCATTTGATAGTTGGTATTACCAAGTCCTTGTATTGAGTTATTATCATTACTAGTTCGCCGTTCTAGCATTTTTTCTATTAGCATAATATCTTGTAATTTTTCAGACATCGTTAATTAATCTTTTAAAATTAATTCAATTATATAAATTGAAATATTTGAGTTTTATGAATTATTTTAATTCGTTAGACTTCTTATTTTTCTTAAATTTTCTTCTTTTATTTTTTGTATATCTTGTTCGCTTAACCCTAAATCTTTCGTTAAGTAATCCTTCATATTCTTAATAAACTCACTACCACCATTCGGTTTCATTATATTTATCTGTGGTTTTAAGTTCAACTCTTTTAATTTTTTCATTGCATCTTTATAATTCTCCTCCAATTCTTTTATATAGTGTTCATTTGAAAAACTTTTTATCTTTGTTTGCTTTAATTCGTCTGCTAATTGCATACATAATTCTTCATATTTTTTAACTTCTTGTTTAAAAAAATCAGCATCGACAAGTGCTCTTTGCTTTTCTGTTTGTTTTAAATCTTGTAATGTTACAATTCTTGACATTCTTTTTATTTCTTCTGATATATATTATACATCTAATGATTTTAATATATTTTTTTTAAATTCATCAAAACGACTAACATTTTGTAACAATTCAACAGAATCATTACTTGTTTGTAAATTTTCTTCATCGATACCTACTGTACCCCCTTTTTTTATAATTGTTTTATTTGGAGCAAACGATTTCAAAATTTTATAATATCGTGTCATACCTATATGATGTTTTTTACACATTTCTTTTGCCGTATATTTTTCAATACAATAATCATTCCATACTCGGTCATCCAATCCATTTTGGTCTCGTAAATATTTTTTTTGTTTAGGCATTATAAAAGATTTTCGTAGAAAATAATTCTATATATATTAATAGATATAGTAGATATGATATAATAAATAGATATAGTAGATATGATATAATAAATAGATATAGT
>Ga0209119_1004989_pt1 | contig 10625 bp, 10 predicted proteins | sample COG_03_FD_184747 | JGI IMG/M metagenome (GOLD analysis project Ga0209119, IMG submission 184747) | Pelagic Microbial community sample from North Sea - COGITO 998_met_03 (SPAdes) (version 2) | ecosystem: Environmental > Aquatic > Marine > Neritic zone/Coastal water | place: Helgoland, sampling... | reverse complement strand
AGGTAGTATTATTTTATATATAACAATAGATATTTCAAATAGTAATAATGTTAACGCATTATCATCTATTATTAAAAACAAATTTAGTGATACAACCAAGACAAACAACATATTAAAACGTGCAGACCCATCTATTAATATTATTTCATCTGAAGTAATATTGTCTTCGAGAAATATTACTGAACCAATTAATAAACAAATAAAAACAAATGAAAACGTTAATGAAGATACAAATATTGAAGAAGATAATATAGATAATACCCCGACCAACAACGAAGATAAATCTAAATTACAACAATCTTTTAACGGTAAATCGAGTGCTTTATCAATTTCAGATGATGAAAATGGTTCAACTTTATCTATAACATTTATTAGTACTTGTACAACAGTTTTATTTTTAATGTTATTAATAGTCTATATAATATTTAGAAAAAGACGAATAAAACTTGTAAGGGAAAATAAAAAGAGACTAGATGAATTAAAAAAGAAAGAAGAAATTAAAAAACAATATGAATTAAAGAAAAAAGAAGAAGATTTATTAAGTCCCGAAGAGAAGAAAATAAAAGAAAATAAAATAGTTGAAGATAGATTTAAGAGACGTTTCAGAGATAGTATTGTTATACCTGATAAACAAGAATTAAAAGATAAATACTATATAGAACCCAAAAATTTACCTGCACCAATAAAAGATGGTCAAGCTCTTAGTAGAGCAATTGAAAAAGTAAGAGCGAAAGCTAGTGAAAACGCAGAAGAAAAAGCAAAAGAAAGAGAGAAAGGAAAAGCAATGGGTAAAGTAATAGGAAACACAACAGAAAAAGTACAAGAAAATATACTCGAACAACAAAGAAGAACACCTATTAATAAATCAAAAACTAAACTAGTTCCATTATCAACATTTAATGAAGAAGAATTACGTAGAAACAGGGTATGTATTTAAAGTAAAATACAATGAAATACAATGAAATACAATAAAATACAATGAAATACAATGAAATCAATAAAATAATTTAATCAATAAAATTTATAAAGTAAATTATTTTATTTAATAAGTACGATTAAAGTACTTATTTTATTTTTTATCAGATGTTTTATCTGTTGTTTTACCTTTCCCTTTTGCTTTTACTTTTTTAACAGTGATACCAGGTTTTTTCTTAGTTTTATTTATATCTAATACATCATTATCTTCATTAGCATGTTTACTATTAAAATTTTCTTTATGGTAATCCCATAACGCTTTTGAACCAATTTTAAATTTACGGTCAGGTTTGGCACGATACCAAAACACACAATCACTAATCTTATTACTTCTAGATGTATTATCAAGTACAAGACAATCAAAACCCTCAGTACACGAATTCATTACTTCTTTGAAAGTATCTATATGTGGAAATATTCCAAAGAAGTTTTTGTATATTTTTTCTTGATTCTGAATAATGTTTTCTCTTAATACAAATACAAAATCAATATTAGTACGCAAATCAGGTGGTAAGTCCATACAATATTGCATAGTTAACATGAATGTAACTCTCCAATGGCGACCATTCATAAATATACCTCTAATATTAGGGTCTTTAATCATTTTCTTATCATACATACAATCATCTAGTAAAACAAATGCATCTTTTGTACTATCTTTTTTCCCTGGATTAATAGCAATAGCTTTTTTTTGTCTAGTGATAATTTGTTGAATTACCTCAGATTTATATTCAGAATGTATAAATATATCTGGAATATATGATGAATAATATGCATTTCCGTCCTCTGTAGCTGATATAGCTACTCCCATTGGAATTTTTCTACAATGATATAGAATATCAGATACTAATGTACTTTTACCTGTTCCACGCTTTCCTATGAATACACATGTTGCAGGCCCAGCACCATTAACTCGTCTTTCTTCTATGCATTTTGGATTAAACTTAGTTATTTGAAGACTCATCACTAATCTATCTAATTATAAATTTTAGACAAAATAAACAAATAAACAAATAAACAAATAAACAAATAAACAAATAATTAATTTTCTACATCGGTCGCCTCCCAATAAGAATTAGTTAATAATTGTTCATCTTGCGCGGTAATAATATACGCAATTATTAAACTTATTATAAAGGATAACATAATTGATATTACTAAATATTCCAAATTAAAATCATCCTCTTTACTCTTTTTATCGTCATTATTTATTTTACCCATCATATTATATATTATAAATGTTGAAATTAATACAATTGAGCTATTCATTGTGTTAAATTCATAAAATTCGAACATTTATAATATACAATTTTAATTTTTATTTATAAATAAACGTTAATATACTAATTTACTAAATTTAGTATCTTCCATACATAGAACGACGAGCTCTCATGGCATTTAGCATATCACGGCCAGCAGCAACCTGAGAAGCACCACCATATACGTTATACATATTATATCCCGAATATAATAATCCAAGGATAGCAAAAATAAGCATTAACACAGACATAACATATCCGAAATCAGATGGCGAACTGCACATTTTTTTATCGGGGTCGCAGGTTTTCATTTCAGCACCATCGCACGATAATAAGTTATGGTAGTGAATACCAGCCGATGTAGATATAAGTAATACAATCATAAATACAAGCATTAAAACAGCATTTGTTTTGTCCATTTTTAATTATTATAATAAAATATTATTATTTTAATTTTAATTTTAATTTTAATTTTAATTTTAATTTAAATTTTCTTTTTCTTTAATAGTTTTATAATATTCAAGTGTACGTTCAAGTCCATCTTCGAAAGATACTTTACTATTCCATCCTAATTTAAATAATTTTTCTGAATTAATTAAATAACGATAATCATTAAATTTTCTATCTTCAACATTATATATATATTCTTCATAATTATCAGTATTTTTAATTTTTTTAATTAGAATATGAGCAAGCTCAATGATTTTCAATGATTTGTCAGTAGCAATATTATAAATTTCATTTATAGTACCTTTATCATAAATACATAATAAAGCATTTACAACATCTTCAACATATATAAAATGTCTTTCAGTATTTCCTTCGCCGTGAATATAACATTTATCATCTCTTAATAGATTATAGATAAAGGCCGGAATAACTTTTTCGGGATATTGTCTTGGACCAAATACGTTATTACATCTAATAATCATACAAGGTAATTTAAATGATTTATAGTATGACGCTACCAAAAGTTCCGCTCCAGCTTTAGACGCAGAATAAGGATTAGTAGGTTTTAGAATACTTGTTTCAGTTCTTTCGTCTTCACCTTCAGGTACTTCTCCATATACTTCATCAGTTGACATATGAATGAATTTTTCAATTTTGCCATATTCACGAGTACATTCAAGTAGATTATGAGTACCTACTACATTGTCCATAGTAAATTGAGTTGAATTAAAAAAAGAATTGTCAACATGTGTTTGAGCAGCTAGATGAAATATTACTGTTATTTTATATTCTTTTAAAATAAAAGAAACAAGTTCTTTATTACATATATTTCCCTGAATAAATTTATATTTATTAGGAATAGATTCTGTATTATCAAAAGAACAATAATCTAATTTATCTAAATTTACAACAAAATTCCCCAATTCTACTAATTTATCAACTAAATGAGAAGCTATAAATCCAGACCCCCCTGTTACTAAAACATTCATTTTATTTATTAAATCTATTTTATTAAAATTGGTAAAATTTAACGAATTTTATTTGAAAAATTTTGCAAAAATTAATAGACTTAAAAGTCTAATGGAAATATAAAGTATATTCAATGTCAAAATCTAATAAAAAAGATGAATTAGTAGAAGATAAGTATAAAAAGTATACACAGATTGAGCATGTAATCGCTCGTCCTGGTATGTATATTGGAGAAATCGCTACTATTACATCTGAACAATGGATTCTAGATTCTAAACAGGATATAATTATATCTAAGTTTGTTAAATGGAATCCGGGTATTTATAAGATTTTTGACGAGATTATCACAAATGCTTCAGATGAATGTCAACGTAGTACTCTAATTAAAAACATTAAAGTTAACATTGTCGGAGATACTATTTCAATTCTAAATGATGGTTCTGGTATTCCTATTCAAATTCATAAAGAGCACGGCATTTATGTACCTGAACTGGTTTTCGGAAATCTTTTAAGTAGCAGTAATTACGATGATTCTAAGAAACGTACAACTGGTGGTTTAAATGGTCTTGGAGCTAAGCTAACTAATATTTATTCCTCAGAATTTGTAATTGAAACTGTAAGCGAAGGACAAAAATATACACAGGTTTTTAAGAATAATATGTCAGTAATCGAGAAGCCTTTTATAGAAAAAGTAGGTAAAACTAAGGGTGCTGAATATACTAAGATTACTTTTACACCGGACTTTAGTAAATTTGGATTAAAAAAACTTGACCAACATGAAACACTAGCAATTCTTAAAAAGAGGGTATTTGATATTTCAGCTATCAGTCCTAAAAGAGTATCTATTTTTTATAACGACGAAAAAATTAAGTGTAAAGACTTTCAAGAATATGTATCGTATTACATTGGTTCTAAGACCGAATCTCCTCGAGTATATTCTGAAAGTTCTGACCGGTGGCAAGTATGTGTAGCTCTTTCAAAGACAGATTCATTTAAACACGTATCTTTTGTTAATGGATTAGCTACAAATGACGGTGGGTCTCATATTGACCACGTAATTTTACCTATTATTAAAAGATGTACTGAAGAAATTCAGGCAAAACATAAAAACATTACAGTTAAACCTCAATATGTTAAAGATTCTCTATTTATTTTTGTAAACTGCCTAATTGAAAACCCTACGTTTTCATCTCAGACAAAGGACAAACATACAACTAGGGTTTCTGAATTTGGAAGTAAATTTGTTCTTACAGATGAGTTTACAAAGAAAATCTTAAAACTCGGATTTGTAGAGACATTACTTGCAGTCGCTGATGCAAAAGAACGTAAATCACTATCTAAGACAGATGGTAAAAAGGTTGTTCGCTTAATTATCCCTAAGCTTGATGATGCGAATAAGGCAGGTACATCCGAATCACATAAATGTACCTTAATTCTTACGGAGGGTGATTCAGCTAAGACTACTGCAGTATCTGGTTTATCAGTAGTCGGTAGAGATTATTACGGAATTTTCCCACTTCGCGGTAAACTATTAAATACTCGTGAAGCAAGTGTCTCACAGATTTCTAAGAATGAAGAAATTATTAATATTAAGAAAATTCTAGGTCTTCAAATCGATACTAAGAATATTAAAAGTCTGAGATATTCTAAGATTCTTATTATGACCGACGCAGATTATGACGGATTTCACATCAAGGCATTACTAATCAATTTCATTGATGCGACTTGGCCACACCTACTAAAGGAACTATTCATTGGTAGTATTCTTACTCCAATCGTTAAAGTGTCGAAAGCTAATGAGAAGTTATCTTTTTATACTCACAAAGAATATACAAATTGGAAAGAAACAACATCAGCTAGGTCTGGTACTTGGCAGACTAAGTATTACAAAGGACTTGGAACATCAACAGCAGTAGAAGCAAGAGAGTACTTTAAGAATTTACAGGTACTAAATTATATCAATAAAGATACTGTAGATGAAACTGATACAAAGGATTCAAAAGCGCTTGAATTAGCTTTTAAGAAAACTGAAGCAGATGCAAGAAAGGAATGGATTCAAGATAATACCAAGAATTTCAAAGGACTTGACTATACTACCAAAGAACCAGTTAGAATTAACAATCTAATTAATAAAGAACTTGTATTATTTTCAATTAGCGATAATATTAGAAGTATTCCATCAATAGTTGATGGTCTTAAGCCTGGACAAAGAAAAGTATTATTTGCCTGCTTCAAAAAGAATTTAACAAATGAAATTAAAGTTGTTCAATTAGCAGGATATATTTCTGAACATACTGCTTATCATCACGGAGAGCACTCATTACAAGAGACAATTATTAACATGGCTCAAAATTATGTAGGTTCAAATAACATGAATCTACTAGAACCGTGTGGACAGTTTGGAACACGCTTAATGGGTGGAAAGGATTCATCTAGCCCTCGTTATATCTTTACAAAATTATCAAAAAACACGGATAAATTATTCAATCCACACGACTTTCCTATCTTAGAATACCTAAATGATGATGGGCAGAGTATCGAACCTAAGTATTATGTACCAACACTTCCACTCGTACTTATTAATGGAACAGAAGGAATTGGAACAGGATTCTCTACTAAAATACCATCTTTTAATCCAGATGACCTTAAGTATTGTCTAGAAAAATTAATTAAAAATCCAGATTATGAAATTCCAGAATTAACACCTTGGTATAAAGGATTTGTAGGGCACATTGAAAAAGTTGATACTAATAAATGGGTATCATATGGAGTATACGAAATTGTAGAAAACACTGTTAAGATTTCTGAACTACCAATTGGCGAATGGACAGAAAATTATAAACAACATCTTGAAAAAATGGAAACCGACGAACGAATCATTACGTTTAAAAATAATTCATCGGATACTATCATAGACTTTGAAGTTAAAATTAAGAAAGAAACATTAAAACAATGGGAATATGAAGGAACACTTGAAAAGAATCTTAAATTAACAACTAATATTAATGCTACAAATATGCATGTCTTTATGGCAAACGGAGAAATTCAAAAGATGCATTCTGCAGAAGAAATACTATACAACTTCTATGTCATCCGAACAAAGTATCATAAACTTAGAAAAGAACATATTGAAGAACAAATCTCAAAGGAACTTATTATCCTAGAATCAAAGGTGAAATTCATTAGAAGTGTAGTATCAGAAGAACTATTTATCTTCAAACGAAAGAAGATTGATATTACAAAAGATTTAAAGAAGATGAACTTATATGAATATCCCAACTATGACTACTTACTAAATCTACCTGTACAATCATTCACAGAGGAAAAAATCAAAAGCCTAGAAACTTCTTATAATAATAAAAAACTAGAGCTACAAAAAATCAAGGAAACTACAGTAGCAAATCTATGGGAACAAGACCTTGAAAAGATTGAATAAACAGCGACAGGAACAATAAAAGGAACAATAAACAATAAAAAATAAACAATAAAAAATAATAAAATAATAAAATAAAAATAATAAAATAAAAATAATAAAATAATAAAAATATTAATTAATGTCAAAACAAGGTAAAGAACAAAACGTGGATATGTCAGATGTGTATGGTAATCGTTCCCTAGGGAATGGTATATTATATCCTATTCCAGCAACATCTAATTATAAATTTCTAAATACTACTAGTAATGGTAAATACGTAAATACAGATAAAATAGTTAAAATAGATAAATATGGTAGTTATTTAAAATTTGGAAAAGAAAAAATGTATTTTTAATACTACTTGAATACTAATTAAAGATACTTAAAGATACTATTTAATTAATATTAAGCTCCTGTGGTGTAGTGGTAATCACAATGGACTTTGAATCCATCGACCTGAGTTCGAATCTCAGCAGGAGCTTAATTAAAATTTAACTTCAATTGAAAACAATTTAAGTTAAATTTTAATTTTTAAAGTTTAATGTAATATTAAATTTAAATGGGTTCTATAAGTTTTATAGAAACTCTAAAGGTTGTTTCGGAAAGAACTAATATTATAATTCAAGAAGAAAAAGAATTAAGAAAAGAAGAATTTGAATTTAAAAAACAATATAGAAAGAATGAAATTTATACTTTTTTAACACACAAATATAATAAAATTTTAAAACTAAAATTGATAGATGCAGCACAAAATGGATTATATAATACACATATGACATTTGAATATGCCGATTTTAAAGCTGATTTTCCAACGCTTGGAAATCCGAAATATATATGTAAAGATTGGATAGACGAAATGTGTAATACAGAATCAAAATATTTAATTAATAAAGAACTTTATGAATGTTTTATAGGATTAAATTATAAAATTTTAAATAAACCTACGTTAATTGTTAAATTTAATTGGTAAATTACCACTTTTGTTTTATTTAAAGAATTAATAAAGAATTAATTAATTAATTTAATGGATATTTCAGTTAAATACAAACCTGAAATATTATCAGAATTACACATAGAATACCCAGAAATAATTAAATATCTAAATTTAAATAAAACTTTTATAATTAATGGGAGTAAAAATTCAGGTAAAAGTACAATAGTTAAGTTATATCTACAATCTTTAAATTATGATTATATTCTAATTGATGATAATACTAAATCAAAAGATTCAATAATAGAACAATTAAAATTTAAAAATAATAGTGTTATGTCATATTTTAATTTTAAAAAATCTATTATTTTAATTGACAATTTTGAGTCATTTGATTCTTCAACTCGTGAATTTATTATTAAAAACAAAAACAACAATTATGTTATTATAACAAATTCTTATTTAAATAAGAAGTTAAAATGTGTATATATTAAAAATTATTCTATTAATTACTTAAATAATTTATATTATAATATATACTATCTTGAAAGTCATAATTGTAATAAATTAGAAATTCCAACATTTAAAAATATAAATGAAATGTTCGTAGCATTAAAATTTAATTTATTTATAAATAAACAAAATAAAAACCAAAATAAAAACCAAAATAAAAACCAAAATAAAAACCAAAATAAAAAACCTAAGGAGGAAGAAATAATAAATCAATATATAAATAATAATGATGTATTTGATTATACATATAACGATTTCATATTTGAAGAATCATTTAATGAAAAATTAATAATAATAGATAAATTTGAATACTACTATGTATATCAGAATAATTTAATTTATAATATTGATAATATTGAAGACATTGCAGATTCTTATACATATTTATGTGATTCATTTGAATATATGAATACAAGAAAAAACACAATTAATGGAAATTATTTGCTTGAATATTATATGATTTTAAGTTTTTTAGGTACTTCTAAATATATAAAAACCCCTTTTAATGTAATCAAAGAAAATCTTCAATTACAAAAGAGTAAAATAATTATAAAGAAAGAATAAAGAAAGAATAAATAAAGAATAAATAAAGAATAAATTTAAAAATTAATAAATAAGTTATTATTAAATATTATATAATATGATTATAACTTCATTATTATTAAAAAAAAAGATAGAATCTATGACAAAAAACAAAAGAAGACAATATTTAATTGATTGTATTAATAAAAATTATGATATATCAGTATTAACTGTATTAGATGAATTAAGCGACGAAGAACAAATTAATAATGACATTTGTATTATGTGTGATACTAGCGACTTTATAAAAGATAAATACCAAGAAATATGTAATAATTGTGGCTACAGTAGACATTTACAATCAAATCTAAAAACATTTGAAAAATTTGATTATATTACACCTAGTTCAAATATAGTAACTATTGAAAAAGATGGGAAAAAAATGAAGGTAAATTTAAGTAATATAGATTTATGGATTAAGGATGTTGACCCATTAGCTATTGATACTAATAAAATTATTGATAATTTAAATGAAATATTTAATAATCGTAAATCTGATGTACCACCGTCGGTACAAAATACAGCAATAAAATTATGGTACAATTTCAACAATCTTAATAAAAATTTAAAGTACAATAAAAAAGCAATATTAGCATTATGTACATACTATGGTATTACTATTAATAGTTATAAAATAACAATGGAAGAATTAAGTTTATTATATAAAGTCAATGTTTCTGATATTAAAAAGACAGATGAAACTATGAAAAATGTTTTCAAAGATACTGAATATTATAAATATTTTTTATCTAATGTAAAAAATAGTTGTAATATAAACTTAAATACTGAATATAAATTTAAATTTGATAAAATTAAAAATCACTTAATCTCTAATAACATTATAAAAGAACCATTGAAAAGTCAATATTATGCTGGAATAGTTTATTTTATTAGCAATAAACTTAAAAGTAAACAAAATAACTTATATAAATATACATTAATTGAACTATCAACAAGTTGCAATGTTAGTGCACCTACAATTAGTAAATTTAGTAAAAATATAGAAATATTTTATAATAAAAATCCAGATTTATATAGAAATATTTAAGACTAATTATGTATATGTTATTTATGGTAGTTCTTCTATTGTTGGTCCATCTGGAATACTTTCAGTACCAGAACCATTTAAATTACCGTTATTTATTTTTTTTCGTAAAGTTTCTTTAATAAATTCAGTTTGTTGAGGAGATGGTTCTGGAAATTTATCATAAATATAAGTTTTAGCTAGTCTATCACCAACTTCGAAATCTGTCTCTAGTTTTTCTTCAGTTGATGTTAATAAATTTTGTTCATAAGCCTTTTCACACAAAAATTTTAACATTTTAAGGTCTACCTGGTCTGTTAAAGTTAACATTTCATATAATTTAGGATATTTTTTTTTAAATATTTCCCATTTTGATTCTAGTTCTGAATAATTTAAAGATTTTTTATCTTCGATTAAATCTATACATTCATTATAGGTATTCATTAATATAAATAATTATATAAAATCATCTATTTAAAACGAAAATTTGTACTAAAAACGTAGTAA
>Ga0209119_1004987_pt1 | contig 10630 bp, 10 predicted proteins | sample COG_03_FD_184747 | JGI IMG/M metagenome (GOLD analysis project Ga0209119, IMG submission 184747) | Pelagic Microbial community sample from North Sea - COGITO 998_met_03 (SPAdes) (version 2) | ecosystem: Environmental > Aquatic > Marine > Neritic zone/Coastal water | place: Helgoland, sampling... | reverse complement strand
ATATATCAATGCCGCGTTCATGCAAGATATCTTCAACTTGGCGGAAACTCAGCGGGTAACGCACGTAGTACATAACTGCTAAGCGGATGATTTTGGGCGAAGTTTTGAAGTACTTAAATGGGTTTTGTGTTGTCATCAACCAGAATTAAGGATTAGCCGCTTGCGCGTCAAGTTTGTCTGACAATGCCTTTTGAAGTACTTAAATAGATTTTTTGTTGTCATTCATAAAAATTAGAAACCAACCAGTGGGACGTCAAGTTTGTCTGACAATGCCTTCAAAAAGCCGCGCAACAGCTTCTGCTCCAGGATCTATATGCCCGTAAAGCTGTTCTGCATTGATATAGGATGCTCTTCCAGCTTTTGCCTTAACGATTGTCGATGTATGAATGGCACCTTTACGTGCGGCATTTGCGGCTGGTACCACCCCAGACGCAAGTTCGTCTAAGGCTGGCTTAAGAGCATCTATCATCGTGCGGTCGCCCAGTTTAGCACCGCCAATCTCTTGCATCCTCTTCAAACCTTCTTTCAGAGTATCCACCATTGGCAAGCCACTTGAAGCGGCATCACCCGCTGCAGTAAAGAAGATCGCAAGTAATACGCCTGATGAACCGCCCATTGTCTGGCTCAACTCTTGCCCAATCGCGCGATATAATTGAGTATGATCAGCCAAGGGCAATCGATCAAGTGCCCCAACCAGGGCGCGGGCAGCACCAGCAAGAGTTGAACCAGTGTCTCCATCACCCGACTTAGCATCAAGTGCGTTCAAGTCAGCTTCTGATGTGATAAGAATTTCACAACATTTTGTGAGAAAGTCTGCCATTGCAGCGTGCTCAGACGGAATAGGCTTAATTGGTGAAAGACCGTCTGGCAATTCAACCACAGGAACTGGTGTGAGTGCAATGCAACCCGGCCAAGACGAGGGAGCACAAGGTGCAGAAAGCAAGGCCTCATCTTCTGGATTAAGAGGATAAATAGATACAGAAAACCCTCGCATATCAAGGGATGTCATCATTGATGCGGGTCCAACAATCATCTTTAGATTCTTTGAAATTGAGCCTATGGCCAACTCATTAGCTAAAACTAACATTTCAAGAATCGAAGCGCCTCCAAGGTTGTTTAAAAGAACAACATGAGGCTTATTATCCATGAGAGGCGCTAACTTATCAGTAATAGCAGCCATTGATTGCTTAGCATCTACAAAATCAATTTGTTCCACACCAGACTCACCATGAATTCCCAGGCCTAGTTCAACCTTGCCTGCTGGTATTCTATCTTCCTTTGGTGAACCTGGAACTGTACATGTATCTAGCGACATCCCCAAAGTTTTAGCGCCAGCAATGACGCGCTCTGCTGCTTGGGTTACATTTTCCAAAGACTGGCCATCCTCAGCCAAAGCACCGGCAATTTTATGAACAAATAACGTTCCTGCAACACCACGGGGCTGTGAAAGTTCAGGTAGTGCAACATCGTCGTCGACAATAACCATATTCACTTTAAGACCAAACGCACGAGCGCGCTCTGCAGCTAGCCCAAAGTTTAAACGATCCCCAGTGTAGTTTTTCACAATAAGTAAGCAACCAGACTGCCCAGTAACTGCCAAAATTCCAGCAAGAACAGCATCAACGGATGGTGATGCGAATACGTCACCGCAAACAGCCGCAGTGAGCATCCCTCGTCCAACAAAACCCGCATGCGCCGGTTCGTGGCCAGATCCTCCGCCAGAAACTAATGCAACTTTAGATTTATCCCAGTCATTGCGCACAACAACACGAATGTGTGGATAGCCGTCCAAACGTGCCAACGCGCCACCAGAACTCCGAATCACGCCTTCAATTGCGTCTGTAACAGCATTTTCTTTTTGATTGAGAAATTGAGTCATTGTCGTCTCCCTTATGCAACTCGAGCGCCACTGGCGTCGAAGTAAAATGGATTGTTGGGGCGAATTTTCACAATATCGCCATTTTTAAGATCAGATTGCGCATTGGTTACAGTAATCAGCTCTTGGTTTTTGAATAAAAGATGCAAGCGCGTCTGGTCTCCAAGATGTTCTACGCGCTGAACAAAGCTATCTTCGCCATCACCTTGTGTAATTTGTTCTGGGCGCAATCCAATAGTTTTAGCATTATCAGGAGCCCCACCGAAGATATCTGCTGGCAGAACATTAATTCTTGGCTGACCTAAACGACTTGCAGCATAGATACTCACTGGGTTTTCATAGATTTCTCTAGGCGAACCAAATTGAACCAATTTTCCATTGTCTAACACACCTACATGCGTAGCCATAGTCATCGCTTCGATCTGATCATGAGTAACGTAGAGCAGTGTCGCACCAGAATTGGCCTGGATACTTTTCAATTCAATTCTAAGGTCAGACCTAAGTTTCGCATCAAGTGAACTCAAGGGTTCGTCCATCAAATAAACAGATGGCTGGCGCACCAGAGACCGACCAATTGAAACACGTTGCATTTCGCCCCCTGACAGAGCTGTCGCCTTGTTGTTTAGTTTATGGCTGATCTGAAGTATTTCAGCGACTTCTCCAACTTTTCGATCTATTTCACTTTGAGGGGTCTTTAATATCGGTGATTTGAGGGGGAACTCTAGATTCTGCCGCACAGTCAAATGTGGATAGAGAGAGTATTGCTGAAACACCATTGCCACATCGCGCTGAGCTGGTGTGCAATCGGACATGTCACGGCCACCAATAAAAACGCTCCCTGAATCGGGCTTGTCCAATCCAGATACTATACGTAACGTAGTCGTTTTACCCGCACCTGTTGGCCCAAGTAAAACGACGAATGATCCATCCGGAACAATCATCGATACATTCGCAAGCCCGATATCACAACCAAAACTTTTCGAGACATTATTCAATACAACTTCAGCCATGCTTCAGCACTCCTTTGTTTGAATTCGAAGCAAGTGCACGCCCAGTGCCATTGTCAAAAATCGTAATTGTACGGGGGTCAAATTCTAGGCCAGTTTGATCTCCAACATTTACTTTCACCCCAGAAGCGATTCTTGCTTTCACACGCCCATTCGAGGTATCCAGTGTAACAACTTGAGTAGTGCCCAAATATTCTGATGCAACCACACGGCCTCGATATACTCCATCGTTTTTGAGTGTGATGTGTTCAGGTCTAACCCCAAGGCATAGCTTTCCAGTTATACCTTCAATCAACTTTGGGATTTCAAAACCAACATCTCCAAGGAAAACCTTATCGACACCAGCGCTCGCCATACCCTCAAAGTCAAGAAAGTTCATAGACGGAGATCCCAAAAAGCTGGCAACAAATTTTGTTGCAGGCCAATCGTAAATTTCCTGTGGAACACCAAACTGCTCAACAACCCCGTGGTTCATCACAACTATCTTATCCCCCATTTGCATAGCTTCAAGTTGATCATGCGTTACATAAACCGTGGTAGCACCCATTCTATCATGTAGTGCACGTAGTTCTTGAGACATATGCTCGCGGAATTCCGCGTCCAATGCCCCCAAAGGCTCATCCATCAAGAAGGCTTTTGGATCTCGCACTATAGCACGCCCGAGTGCAACACGCTGACGATCACCACCAGACAAGCCTCCTACTGGACGTTTAAGAATTTCAGTAATCCCAAGAATCTCTGCGATCTCAGCAACCTTCTTCTTCACATCTGCCTTTGGTAAACCCTGACATTGCAACGGGTAGCTGATATTTTTACCAACCGACATGTGCGGGTACAACGCAAACATTTGGAACACGAATGCTATATCTCGCTGGCTTGCAGGTTTTTGGCTTACCTCTTCACCATCGATGTAAATCTTACCTGATGTGGGAAGTTCAAGACCAGCCATCATGCGAAGAGTCGTTGTTTTGCCACAACCTGAAGGCCCTAGCAGCATAAAAAACTCTCCATCCTCAACTGTGAACGATGAAGATTTAACAGCATTAAATGTACCAAAATCCTTACACACATTTTCTATTTTTATCTGTGCCATGAATTACTCCGGGAAATGGCTTACGATGATAAACATCACCGTGCCAACAAGTGTTATAATAAAAGAATATGTGTAAAATCCGAGGTGAAATGGTTGCATTAGCATCATAACACCAAGTGCGATAAGGATCGTTGCAACCATTTCCCATGAGCCACGCCGAAAGCGTATTAATCCATTAAAGAAGTTTATCATTTACGAACTGCTCCAAATGTAATTCCACGAAGCAAATGTTTACGCAGCATAATAGTAAAGATCATGACAGGCAAAAGAAAGACCGTCGCCCCTGCGGCCACTGCAGGCCAATCTTTACCGCTTGTACCAATGATGTTTGGAATGAACGGCGGCGCAGTCTGCGCTGTACCCGATGTCAATAAAACTGCAAAGGCGTACTCATTCCAAGCAAAGATCAAACAGAAGATAGCAGTAGACGCTATACCAGTAGCTGCTTGCGGGAGCACCACTTTGTAAAAGGCCTGAAACCGTGTATAACCATCTATCAATGCAGCCTCTTCATACTCAATCGGAATTTCATCGATGAACCCTTTTAGTAACCAAACCGACAACGACAAATTCACAGCGGTGTAGAGCAAGATCATTCCAAGATGAGTATCGTTCAACCCAAGGTTTCGAAACATCAAAAAGATTGGGATCGCAACAGCAATTGGGGGCATCATCCTGGTTGACAAAATGAAGAAGAGAAGGTCATCTTTTAATGGGATTTTGAACCTACTAAATGCATAAGCAGCTGCTGTTCCCAGGATCATACAGAGTGCCGTTGATCCAAACCCTATAATAACTGAGTTCAGGAATCGCTGGCCATATTTGGAAGGTCTGGAAATAATGGTGCCACGCTCACGTGTGATTTGATCATACCAAGTTTCTGGTTTTCCCGCTTCTTTAAGCATTTGGTCAGTTGCCCGTGTTCGCTCAGTGAACAGGTTAACATAACCTTCAAGCGTAGGTTCAAAAACAACGACTGGAGGATACGCAATAGAGTCGGTTGGTGACTTGAAACCCGTTGCAATAATCCACAACAGTGGGATAATAGTGATGACTGCATAACTTACTACCAGGACACCAGCAAACCATTTAGTATGCCTTGATGGCTCTATAACTGAAAAATTCATCTTTCTTTCACCTTATTCAAAGCTTTAACATAGATTGAGGCAAGCCCAAACACTGTGACAAAAAGAATTACAGCGTAGGCAGAAGAATAGCCGGTACGCCACTTCTCAAAAGCTTCTCGCTTGAGATCGATGGATGTAAGAGTTGTGGTGTTGCCAGGACCACCCCCTGTGAGTTGAACAACAAGGTCAAACATCTTGAAGTTCTCAATTCCACGAAACAAGATCGCTAACATCAAGAACGGCAACGCCATCGGAAGAGTTAGAGTCCAAAATTGGCGCCACTTACTAGCGCGATCACATTCCGCTGCCTCGTATATGCTATCTGGTATCGATCTTAGTCCAGCAAGGCAGATCAACATCACAAATGGTGTCCACATCCAAGTGTCAGCTATAACAATCGCCCAAGGGGCCAAATTTGGATCACCAATCATAGAAAAGCTAGCTGGATCCCCACCCGTAAAAAATGTCACAACATAATTAAATAAGCCAATCTGTGGTTGATATAAAAATGTCCAAAAGTTGCCTACAACCGCAGGTGACAACATCATTGGGAAAACTATGATCGTCGTCCACATATCATTGCCTTTAAACTTCTTGTTGATCAAAAAAGCTAAGAAAAAGCCAATTAGAACCTGTAATGTAATTGTCCAGAACAAAAAATGTGCAGTTGCTTGCATCGTGTTCCAAATATCTGGATCCGAAAGAATGCGTTGGTAATTCTTTAAGCCAACCCAATCTACATCATTGTTAGGACGATTTACTCGAAAGTTAGTAAAGCTGAGGCGGATGGTCCAGATCAATGGAAAAATGTTAACTGCTAAAAGCAAGAATATGGTGGGTGCCACAAAAATCCAGGCTATCGTGCGATCTGACAGGCCACGGATTCGCTTAGCCATTCCGCCAGGTGTATTTTGAACTAGCCTGTCTATAGGTGAGTTGTTCATATCATCGTATCCTTCAAGCCAAGCGGTATGCCCGCGCCATGGATGTTAGCTGTTATTTTGAGTTCTGTTAAGTCCTCCAGCCATTATGTACTGGCTGGAGGTTTCATTATTGAGCGTGTATAATTTATTAGCTCAACAGTAACGTTGTTAAAGCTTACCTTCATCCTCAAAAATCTCTGTCCAATCTTTTACAAGACCATCCAAAGCTTCTTTCGCGGTACCATCACCAGCAATTGCGTAGTTGTGCAAACGTGCTTGCATAGCAAGAAGAAGTTCTGCGTAAGCTGGTTCAGCCCAGAAGTCTTTGACGATAGCCATAGAATCTAGGAATGTCTGCGCATAAGGTTGGCTACTTGCAAATCCAGGATCTTCTACCACAGATTTTAAAGCAGAGTATCCCCCCAGTTCCCACCATTTGGCTTGAACTTGTTGTTGCGAGAACCACTTGATGTACTCTAAAGCTGCATCTTGCTTGTCAGAATATGCAACAACTGAAATACCTTGACCACCTAACTGAGCAAACTGACCTGCTGGTCCAGCAGGGTTCGGGAAGTAACCAGAACGGCCACTGCCAACATTTTCATCAGCTTCAACACCTGGCCAAACAAAAGCAAAGCCCATTGACATAGCAACTTGACCTGAGCGGTAAGCATCAATGTTTTCACCCATGTACCAGTTCGAAGAACCTGGAGGCGTACCAACATCGTAAAGCTCTTTATAGTACTCAAGACCTGCAACAGCACCATCAGAGTTCACAAAACCTTCTAGATCATATGGCTTTTCAGGGTTTTCGTATTCAAAGCCAAAGTTATACAGAGCGTTTGTTGCACCCATAGTAATTCCTTCAGATCCACGCTCTGTGTACAATGATGCACCGTATACAGTTTTTCCGTCAATATCACGTCCTTGGAAAAATGCAGCGATGTCTTTCAGTTCCGCTAGAGTTTTAGGAGCATCCAACTTATACCCATGCTTATCCATAAACTCAGATTGTAGCTCTGGACGATCAAACCAGTCTTTACGGTAAGACCAGCCTACAACATCACCAAAAGCTGGCAGAGCATAGTAGTTAGGTGTATTTTTTGGCCATTCAGAATAACCGGTCACAGTAGCAGGAATAAAATCATCCATCGTGATGCTATTTGCGTCGAAAAATTCATTTAGCTTAACGTAGTGACCATTTTCAGCACTACCACCAATCCATTGACTATCCCCAATCATCAAGTCGCAAAGTTTGCCACCTGAGTTTAATTCGTTGAGCATGCGGTCAGCAAAGTTTGGCCAGGGCACAAACTCAAAGTTCATATTATGACCCGATTGACTTTCAAAGTCTTTACTCAACTCGATCAGAGCGTTTGCGGGGTCCCATGCGGCCCAGCAAAGGGTCAGATCCTCAGCGAAAGCTGCTGAAGAAATTGTGCCGGCGAGAATTGCGGACACAGCCGTAGTTGTCAATTGTTTTTTCATTGTTGGATATCCTCCCATTGCATTGGTCACATACTCCTCGCAGCGACTCAATTGTAACCACTTCTAGCTGAGGTACGCACCTCATGTAAAGACTTTTTTGAGGTGCGCACCTCATAATGCTTGATTTTCCCTATAAATTGCTAGAATATGTAGAAAATATAACAATCAACAGGACATATCAATGCGACCAACAACTAAAGACGTTGCATCAGAAGCTGGAGTAAGTCTCGCAACGGTGGATCGTGTTCTTAACTCCAGGCCAGGTGTACGAAAGAAAACAATCGATACTGTCAACGAGACAATTCAACGCATAGGCTTTGAGCGAAATCAACTCGCGGCAACCCTTGCGCGAAAACGTGGTTACAAGTTTGGATTTGTCCTACCAAAAGGAGGCGATGAATTCTTGAAAGAGATCGTCCTTCGAATCCTTGAGATCAACGAGGTCTCTCGAGCCGATATGATAGAAGTAGATGTAGTTCGTATCGATGAGAAAAATCCTTATGAGACAACAAAATCATTGTCAAAAATAACCTCTAATGACTTTGATGGTCTTGCTATTATGGCGCCAGAACTACCACAAATACGAGATGCGATTGCTCGCGTTCGTGAACGTGGTATACAAACAATCCCCTTTATCGCCAACCAACAAGAAGGGGAATTTGTTGGCATAGATAACAGAGCCGCTGGAGCGACGGCTGGACGACTCATGGGGCGTTTTTTATCTTGTCGAGAGGGGACTATTGCAGTTGTAACAGACACTATGAAATCTCGTGATAGCTTGGAACGTCGCCTTGGATTTGATGACATTATCAACAGAGATTATCCAAGCTTTAAAGTTCTCCCCTCTTTAGAAACGCACGGCGATTCTTCGCGAGTCCATAAAATAATTCATACAATCTTTATGGCCCATGCTGATCTTGTTGCAATATACATTATGGGCTCAGAGGCCCGAGAGATTCTGAAAGCAATCAAATTATATGGGCAAAATAAACCTCATCTAAAAATTGCCCACGAACGGACACCATCCACAGTGTATGCGTTAAGAAATTGTGAGCTGGATGCCGTAGTGACACAAGATCCTGGTCACTTAGTTCGTAGCGCAGTGAGGATATTACGTGCCAATTGTGAAAACAGATCTACCCTTGCATCTCAAGAAAAAATCAGGATTGAAATCCTGCTCCCTGAAAATTTATAATAAAGGGGGTGTTGCTAGACATACGAGGTAATGTATTGGTTGTGCCAATCTTTGCGGATAATAAACTATAGGCAACCAATGGGACGTCAAGTTTGTCTGATAATGCCAGTTTGATTACTATACTATCATGGCAATCATCGCACTGGCGTGTATTATGCGTTATTCTTGGACAAAAATTAAGGCACAATCTCATGAATAATCCAGCCACATAAGGAGATACTGAAATGTCCCAAAAATTGCCAATTGTGGGAGATTGGTTCAAAATCGATCTCGCAGATGAACACGGTATCCGCCGAATAGTGGAAGCTCATGTTCACGATGACTTTGGCGGTTGCATGTGGTTAATTGAGGGTAGAGATCGGTGTCTACTCATTGAAACTGGTTTAGGCATTGCGCCATTACGTGAGTTTCTGGAGACAGTGGTTTCTAAACCGATCACTGCATTTGCATCAGTCGGATACTATGATCATGCTGGTGGTCTTCATCAATTTGATGAGCGACTTATCCACAAGGCAGATGCTCACCGAATTTCTCAACCAACACGTCATAACACTGTGGCAGAGTACTATCTGAATGCAGCGTTTGACGCGAAACTTAATGAAAATTTCAATTCAGCTGCCCATGTGATGCCGGCTTCAGAGCCAACTCGGCTACTGTCCGATGGTGACAACATTGATCTAGGTGACCGTATTTTTGAGGTGGTGCATTTACCTGGCGTTACGGATGGTGCCAGCGGGCTGTTTGAGCGGGCAAGTGGTCTATTATTTACTGGCGAAGCTTTCGTATGGTCAGACGAATACATTTATGAAGGTGAACCCGCAGATCGCAGCAAAGATGCCGATCTGAAAGCTTTCCGAAATTCAATCAAGCGCTTGATCAGTTTGCCTGTAACGACAGTTTATCGTGGCCACTATGGACGCAGCAATGCAAAAACAATGAAAGCTGTAGGGGTTGCGTATTTAGCTGGATGGAACAGTGCTGTTCAAAAGGTATTGTCAGACAAAGCCTAACCCATTTCAAAGCACAACGATCATGCAAATCTAGTAAGGGTGTTGTCAGACAAAGCTTAACACAGCTCAAAGTGCTATGATCACATAAACCTATGAAGCGCAGATTTGGAACCACTCAATGAGAGCGGCACTGCGTTTTTGTTTATAAGTCTGTCTGTTTTGAAGATGTCTTTCATGATTGAAGTGGTTGTATATTTGACTGTGATAACTAACAAACCTCTGGAGCGTGGCTGCTGTTTTAAATAACTGCATTGCTCGCTCTCGCCGTCTAAACGGTAAGTGCGAGTTTTCACATCTGTTGTTGGACCGGCCTCCAAATAATTGTCTGTTAGCAATTCCAATCTCACGAAAAGCAGCGCTGTAGGATGGTAGCTTATCCGTTATAATAATCCTTGGTGAGCCGTGTTTACGCATTGCTTTTATGAGAAACTTCTTCGCTGCTGCTTTATTACGTCGCTTTGTAACGTAACATTCAAGAACTTCCCCTTCATGATCAACCGCGCGCCATAGGTAAAAGCGTTCTCCATTTATTTTGACAAAGACTTCATCTAAATGCCATTGCCAGTTTGAGTGTTGATCCGCCCTCTTCTTTCGAATTTCCTTAGCAAATTTTGAACCAAACCGATCAACCCAGAACCGTACGGTTTCCCTCTCGGGATATTGCTAATGGCAATACCCTGCGGGCAATGCATGACAGATATCAATGCCGCGCTCATGCAAGATATCTTCAACTTGGCGGAAACTAAGAGGGTAACGCACGTAATACATAACCGCTAAGCGGATAATTTTGGGCGAAGTTTTGAAGTACTTGAATGGGTTTTCTGTTGTCATTCATAAAAATTAGGCATCAACCAATGGGACGTCAAGTTTGTCTGACAATGCCTGTTTCGCGCCAGTGGACCGTAAGATAA
>Ga0209119_1004982_pt1 | contig 10635 bp, 2 predicted proteins | sample COG_03_FD_184747 | JGI IMG/M metagenome (GOLD analysis project Ga0209119, IMG submission 184747) | Pelagic Microbial community sample from North Sea - COGITO 998_met_03 (SPAdes) (version 2) | ecosystem: Environmental > Aquatic > Marine > Neritic zone/Coastal water | place: Helgoland, sampling... | reverse complement strand
AAACTCTTTAATAAGAGTATTATATAATTTATCTTTATTAGAAATCTTTCCATCCTTGATGTCTAACTCTTCAGAGATTTCTTCTTGACCTATATTAGATAATTGTGATACAGCATTATGAATTCTCTGCAATAAAGCTGCACCTTCAATTTCATTTCCATTTTTATCTGTATATACATAAGGTTTATTATCCTTGTCTAATCCAAGTTTAATGTCATCAAGTATATTCTTTTGTATTTGAGAACCCACATCAGTTTTCTTCATAGTTTTAACAGGTAAATCCTGCTGCAACTTCCAACCTTTATTAGATAGCTTACTTGTGTTTAATTCAAACTCATCAAGTAATTCTGTAGTTCCTTCTTTATTAATACGTGTTGGGCCTAAGGCTCCAACTTTAATTCCATCAACTGTAATTACCTCGTGAATTTCATTATTAGGATCTGCAGTCATTTTATTGTACAGCTTCTCCATTTTAGTTCCATTAACCATTGAAGGTACTAATACAGCTTGAGAGTATTTCAAGTATGTTGGGATGCCTCTATTAATTTCAAAGTACACACCTTTAAGAGGTTGAGCAGCTAACTTAAGTTCATGCTTCTCTAACTCTTTACCATTCATCATTTTCTCAAATACAGCATCATGAGCATCACTCCATTGACCAAGTCCTTTCTTAAGGAATCTCCATCTATTAGGTGTAATCCAGGCTTGAGCATCCGTAGTATTTACACCACTACTATTTTTATCCTTAGTGTATGCCCTTGCGATAGATTTATCATTTACTGAAGCTAAAATTTTATCTACATACTTAGAAGAAACTTCAACACCTTCAATGATTGCTGCATTAAATGTTAAGTCAGCATCTTTATCTAGATATAGTTGCAATCCATCAGTATATGTAGCAGGTATTCTTTTAATTAAATCTGCAGAATTCTTATAGTATGCAGGATCTCCTGAGAATAACTTAGTGTACTCTACAGTAGAGATCAATCCATTCATAACATAATCACCCGCAATAGCTGCCATGTTACCATTATAAGCTTGCTTGATTCTTGGGTCAATTGTAGCAGAGTCTTCTATAGTCTTCTGAGCATTTTCAACTTTCTCACGTAAAGATTTCTTCACATGATCCATTAATACTTTTCTTTGAGATGGAGTTAATCCTGTACTACCTTTAGGTGCAATAGGTCTGCCTTTCTTATCATAAAGAATAGCCATTACATCTTGCAGTTTTGGGTCAGTACTTTTAGGATTAAATTCTGGAAATAATTGAGATTTTAATCCATTAACATTACCGGTATGATAATGCTTAATTTTTTTATTAGCTGGCAAAGTATCCAATTCTTCAGAGACTTTGATCATTCTAGAATACTCATCCTCAAAATAATCTATAAGTCTATTTGCTGCAGTATCACTAATTCTAGTAACACCATTTATAGAAGCAATCTTAGAATCAAACATTTTAATTCCTTCAAACTCTACTCTTCTAGATTTATCAGCAGCAACAATAGATGGGAAATAAGACTTACCACCTTTTAATTTACCATTTAATAGTTTATTAATATTATCATTCAATTGATCCTCAAATGATATTTCAGTATTATCTACACCATCATTTTTACCTAGAGACTTATATGAACTAGCAACACCAGACTTAAATTTCTCCAGCCTCTTGTCAGACTCTTTCATTCTAGCTTTCTCATCTGTAATTTCAAATGCAGCTAAATGTCTAATCCAATCTGAATTAGTATTATAAGGTAATCTAGCAAGTTGCTGTAACTCTTCTGGATTATCTTTCCATTCATTTAACTTATTAGAAATATAAGTGGGATTAGCATAAGCAAAGTAATTCTTATTATTATTTGCCAATATACTTGACTCCCCTATATCAATCATTCTTAATGAAACTGCTTCTGCAAATTTCTTCACAACAGACTCTTCTTTAAAAGGATTGTACAGTCCATCAGATGAATTAAAGTTTTTAGTTAATCCAATATGTTTGTTCACTGTAAGTGAAAGACCCTTAATTAAATCTCTAACTGCAGTATTCATTTCCGGAGTACCACCATTAGCTTTAATATAATAATTTATATCCTCAGGAATAACACTAGTCATTCCAAGCTTATGTAGCTCAGTTGTTAAAGCTTCTGAAATTTCTGTATATAATTCATCTGTAGATATCTTATCTTTATTAAGTAGTTCAACACCTCTATTAAATGAATCTGATATATCTTTCAATCTACCACCAATAACTGCCGTCTTAGCCTTGTTATCAGGAGTCATTGTTAATGTTGTAGGTAGAAATTTCTCTTTGAATATAATGCCCCATTCAGATATAATCTGACTCTCTCTACTATTGGTAGATGTAGCATTTAATATTTTAAATTGTTTAGATGATGGATTTATTTCAGTAACATAATAGTTAATCTTAGTTTTAGAGAATGCTTGCACAAACTCATAAACTTTATATCTATCTGTATTATCTAGCTCAGTAAGCTTCTTTAGTAATTCTGTAGCCCAAGGCTTAGCTATTGCTAATTTGGTAAGTTTAGCGCGCATCTTTTCATATGCATTCTCAACTCCATTTGGGCCCACAGTTGTTACTGTATCAGATAATCTAGGCGCAAGTGTTTCCCATATCTCATTAAGAGATACAAATCTAGGTGAGTATAAATAGTCTGATAAATTGTTAGTAGTTACTCTTTGCTTAGTCTTGCTCAACTTTAAAGAGTAAGCATCTGCTTCTCTTTCATCAGTAATTCTTGTTTCCTCAGCCATGAATTCATCAGTAGCAGGATCAATAAAACTATAATACCCTTCATCATTAAGAAATACTTCAACATCACTGTATCCAATGTCATACTTAACATTTGTAATTTGTGATAATAGAAACTTTGTATTTATTGTAGCTGAAGCTTTAGGGTTTACAGTAGCATACTCAATCATATTAAGTCCACCACCTTTCTCACCATCTTCTTTAGATTGCTCTAACTCTTCAACTGACGTAATATTTTCACCAAGAGCTTTTACTGCGTATATTAATTTGTCAGCAAATTCTTCAGAGAATTGATCAACTCTTTCTATATTATTTAATAGTATTTCAGCATCAGCCTCACTTAATTGTTCATTTAATACACTAGCTTCTACATTTCCTTTATAGATTTCAACAGCTCTATTAACTAGAGATTCTACAGAGCTCTTGTCTTTATTTGCTGCTTGGAACTTATTTAATGATGATGCTCCACCTTCTTGAACATATACATATAATAAGAAGTCTGTAACATCCTGAACTTCCTCAGGAGAAAAGTTTTGTCTAAATCCATCTTTCAATGGCATTCTAGTCTTGTCAGCTAGTTCGAAGTAATACTTTCTAGTTACAGGGTTTTTAAATAACTTAGGCTCACCACTAGGTAGAGTAGTTCCCATAGGGACTTGCTCATCAACTTTATTGTAGTTAGCTTCCCAGTCACCAAACTTGTCCATAAAAGGCTTACTAATAATTTTATCATAAGCATCCTTTGCTAAGTCAAAATTATTGTTAAAAGCTACTAATAGTTGTGGGACTAGAGATGAATCTTTCCCATTTGCATCATTTAATATTTTACAAGTACTCATAATTTATTTTTAACATTGATCAGTCTTAGACTCTTTAGTCTTAGCACTACTGGTTACACTCTTAGTACCAATTACAGATTTAGCATTTCTTCTTCTTCCTGTAATCTTCTTTTTCAAAGGTACAGATTTTTTATCAGATTTACTAGTTTTGCTATCATCAACTTTTGATACTGCAGCAGGAATTACTTTGCCTTGCTCAGATTTCTTCATTTCTTCATCATATCTTGCCATAACTTCTTCTCTTGAATTCATTAATTCATATTGGTCACTATCTACACTTGTAACACCTGGCTTAAAGTATTTAGCTTTATTTACAGTTGTAATCTTTCCGTCAACTACTGCTAATGCAGGCTCTTCTAATAGAGCTTCATAAGATAGATTTATTCTAGTTTCTATATCTGCAGATTTCTTGCTAGGCTGTTTAGGTTGTATTACAACTTTAGGAGTAGGTTTAGCTTTAGGCGCATTAGGTGCTTTAGGTGCACTTGGTGCAGATGGCCCACCTGCCGTTAATAATGACATGTAGTTCTTAATAGGATGTTCATTAGTAGCCTTAAACAATGGCTTACCTACAACTCCATTAGTAGTTACAATTCTATTTTCTAACAGATACTTCTTGTAATCAGGGTTAGAGTTTAATAACTTAATAGATACTTGTCTCTTCTTAACAGTCTGTAAGAAGTTCATTAAGTCTTTAGTCTTAGCTAATTTATTCTCAGCCGTCACTTTAACAGACTCTAACTTACCAGCTTCATTTCTCTTAGCAAAATGTAAGCTTCCTTTCTCAGCATATAGCTCAGATGTAAGGCCCTTAGTGTTGTCACTAAAGTGTACAAAGATATCTACTAATTCTTTAAGTGTAGCTTCATTTCCTAATAGCTCTAGCTCTGGACCCAATGCTTCTTTAATAGAAGTTTGATCAATTTCAGATAAGTGCTCAAGGTATGAATTCTCCAGTCCAATTGGTTGAGACCATTTTCCTGTAGCCTCATCAATCTTTCCTACAGATGCTTCAACTAATATTCTAGCTATTGCAAAAGATTGTTGCTCAGACAAGTTGCCTAATTCCACTCTTAATGGGAAAGATGAACCATCAGTTTTTCTAACCTTTATGAATACTCCTCCTTTATAAGCCTTAACATTATCTGTTCCTTTACCCACAACTACCGTCTTGTTAGCAAAGTCATCAACTACATTCTTATTTGTATCAATGATTTTTCCATTGTCATCAGTAAATAAGAATTCAACCTTATTCGGATCACCATTAATTTGTTGTAAATCTAATATAGAATTCTGCTGATCAGTAGTCTGCAATCCTCCACCAGACGTATATTTAACCTCAACAGTTGCATCTTGTCCAGCTTTAAGTCTATCAATTATAATTTTTCTTTGAGACGCATAATTAGCATTGTAGAAGTCCACATCTTTTTGAGTGTACTTTCTATTTCTTGCAGTATTCATTCCGTTTACAAAAGGCTTCATTGGTAAGTCACTATATACAGCAGCATTTCTAGGCCCTTTTTCAGAACCCTCCATAACAGCCTCAATGAACAACTCATCATAAACAATTTGAGGTACTTTACCTTCAGGAGCTTCCTCTAGTGTCTTTATTAATCTCTCTTGTTTATTCTTTCTTTCTCCTCTTGTTAATACATGGTTAGGGTGCTTTATTCCATACTTGAACTTAGTTCCTATCTTGGAAACTGTATTCTGTGACCACAATTCATACTTTTTAGTACCCATAGATTTGTCAAGTAGGGGTATAGAAGTAGCAGATGATTCGTGGAATTCTTGAGAAGCTTTATCTTCTGATTCAAATTGTTGAGAAGTGTCAACTTCTTCACCATAACTTGCATCTTCAAATCCATCCTCTACAGTTCCTTCCTCAGCAGTACCAACTTGTTCAGGCTTCTGATTATCCACAGTTTTAGGATCATCATTCTTAGCTTGATTCTGAGCTTTTCTCTCAGCCTCTTGTTGAGCAAGCATTTCCTTAGCCTTATTAGTAGCAGCAATAGTTTCTAATTGTTCTTTTTTAACCTCTGCTTTTTTGATAATTTCAGCTTTCTCTCCGTCAGGAAAGTTTTGCTTAGTCTTGTCAATATAAGCTTGAACTTCACCCGGATCTTGCATAGCATCAATCTCAGATGTTTCAACAACACCTTCCCAAGCTTTCTGCCCCTTCTTAGAAGCAGTGTATTCAGCATCAAGATTATTATAACTTTCCATATCCTTAAGCTCAGCTTCCTGGATCTGGGAGTTAATTATCTCAGCTTTCTTTCTATTATATTGTCTCTCTAAAGCTTGCATAGCTTTACCTTGAGTCTTAATAGTTTCTTTCTCTTCTGTAGTTCTTTTAATAGCCCTGTTGTCAGCTTTATTTTTCTCTAACTTCTCAAGCTCAGCTAGTCTAGTATCTAATATTTCCTGAAAGAATTCACCTTTTTTATTACCCTTATTTGCAGCAACTTGTCTTTTAAGGCTAGCTACTCTATTCTTAACTACATCAATACTTTCTTGAATAGCAATAGATCTTTTCTTGTACTCAGGTAATTCACTTAAAGGTTCAGCAACTTCTTTTCTAGATTCTTCAGCTTCTTTCTTGAACTCACCTCTTTTCTTAGCTAACATTTTATTAAGCACATCAATCTTGGCTAACTTAACAGCAGCAGGAGTAGACTCTACAGAGTTTCTTATTTTATAATAAGCCTTCTTCATCTCCTGAGCTTTCTCTTTTATACCAGGTATATAAGATTCAGCTAATTCAGAATTAAACTCTTGTCCAGTTCTTTCTTTAAATACAGCTTTTTCTTCCTCAGTCATCTTACTGACATTGTCAATATTCTCCATGAATGAATCAAACTTGTCATTGTTGATAGCATCAGCTATCATTTCAACCATATGATTGTCCATTATGTATTCTCTCTCCTCAGCAGTAGCATTTGGGTCAAGGTCATTCTTAGAAATAGTCTGTTGCATTCCTGCAAGAGACATTGCTCTATTCTTTAATTCATTATTGTATCTTTCAAGTAAAGCTGCTTGATACTCATCTTTACTATTAGCTGAAGTTAATTTAGAAATACCTCTACCGGCCAATTGGAATACATTACCACCAAGTCCTCCAAAGAATGCTGAAGTTTTCAAGTCATCAGACTCATATGCTTCAGACATCTTTTCATTATACTCATTCTGATTGATTAATCCGGATCTTAAATCCGCCCTTAACTTAGCTCTCTCAGCTATAATAAATTGATAAGACTCTTCAAATCCTTCTGATGCAAAAGTATATCCTATATCCAATGCAGCTTGTTGCTTCTTTCCTAGTTTTAATCCTTTTTCAGCTGCTTCACTTAACCCTTTCTCAAGTCTCTTTGTAACAGGATTGAATACTCTACCTAATGCTAAGTATTGTGGAATGTCTTGTAGTAGCATTGCCCAACCATTAGTATAGTTTTCAGCAGCAGCAGTTGAAGCTTCTTTTTTAGCCTCTTCTTCTGTATAAGGTTCTCCAGTAGTAGGATTCTCTTGATTCAATCTACTTTTATATATCTCATCATAAGTTCCTTTACCCTCCATAAAGTTCTCTATATTTCTAGATACAATAGCTTGAGACAATCCATTAGCCATCCATTTAGCTTTCTCAGTCATCTTAAGTCCATCAGCAATTTTGTCCATACCTTTAATGGCGCGCATTCCTCTTGATAATCCTTTACCCAACAGACTCAACCCTCTGACTGCAGCCATTGATGGAATCATCATTGATAAAGTAGATGCAATAGATACTCCGTTTGATGCCCACCATCCAGAATCAGTCATGCTAGTTAAAAATCCTTGACCTTGTTTGCTAGGATCAAGATGAATCTCTGTATTTTCAGCAACATTTTCTCTAACACTTTGACCTAGTCTGGTTATAGCATTACCCCAATCAGCTTCATTACCTAGAATAATATTTGCAACAGAATCTAATTCCATTAAATACCCTAATCCTTCAATACTTCCACCAACAATTTCCCCTACAACAGCTTGTGCCAAGAAGTTTCCAAATTGTTCAGCTCCACTTTGTTGGTCAGCTCTATTTTGTTCAATATTATCTAGATTGTCAAATGCAATCTGACTATCAGCCTCATTCTCACCTAATCCAAATTGCCCAACATTAATAGTATTAGCTTGTATTGGACCATCTGTATTTTCAGTTGCAAAGAAGTCATAGTCATCTTCTGGCGGATACTCTTCAGATCCCATAGGATTATCAGGATCATTGATAAGATCCTCCCCGGATATTACTCCTTCTTCTTTTGTCTCAAAGAAATCATAGTCATCTTGATTAGTTACTTCTGCCATATTATTATCTTTCATTCTTCTTTGTATATGTTGTATCCCAAGTTTTAGCAATAGTATTCATGCTCTGGTTCACTTGCTCATCATATGTCATTACGCTAGTTCCAGGCAAATACTCATTATCTAGTGTAGCTCTACCTGTACTAGGATCCCATTCAATTCTCTTAGCTTCAGCTTCAGTAAAATTAGTTTTACTTCTAATAATCAATGGAGTATAATCAATATATCCTTGACTACCATTAAATCCTTCAATATTCTGAGCTTTGTTTATATAGAATTCATTGTGTATTTCATTCATTCTTTTAGTCCTGTTATATCCTAATGCTTTTTTAGCCTCGAAGTTTACACCATTCTTTAAGTTCCTCATCATAGTAGCAGCTTGCCCCATCTTAGTTCCCACTTCAGCTTCAGGGCTAACCACAATTCTATGACTAACACCTTCCTTATCTTTCATGTGCACTACAATACCCATTGGTATATCAGGATCATTTACCATTCCCTCAATAACAGCTTTACCTTGGTCATTAACACCAGCTGTTAAAGCATTATTAAAATCTACAAGATTATCATATCCTAATTGATCAGCAATTTGAGAAGGAGTACCATCTCCATAAGGTTTACCCATTACTTTAAGTGATCTAGAACCACTAGTTATGTCTCCAGCTCTACCATTAGTTCCTAATATCTTATCAGTATAATGATTATAGAATGAGTTCAGGTTATTTCTAGGTCTAACTATAGTAGCAAATGACGCATTAGCTCTCTCCATTCCCTTAACATATGATTCTAATATATATTTATCAGTCTTTCCTGCAAATCCTTGAGGGTCATCTGTTCTTATTTTATGAATTGCTTTTTGTATCGCTAATACTTCTTTATTTTCTTTCTCAAATATACCTTCAGCTGCAGATTCCCTAGTCCTATGTGTATAAGCACCTATTGTTGGATCTGCCATCCTTTCCAGGTCAACACCTTTATTTATATAATCTTTTTTATTGTACTTTAGATCTTGTAAAATACCTTTTTTATCAAACTTAAGTCTACTTAAAGTATCTTTGTCAACACCAAGAGTTCTATTATAACCACTAGCTCCACTTAGAACTAACATACTGGTCCAGTTAGACATTAAATCTGAAGCTCCATCACCTTGTAAAACTCTACCAGCTCCATTAGGATTCCTGCTAGCATTAGAAAGTGTAGTTGCATCTTTTATTGAAGAAACTTGATACACATCTCCTGCACTAGTTGCAGCTTGTCTTATCATCTCCTCAGCACTACCTTGACCTAAAGATTCAATATCTCTTAAATAGTTTCCTACACCTTGGTCACCCTTTAATGCGCCATATACAACTTGCTTGATATGATTAGGAGTTAATTTCTTATAAGATTTTGTTCCGTCTCTATATGTTTCAGTTTGAGGATCCCACTCCATATTTAATGCAGCAGCTCTTTCCTCAGGCTTCATTGCCGCAGCAATATCTCTACCCTTCTTCATTACATCCACAAATGATGCTCCAATATAGTCTTCATATATCCCTGCTTCTTCTACACCCGCATAGTTTTCAAGTGACTTAGCAACCCCTAATCTTTTCTGATCCTCAGTTAAATCTTTCCTTTTTAGGATAGCAGCCTTGTTTGCAGCGTGTTGATTGAATGCAGCAGCAGCCTGACCAGTTTTACCTGATACAGAAAACTCAGCATTTTTTCTACTTCTTAATCCACGAACTTTATTAATTAAATTTCTATCAACACCTTGGTTAAGTATTTGATTAGAGATGTCATCAGATTCTGCTTGGAATGCATCTATCTGTCCACTAACATAACCTTGATCCTGTTGTAATGCATTAGATCTCATGGCATCTAATTGGTCAAGGGCTAATATAGCCTCATCTTCTTGCTTTTGCTTAGCAAGAGGAACCATCATTATCTCATCTAGAGATAGAGGTTTAAAACTTGATACTGATATATCTGGTGTAATTCCTGCCATCTTATTTATTTTTTTATTTTTCTACCCTTACTGTCATAGCCTAATCCAGCTAATTCAGGATATTTTTTAAACAATTCTTCTTGTCCAATACCACCTAAGTCATTTCCTATCTGAGATAGTAATCTACTCTTGTTACTTTCATAAGCAGCATTCTGTTGCAAATTAGTAACTTGAGATTTATCATCCTGACCAATATTGAATCTTTCTGTATTTGAATCAAACTGCTGAGCAGCTCTGCCTTCTTGTCTATTCTCTGCACCAGCTTGTTGATATGCTTGAGATAGAGCTTTAGTTCCTTGAAGTTGAGATGCTAATAAAGCAGCTCTTGCTTTAGAACTTGAACCTCCTGCACTAGATAATAATGCATCTCTATTAGAAGCTGTAGCTTGTCTTACAGTATTTTGTAATCCTTGCTCATCAACTAATTGCTGATCATATTTTCTATTACTTCTACCAAATGCTACATCCTCAGGCTTCTTTAAGCTTGCAAGTTGAGCTATATTCATAGCAGCAGGTGCGTATCTTAATGCACTAGCTAGTGAGAACTTATTATCCCCAACCTTTTTGGGTGCAGGATTATTAGCATTAGCATAGTTATTCATTCCAGTTACTGCTGCAACTCTCTCATCACTAATTTCATTAGGTTTAGCAGGATCAGTATATACTGTCTCTCCTGCTTCATTAGTTGAAAACCCATT
>Ga0209119_1004978_pt1 | contig 10643 bp, 7 predicted proteins | sample COG_03_FD_184747 | JGI IMG/M metagenome (GOLD analysis project Ga0209119, IMG submission 184747) | Pelagic Microbial community sample from North Sea - COGITO 998_met_03 (SPAdes) (version 2) | ecosystem: Environmental > Aquatic > Marine > Neritic zone/Coastal water | place: Helgoland, sampling... | reverse complement strand
ATAAGGTGTTCCAAGCGTTCTTGGCCCAGCCATTGGGATTTACGAAACGGGTATCGGTCCCCAAAGGCTTCTTTTGTCGTCAAGCTCTGTTTTCGGGTTGGTCAACCATTGTTAATACACCCCCCCCCCACCACCACCTTGTCGCTAACACAATATTTTGCAACATGCAGGAACACCATGGACAACACCCGACTCGGCTCCTTACGACAATGGCTTGGAGATGAAAAGTCCACAAGGAGGGGAATTGAAATTGATGAACAGATCACGTATATCAGATGAAGAAGATGACGATATGATAGCGGCTTGGCGTTACGAAAATACAAAAAAAGAAATAACGATTACCATCACATACCACAATATCAACCAACGCGGGGTTGTGACCTCTATAATAATCAACGACAAGTAATTCATTTTTTATTTCATGATATGAAACAAAAGACCACACAATAAAATCATCCAATACTATGAAATGTGATACGATTTGATTTATTTTGATTTGTGTGTACATTGGAAGACGTATGGTTGTGTATATATCCTGCCAATACATGCATGGCTCTGGATATTGTTACATATTTAATTTGAAAGTGAGCAATATCCGTCTTCTGAAATACAATCTTCTTCCGACTCGATCTCCGAATCTTCCGACGCCACTGCACCCCCTTTTGACACCGCATACTTGAGGGAGATACCTTGCGCACGCATGTATTCGTGTGTCTTGAACAAAGCCGCATACGTACCACGTACAGGGTATAGCGAATCCGATGACCCACACAGAAAGCAGGAAAACCTAGCTTGGTCTTCCTGAGGTGGTAGAAAATCGAACTCTTCTCTGGCATTTTCTCGTACCGCAAAGTCGTGACACCGTTCGCAATAGTGAAATATTACGGGGTCACATTGTGCGTTGAGTAATGGACCCACGTTATCAATGGCATCCCGAGCCAGTGTGGCGTTGACGCGCAGACGCCCGATACGGGTCCCACGCTCCCAGCGGTTTTTGGAAAAGGGCATGAAACTGTCGATACTAACGTTACCCCGTGCCCTTGCTTTGTACACGTTCTCCGAACTGTGTCTGGGCAAAATGTCGTACTCCGCATGACCGACCGTGACGGTTCGCTTAAGGGGTAGACCGGTTTGCCCGCAGTACGCGCGTGTTTCGCAATATCGTGTAAGGGCACACTCGCCTTGATACCCTGACCGAGTCGCGGACCGCACGACCTCCGCCGTGCTCTTCGAGCCCCACATGGGTAGTACAAACTCACCCAGCTCCCGTAGTGTACGTTGAGCACCCCCCGCTATTATATGCTTTTGCCATCGCTGAAATTTGGTTAACCAAACATTTTTTAAGCACGAAGTCAACTCCCCCCATGCTACCTGTAACATGGTCAAAACATACTCACTATGGACACACTTTTGCTCGGTACATGAGCCGATCACGCAGTCCCATCCCCTCACTGTCGCACCGACCTTCATGTAATGTTCGAAAACATATTGCCATTGTGCTAGTATATCCTCAATCAGACCACCCATGTCCTCCTGTTCGGTGGAAAGTAACAGCAACACGTTCTTTCGCATTTTGCCAGCAACCGATTTTGCGTGTGGGAGTGCAGCACCGGGAAAATCCCGGACCACTGGATCGAGTATGGCAATGCTCCAGGAGGTGTAACACGCAGCGGGAAATAGAACTTTCCATTTTGCCACTTCGTTAAATGCTTCGTCGGTGTTCCGCATGGCAGCACACTGTTGTGAGTTCCGCCCCCAAGTGGCCATCACTGCGAGCCAGACTTCGTGTGTAGATACGTTGAGTTGTGCACCCAGATTATTGGCCCTCCGGGCACACAGTTCGAGTGTCAAGGGATTACCCTTTGTTTCTGGGCCATGGTGAAACACCTCCTGAAATGGGACATACACCGAACTGGGTTGGTTCGTCAGATCCAGTGTATGGTCGGGACAAAGTGCTCGGTCTACACTGCTAAGTAACTGAAAATGAAGGACCGTAACCAATTGTCGCGATACAAGATTGGAAGGTGAACGCCCAACAAACGGAACCCCTGAGGCGGTGTACAGCATGTCCTGCCATGGGATTTCGTCGTTCACCACGCCTTTACCACCCTGGTAATTTATTTTATCTTGTCTCTGGATAAGTTGTTTTTGACGGGTGTGGACATTGACCACCAGCTTTTGACCATGTTTGCCAAAACTCACATTTGATACGCTCGTCCCTCGTTTGTGGGGCCAGTCGATCCGTGTAAAAGCTTTCGTCATCTCGGGGATCCGCAAGACTTGTGCGTACTTAACATAAGCCTCGTGCGCGAGTTGGTCGATGTTCCTCAGCCGCGCAATTGTTTGTTGGTGGGCGATGTACTGACCCACAGGTGGAAAAGCACCAGACCCAAGAACCGAGTCCTTGAATAAGGTTTCTTTAGTGATGGTCGGGGTATTTTTGAGGGTGGCCAAGTGTCGGGTTGTGGTGATCTGCTCACAAAAACGTTCCGGTGGCGTGATGCAGTGTTTTGGGGGGAACTTGAACGCTTCAGACCCCTGGGCGTGCATATGCTCGGTCACGGCTTGTTGTTGTGACACGTAGTCCACACAGGTCTCCACAGTGGTCATATTGCGTTTCACTCTAGCCCCCTGTCCCAGGAACTTGAGGTACTCGCTGATTTTGCACCCGTCCTCCATATCTTTTCCATCACTAGCAATAGCGGCGATGGTGCCAATGCACTGGCGTGGGTAGGGATCCACTAAACTTCGGGCACCAATAGACTCGACCACTCGTCGGTGGGGAAACAGTGGGGTCGACCAGAACTCCGAACGCGAATCGTATGGAGCAAACAAGTCGGTTCGCCCCGCGGATTGTGTGTTGGTAATCTTGCTATACGTTGCGGCGCGGCGCCCGCTCATGAAGTTGACCCACGGGAGTGTACATATCGAAGGGTGGTAAACTTGGATTGGATGTACATCGACGAAGCCGAACGTATCGACCGGTGCCTCCGCGACTGCTTTCCAGTGAGGTGCTACTGCTTCGTGTAGCTCACTGGGGGCACCCAGATAAACGATGGAACCGTCGCGTATGGCACGGCGCAACATCACGATCCCTGCGGTCTGGAAATCCTTTTGCTCAACTGGCAAACGCATTTTGAGTCGGTCCCATTGCTCACTCTTCTGGAGCCACGGGATTAGTGTGGAGTCCTGTTTCAACAACGGCCAACGACTCCCGGGTCGTACTCGCCACACAGGGCGAATTAATCTACCAGCCACGGTAGTGATGTGCAGGGTGTGGCTACGCTTTTCCCAAATGACCCCCATGTGACGCATTGCAACCACAGCACACCGAGAGACCTTTAGGGACCACATCAGCTGGTATATGGCCTGGGGGTAGTGTGTGAAAGCGATGATGCAGCCGTCTATACAAACACCCGATAGTTTCTCCTCGGGCGACCAATCAAAACCTCGACTGGGTAGCCCCGCCACCGAAAACTCGTCGATCACTTCGCTGGGTGTGTGTTGCATGGTGTCGGTGATACGAGCAACCATCACTTGGATCGTCTGCAAACACGTTAACTCCATCGCCTCGGAAAGGATAACACCTACACTTTGATATCGTTTCAACCCACTCTTTCGAGCACTGGGTCCCCTGATGGTACAGTAGTGGGGGATGAACGACGTCATCATGCGTAACCGTTCGTGGGCACGTGCACCCACACGCCTCTCGACGCAGGAGGACACGAAGCGATTGCCGGGTACGACACTCACCACGTTGACACGGTATGACTTCTTGGAGCTAGTATTGGAACAGCGGTGCATAGTGTTCGGTGGTTTAAACCATGTGTAGCTGTCGCTTAGATTCAACAAGGTCTCGATGTGTTTGTGTTCCAGAAGTCGCGCCAACTTATCGTCCGTCTCGGTCAACCAATTGTGGATACGTTTCGTGACCGATTGAAACGCGAAAGTAATGGCTCCGTACACGATGTCATCCAGGCTAGACACCAGTGAATTACTTGGCGCATTTTCCGGACACTGATCTTCCGAGATGTCCAGTATATGCTGCAGGATCATGTGTGTCACGAATGCCAATGTTCGAACCGTCAGTTTTATACGATTTTCGATGGAAGGAGGCATTCCACCTCCAACACTAGCTATACTCGGGCAAAACACATCGGCCAAAATGTATTGAGCGACGTCGCCGTTGAACTCTGGTGGGATATAAGCTCCGATAATCAACCGGAACCAGTTGACCAGCACGACTTTGGCTTGTTCCCGTGTTACGATCCCCATATTGTTTCTCCATATTCTTTCTAGTTGATGGCGATATTTCTGCCGCAATCTTCGCTGTGTTTCAGGTCGATCGTAGATCAATATGGTCTTCAGTACAGCTTCCACACCACACACACCACACGCAGTGAACAGTAGGTGTATGGGAACGTGGAGAGGTCGTTTGTTGTGGCCGATGTTCAAGGACATAACCATGCCAATCTCCTGGTTATCTTCATTGTTGACAAACTTTTTCCAAGGCGCGTTATCTGTATCGGTGCGGTGGGTGTTGTGTGAAACGGCGACGATTTGAGGTTCAATGGCCGCGAAACGGGCGTTGACCTGCACCGGCAACTGACTAGCGACCAGCTGTTGCGTTTCCTCTTCACTTATCTCTTCTAGACATGTCATGTTTCGCTTTCGCTGGAGGTTTGTGTCTACCGACGACGGATTTTTCCGTCGCGATTCCACCTCATCTTCTGTCATACAATTCACGTCAGCTGTTTTGAGTTGGTTTATGGGTCCCACCCGGACAATGGCTCTGACACCACACAATGGACCGTTATTCCAAAGTATACCGCGGAAGAGAATTTTACCTGACATGGTGTGTGTGTTCTTGACCAACCGGTGATGCCAACGCCCGAATTGGCGCTCGGCCCTCAACAGCATGCACGGAGAGCCTTTAATGATGAAGAAATGTCGGTCCGGTACCCATCGGGCTCGAGCGTGTGCCTGGTCTTCCTCCACCGTGGTGAGTTTTTCTTGGTGCTGTTTTAGACGACAAACATCACTGTTCACCAGGACGGGCAAAATTCCCAGGTTACTGTTATCCACACGCATAATGTCGACTTCGAATTTAGGGTTCTTTGGTATCGCAGGGTTAGAGTGCTGCACTATGGTGCCTCTGTTTTGGAGTACGAATTCCCGTGAGCAAATACCAGCGTGAACGACCCCGTAAAGCTGACCCCCATACGTCTTGTTACTATTCAGCATGCGGTGGGGTAGCATTTCAGGGGGGAGTTTCTTCATCCCGGTGATTTTGATGATAAGGGAGAAACGCCACAACTTGTCTTTGTTCGCTGTTTGTTTTTGTACGCGGAAATTCTTCAGTACATTTTTGTGTAGCTCACTGATTTTGGCATCCAAGACCATAGGTTTTAGCTTGTCCATGTGCACGGTGTATCCCGGTTCGACTTTCCATTTCGCCAGGAGCCCCAGAAAGTGGTTGTGTGCCAATTCAGATGTCATTACTTCTTGGGGGTCAAGGTGGTGGAATACGTCTTGCAGATCGGACACGGACAAGGGATTTACCGGTCCGTTGTATTTGAGCCATCGTTCGAAATACGTTCCCTTCTTTTTGCGGTTTATATGCTTGATGGCTCTCACATATTGTTTATTGTAGTCCTCCTGCGTAATCTGGTCAATCATCAATGCATTGGCAATCACATTGGAGAGTGAAAGACCTGGGCGAATTGTACCACCCCATTCTGGTGTTTGAGCCCGCAGGATGAAATCCAGGTGTTGTTTTTGTTCGATTAGTTTTTTTCTCCGGTGATGCAACGTATTCATTATGTACGGCGATACATCTTGAACTGAATTGCTTGGCGCAGACAGAGCTGACATGTGTTGTTACTATTGACTGAACCTTTGTGGTCAGTTGTTCTGGTAGTCCACAAATATTTCCGAAACAGAACAATGATATTTCATTTACAAGTGAATATATATATATATATATATATATATATATATATGTTCTTCCAGGTGCTATGTACACTTCTTAACATTGTATACATGATTTTTTTTTATTTGTGTATCGATATCTATTCACGGGTGGAATGATCCAAACTTGCAAAATAGTGAATATCCGTATTGTTCGCGGGAATTGTGATATCCTCTTCACCTATAGTACGGTGCGCAAAGCTCCACATATCATTGGCAATCGAACCACCCACGGGCATGTCTTCGAGAAAAACACGCCCAACAATGGAAGGGGGGTCACCTGGCAGCTTTTGTACCAGTATTGTGAATATTGGTACAGAAAGTATTGTCGCAGACTGCGAATCTAAACCACTAAACCAATATTGCAAACTTTGAACCCCGTCATTCTTAGCGATAATATCTCGCCACTCGGGGCTTGGAGAAAACCAGAGCCTATATATCTGTTTGGAGTTCTCCGAAACATTTTTTGTGCTCTGTGACGCTACGTTTGCATGATAATAAAATTGGTCATGTTCAGCTTGACTTTTCATTGCATTTTCGAACTGCACCAAACTTTCAAATACTTCTTGACGAAAGTGTACTACATTAGAAACGCAATTAGAATCGCACTGGTCTGGGGTTTGCATTATAACATGAGGCCAAGTAGCCCTAACATTCGTATAATTGAATGAAAGGGGGTTTGTATCAATTTCAACGACGGTGTCTTCTACATCAGGATACACGGTCACCTGGGTAATGCGTACTACATTGTCTTGATTAAACACAATATTCTGTGGGGTTGTGTTTTGTTTGAAAACACGTATTGCAAGCCCATACATAGACAAAAAGGAGTTTATACCACGTTGACTCATCCTCATGAATGCGAACAATACATCCCCTGGCGTGTTTTCAGTAATATCAGAAAGTAAATGGGATTGATCGGTATCCAATTCAATTCGTATAGGTGCCAAAACGCCGTTACAATAATCCGTACGCGGGTGATTTCTGTATATATTCTCTTGTGATTCATATTGCCATGGGGTAGTGGGTGTATAAAACGGACAACTAGCCAAACTATCAGATATAACTTGTTGAATCAACTCACCGCGTGTAAAGCCTACACCCGCTACAGTGCGAGACCACGCCTCTTGCATCTGATTGTGCGGGGTGTGATGTTGGCTAATGGTTTGCTTGGGACATATATACGATAATTGCCCGTCCGTTGTATTTGTATTGTAGCAAGGAAACGGGCATATGTCGTCACAGGCCGATAGAGACCAACCCCATGCCGGTATGACTACACGCATCAAGAGAAAAAAGCGAAACATTATCACCACGCTATTCAAGCTCGTGTAGATGTGTGTATATATATATATATATATACACGACACCGAATATCTGTTATTAATATTTTTTTTAATTTATACAATGTTGTTCTATTGCTTTCTCAACAACAAAAAAAATGCTCATTGCGAGTGAGTATGTTTTACCAGGTTTTATGTTGGTTGTAATTAGTAGAGTAATGATTATTTATATACTTCAACACACTTCGTGGGTCGAACACACACAAACTGTCAGCGCAACATCACTCATTATCCACACTTTGTGCTCTATCTGTGGGTCCACATACATAATTATATTTAATGTTAACAACTCCATGTTTATACAACTAATATTAGTAATGATCGTGCATGATCTACTCTACGGTGTGGTCGACAACCGAACCAGTCTCGTTGAACCCACTTGGCCAACTTGGCTTGTTGTTCATCATGTTATATTCGCACTCTTAGTGGTATATATTGGCACGTATGCGGAATGCACTACTGCCGTATTACTACTCTGTATGCTGACGGAAGGAGCTAACATCTTCTTTTTGGGGTTGGAACAGCCCCAAACAGACAGCGAAGACGACCAAACACAGTACCGCAAGAAATACCATAAATGTGTTTTATTTATTTTTTGCCTCCGCTGTATAATGGTGGTTGCTATATATATAATTGTATATAAGTGGGAATATGAACAATCATGGCCAGGAGACACCTTGTGTCGACAGTATCGGTCGGTTCAAGTGGCTTTGGTAATGTTTTTGTTGTTCAACATCAGTCACATTGTCAAACATGCATTGGCTATGTTCAGACGATAATTTCCATGTTCATTTGATACCAAAATACCCCAAGTTGCGTGGTGATACTTTTCAAGCGCTTTAAATATTGCTGAAGGTAACCCCCATCTGGGAGGTAGTTACCGTCTTGAGTATGCTCGGAAAATTCTTGATTCAATTCCTTGATACGTAAGGACAAGATCTGTTCCTTCTCCTTATCATGATCTGGTATTCTTTTATATGTAATGGACACATCGAAGAATCGAGCACAAGCAGACAACTCGACTGGTGGGATCAAAAATTCGGGGGTACACTTAAACCCCCCATCACTTGAGTATTGGATCAACAAACGGTGCATTAGATCCTGATAAAACATTTTAAAGCCCGTGTCTGTGCGCATTTCACGAATCCTTATATTTCTTAAACCCAACACATCAAACGCATTAGAAGCATCAGAATGACTCACTGTAGTGGGTTGGCTCATCGAATGGTTGGTGTTACTTTTTTGGTATGTTTACTCTGTGATACATGTTGGTGTATCGGGACACATCCACCCCCCCTGTGTGATCACCACATATTATATTCATTAAAAAAAATGATATCACCACTGTAATATCATTCTAATGTAACAAATCCCTTTGTAGTGGTGTTTCAAAGACATCGCATTTCGCAGAGTCTTCCATTATGAATCAAAAGCCATCACCAACCATTGTCAATGAGCTCGTTGATGATCTATTCAAGATATTGAAATCCGTTTTCGGAAAATATGACAAACGAAACCCCGAGTGTATAGATGATGTATTCCTCACCCTCCTGGATGTTTGTTTTCGATTACGCAAAATCGCTCGAATACACACCAGCACCAACAAAAAACACAAACTCCTCGAACAGCTAACTTGTACAATCGCACACCGACTCCAAACACACGACGTTTGGAAGACGGTGCGTGCGAAATACCAATACCTTGTCCAAATACTGCGATTCTACACGGAAGGAACCACACCAGATCTGGAAGAACCCGAGCAACTGGTGAAAAAATACCAAATTATATACAAAGATATACAAAAACGCTCGCTCCATCTCCCGGTGCACTTGGACCAGAACCTCATGCATCAGCTGGAAATGCTTACTCTATCCTTTAGTCACGTTCTGGAATACCAAAGTACGTATTGTAATCAGCACAAAAACAGAACGAAATGGCTTTCCTTTCTGGACTATATTCAAGAACAAGAACGGAGTAAGGTGCCGAACGCCAACGATATGAAGGTATCTGTCTACCGACAGTACGATGGACAACGCGTGGTGCAGTTGAGGATGGCATCAATTTGTTGGTTGGTTGACTCGATCTGGGGAGTGAACGAGTGGGGAACCCCCCAGGATATAGGACTATTTTATCACAACCTCAACATACAAAGCATATTGCGGTACAAAATACTTCCTCATCTACTGGCGTTACGGCACATCAAACTGGGTCAACAGCTGCCTACATTGTTTCGTTTGGGTAGCACACTCGTGCAACTTTTACACCTCAACCCACAGTGTAATGTACCCGACGACACAGATGAGTTGTTAAACACGTTCAAAAAGGCGACGACTTTATTACGCAAGCAAGTCTTGGATTTTGTTACATTTGAAATACACAACAAGGAGTGGATGGTATTTGACGACGTCAAGATACACGATAGTGAACTTCCTTTGGTGAGCGAGCTATGTGCTTGTCTCGAATTCTGGGTCTCGAAGGGGTTGACACGCAATTCTTTTTAATTATAAATTATATTTTTCTCTCCAAGTAAGTTGGACCACAAATAAAAATTATTGGGGTTAAAGTGGTATATGGTTGATTTGTTATGATGCACCTCTGCTCTGTGTTTTTGCACTTGTAAAACGCCACCGGCCGTATACCTGCGTCTCACAATGATGTCGGAATCACCTCCTTCAAAGGCTTGATTCAGGAATTCACAGTCATTGGGACCCGGTCCTTGAAGTGGGATAATGTAGTTGTACCTACTATGCTTTAATTCATATATCATGTCCGTGACATGAGAACGTAACAACGACATTTGGTATCGGCGACAACACACATCCTGAACTACAGGGTTGGGTGGTGAGACATCCACTGCAAGACGGTGTCTTTTTTGTTGCTGATGCTTGATGTCCTTTTGATGCTGATGCTTGATATCACCCACATCAGGGTCATATTCACGAATTTCGTTGAGCCACCTGATCAGCTCGCGACGACGACTAGGAGTAATATATCCCCAAATGTATCTTTCCTTTCGATTAAAGATGGAGTTTTTGACGTTCACTTCGAAGGTATATGCTTTATGTAGTGTGTGTGGTGTGGGGGACAAGACAGAGGAAATCGTCTTGATTTGCTGTTCAATTGATATTCCTGGGATTTGTTGAACCCCAAAGCCCAAATCAACAAGATCAATGAAGACCCGCATATATGCGTTTGTTTTTTGACAATATATTTGGACTAACACCCGAACTATTATGAAGACGCGCACGCAATGGAAAAGTTATAAGGTATACAAGTGTAAAAAAGAAATCCGTATAAATCTGTAAATATTATCGACACCCCCCCCCCCCC
>Ga0209119_1004973_pt1 | contig 10651 bp, 6 predicted proteins | sample COG_03_FD_184747 | JGI IMG/M metagenome (GOLD analysis project Ga0209119, IMG submission 184747) | Pelagic Microbial community sample from North Sea - COGITO 998_met_03 (SPAdes) (version 2) | ecosystem: Environmental > Aquatic > Marine > Neritic zone/Coastal water | place: Helgoland, sampling... | reverse complement strand
TTTAACGGTAGCCATTACATCTGGTACTATTGAATTAAAAGATAACAAAGCAATTATTTTAGTAGACTAAATAAACTTAATTGCATACAAATACATACAACTCCTGAATGCAAAGCATTCAGGAGTTTTTGGTTTTTTAGCTATACTAGTTACCAGTTACCCTTACGTTGTCTATTTGAAAAATTTTTGAATTAACTAAAAAATAAGTATTTATACCTATTGTATATTTTTACACGAAGGTTATCTTTAAACTAGTTGAATTCATAAAAATAACGTAAAGAGTGTTTTACTTTTTCATAAAACATTTTTTTTTTTACTCTTTACAGTTTGACTCGCTAGCACTAAATTGTTAGCGAGTTTTTATACATTTTATTATAACTCTTTAAAAAACGAATTTTTCTTAACATATGTAAATTATATTTAATAATTTTAAATACTTAAAACCCCTAATTATGAAAAAACTTCTCTTATTACCTTCTCGTCAGAATTTGAAATTTGTTACACAAGACCATTAGCTATCATTTTACAAATGAGAATAGGTTTAGCTCACGTTTGACACATTTTAAAAAAAGATAAACGAGAACAAAAGTTCCTGTTATCAGTAAACATAGAACTATAAACAGGAGGTTTGTAAAACATATAAACAGTTATATGCAATAATATAGATGAGCATTAAAGAAGAATTAATAAAACATAACAATTTATAAACGGCATTAAAACACTCGTTTACACTAAACGTTGAAACCAATTTCACAAAACAATGAGTAAACCTATTAAATTGGAAATTAACCCTATTGAATATGATTATGAGGATTATATATCTGCATATTTTCAAAGTGGCGGTTTATATGTAGAAAGATCTATTATTTATCGCGAAACTGAAGAAATATTAGAATTAGATATTATAACTACAGACTTTCTTGAAGACAGTGCAACAAAAAAACTTGTAGAAATAAAATCTGGAAAATGGGGTTTTAGTGAAATCTTTAAAGTTAAAGGCTGGCTCTTTTACTTAAAAATTGACGAAGGAATTTTTATAGTAAAAAGAGAGAGAGATTCATTTAAATATTTTGAAAAAAAATCAAAAGAACTAGGCGTCTTTTTAGTAAACAATTCCGATTTGAAGAAAACTAATGATTCTTTAAAAATTTTTTTACATCAAAAAGCTGATGATAATGAAATAGAAACATTAAGGTTTTCTTATCTACTTGAAAGGAAATTACAAAAAAAAATAAAAGATTTAAAAAAACAGTATCCAACTAATCAAGGATATAAAAATCTAGATGATTATTTTTTCAAAGTTAATAGTGGTTCTTTTTTTTCTAATGATCCAATTAAAAGAATCAAACAACTCTTCGATACATTTTTGAAATATAAAAATCTAACTGCCAAAATATGTTATGAACTAAAAAACGGAGAATATAAGGATAATATAGAAACGTTATCTATTGATTGTTTTAAAAAAACATTCTATGAAGCTTCTAATTCACCATTACAAATTTCTCTTTACATCGAACATATTTCCAGAGTTACAATTTTGAAATCGTGTATTGAACATCTTATTAAAAATCATAAAGGGTCTTTTGGAAAAGAATTTTTTTTAAAAAATATAGATTATCTAAGTATTCCCGAAACTATAAAAAATGGTTTGAATGAAATTGTAAGCGAACCATTTTTTCATCGATATCCAGTTTTTTGGCAATTTTTCACATATGTAATGGGTGGTTTTATTCTCACCGATTTAAGAGCAATAGAGTATAAATACATCTCTAAAAATACAGGGATACCTGTTAAATATATCCCTAACGCTTTTGATAGTTTCAATAAATTTTTTCCAAAAAAAAATGGATGGATGCAACAATTACCTAACTCAAATATAGAATGTCATAGATTTTTTTCTTTACCTTTTTCTGGTTTAGGAGCAAATCATAGGAGACTTATTCATTTACCCCAATTATCGAAAGAAAATCAAACTTATGCTGAATTAGAAAAAATGCTTAGTGGAGATAAAACAATGGCTGATTTGAGTAAATGGAATAATCTAGCTTACGAAATTTTAAAATAAAAACTGTTGCTAACACTGAATAAAATTAATTGCTTAACAGCGCAACTAACCATACACAATAATGCCGCATGCCATTAAAAAAAGAATACTAAATAGATGCCAATATTTCAAAAATCCATAGTAGATAAATACCTAGATACACTTGATGCTGGTGTCCTTGATAAAGCATATAATTCCTATAAAGAAGTATATAGTACTCAAAAAATACAGCGGATTAAGAAATTAAAAGAAGAACAATACCAAGGAGGTTTCTTAAAAGACATCTTTGGTTCTGTTTTGGGTTACACAATTGACCCTGAAGTTGGGTATAATATTGAACTTGAAAAGAAGAATGAAACTAATGCGAAGAAAGCTGATGGTGCCATACTACAAGATGAAAAAGTATTGGGTGTTATTGAATTAAAATCTAATACAACTAAAAATCTTGAGTCTATAAAAGACCAAGCCTTTGGATATAAGAACAATCATAAAGGATGTAAGTATGTTATATCATCTAATTTTCACAAACTTCGTTTTTATGTTGATGATGCTACAGAATATGAGGAGTTTGACCTTTACAATTTAGATAAAGAAACATTTAAGAAGTTTTATCTTTATCTAAGAAAAGAAGGGTTGTTAGATAAGAATATCCCAAAACTTCTTAAAGAAGAAACCAAATTTCATGAAGAGAATATTTCTAAACAACTCTACAAAGACTACTCTATTTTCAAGAATAAGTTTTTTGAAAATATAGTAAAGAATAATCCGCAATACGATAAGCTTCTTCTTTTTAAGAAATCTCAAAAGTTTTTAGATCGTATTTTATTTGTCTTGTTTGCAGAAGATAAAGAACTAATTCCTACAAATGCAATCTCAAAAATCGTTGAAAGCTGGGCACTTGCAGGTGAAATGCATTACAAACCACTCTACGAACTGTTTACAATACTATTTGAGCATTTAAATGTTGGTCATACCTACAAAAGTGGTTATGAAATCCCTGCATACAATGGTGGTTTATTTTCGCCTGATGAAATTTTAGATAATCTAAAGGTTGATGATGAGATTCTAAAAGATGATTTACTTACCCTTTCTAAATATGATTTCAATACTGATGTTGATGTAAATATTCTCGGGCACATCTTTGAGCATTCGTTAAATGAGATTGAAGAAATAGAAGCTCAACTAAAAGGTGAGTTAGCAGACAAGACAAAAGGGAAAAGAAAAAAAGATGGGGTGTTTTATACACCAAAGTATATCACTAAATACATAGTTGATAATACAGTAGGGAAATTATGTGCTGAGAAGAAGACAGAACTTGGATTGGACATAGACTTTGATGTACAAGATTATCAAAAATCAAATGGCTCTGTCAATGCCATAGGGAAAGATTTATTTCATACTCTTGAATCTTATAAAGAATGGTTACTTCAATTAAAAATATTAGACCCAGCTTGTGGAAGTGGGGCTTTTTTAAATCAGGCATTAACGTTTTTAATAGAAGAACATAAAAACATCGATGATCTTATTAGCGAATTAACGAATACTCCTCTTAGACTATTTGATACTGACAAAGCCATTTTAGAAAATAATATTTTTGGTGTAGACATTAATGATGAAAGTGTTGAGATTGCCAAACTATCCTTATGGTTGCGTACTGCACAAAAAGGCAGAAAGCTTTCGAACCTTAACAACAATATTAAATGTGGAAATTCATTAATTGACGATCCAGCAATTGCAGGTGATAAGGCTTTTAACTGGGTGGAAGAATTTCCTGAAATATTTGCAAAAGGTGGTTTTGATGTAGTTATTGGAAATCCGCCTTACGGTGCTTCTTTGAACGCCACGCAAACAGCCTATTTTAGGAAAGAGTATGAAACTGTAATTGGACATTCGGAAGTTTATTATTTGTTTACAGAATTAGCACAAAATAAATTAATAAAACAAAAAGGTATGGTTGGTTATATTATACCAAATGCTTGGTTGTCTAATAAGTATGCTAAAGCACTAAGAAATTTCTTATTGCAAGGGACAAATATTAAAACACTAATCAACTTTAACCAGAAAATTATCTTCGAGGACGCTAACGTTGAAACTTCAATAGTAATCTTTTGTAGAGATGTACCTGAAGATGTTTGTTTTGTTGGTCAAGAATTAGATCAATTATATGAATATAATCAAAATGAATGGCTTCTAAATCAAAATCAATTAATGTCCTTTGCTCCTAACAAGGAGGTTAATGAAATTGTAAAGAAGTTAAATAAGAGTGAATTTAGGTTAGAGCAGTGTTTAGACATATCCAATGGTATAAAACCATATCAGGCAGGATACGGATTAAATTTAGAGGGAGAACCTCTTACCACACAAGATGTTAAGAATAAAATATACCACTCAATGAATCAAATAGATTCATATTACAAAAAGGAGATTAAAGGAAAAGGAGTTGGTAGATATAAGTTGACTTGGGAAGAAAGTTATATCAAATGGGGAAAGTGGTTAATGTCTCCTAAATCTGAACATTATTTCGAGCAACCAAAAATATTAATTCGTCAAATAATCAGTAAATATTTTTTTGCTGTTTTAGATAGTGATAAATACTATTCAGATCAATCATTATATATGTGTACTAATCACCCTGGTAAGTATGATTGTCTAGAATTTTACACTGGTTTGTTAAACAGTAGACTTTATGGTTTTTACTTTAGAAAGTTTTATTCAGAAGAAGACGACTTGTTTCCCAAAATAAAAGTTAATGAACTAAAGAATTTGCCTATAAAAAATTGTTCAACTACAGTCAAAGAAGAATTTAAAAACAAAGTACTTTCCTTAACTAAAGATATCTCAAAAAACGTATTGTTAATTAATACGTTTTCTAATTATCTTCAATCTGAATTTTCAATAGAAAAATTACCCAGAAAACTAGAAAAATGGCAAGTACTAGAATCAAGAGAATTCTTAAAAGAACTAAACAAAGTGATTAAAAAAGTTGGGGGTGGACAATTAGACGACAAACGAAAATTTAGTTTATCAAGCATTTTTGAGGAACAGAAAAAAGAAACTCAAAAACTAAAAACCGAAATTGATGAAAAGGATAAAGAAATAGACCAGATGGTTTATGAACTATATGGTTTAACAAAAGAAGAAATACAAATAGTTGAAAATAGTTAAAACGGCATACAACAATGTATATAGCGCATTAAAACGCGCCATATACTAGACCGTTCTACAAAGGCTTTTTAATGTCGCCGCTCCCGCTAGTTTGTAACTAGTGGCCTTGGTTTTTTCTTACAAATAGTCTTTTTACTTTTCTATAAAAAATCTTTAAAAATGGGTATTTATACCTACAAATAAGCTGTTTATTTTTTTCATATTTGATAAGATAACATAAGAGTTGTGTTATACCGTATAAAACAACCTTTAACACAAGCTTTTGTTTGGATATAAGGAAGTTATCTGCAATAAATACAATAATTTAAATGGCAATACCCGAAAGACAACTTGAAACATGGGCAAACCAAGGTGCTACAGCGACTTCTCAAAGCACCTATACATCAATAAAGAATTGTTTAGATACTGGTGATTGGAATGGAGAAATGAGATTCAAAAGATATCTCCAAGGATCTTATAAGAACACAACTAACATTTATGCAAATAGTGATGTAGATGTAGTTGTAGAATTAACTTCTACATTTTATTCAAACAAACAGAACTTTAATGAGGATGCTAGAAAACAGTACGATGAATATTTTTCAGATGCAAAATTTGGGTTAGAAGATTTCAAGCAAGCAATAATAAAAAGGTTAAAAGAGTATTATGGAAACGACCTTATAGAAGAAGGCGAAAAAGCTATAAGGATTAAAGCTGCAAATGGAAGGTTAGATGCAGATATAGTCTGTTGCTCTACCTTTAAAAAATTTAAGTCCTTTAGCAAGGTTAATCCAAGTAATTACGATTCAGGAATTATATTTTTAGAAAAAACATCTCGTCAGCGTGTAATTAATTTCCCCAATTCACATTATGATAATGGCACAACCAAAAATTCTGGTTGTAATAGCAACTTTAAACCAGCTACAAGAATATTGAAAAACATTAAGGCAAAAATTGTGGATAATGGAGGTTTTTCAAGCAATACATGTCCTTCATATTTTTTAGAGTGTTTATTATATAATGTCGGAAATATCAATTACCAGAAATCTACATGGAATGATGTAATACTTGGTGTTCTGAATCAACTACATGACTTTAATTCTAATAATGGTTTATCTGACCTCTATTGTCAAAATGGTGTTGTAAAGATGTTTGGAAGTTCAAATACTAGTTGGGATGAGGCTGATGCACGTACTTCTATCAATGAAATAATAAAATTTTGGAATGAGTATTAAAGTGTTAACTCTGGATGGTGGTGGCTCAAAAGGTATTTATACCATTGGAGTACTGAAAGAATTAGAAAAGAACTTAGGTCAAAATATTGGTGATTATTTCGATTATATTTATGGAACGAGTACTGGTTCCATAATATGTGGATTACTTGCTATTGGTAAATCAGTTGAAGAGGTCGAGGAGATTTATCTAGAATTGATTCCAACAATTATGAAGGAATCAAAAGCGAAAAAGAAAAGTCAAAAATTATTAGAACTAGGTGAAGAACTACTTGGTGAATTGACATTCGATAATCTTAAATGTGATATTGGAATTGTTGCTTTAAATCACGAAACTCTGGAACCTCTGATTTTTAAATCAAATATCGAACAATCGCATGGCTCTCAAGGTTCTTTTATTCCAGGTTTCGGATGTAAACTTTTAACGGCAATCTTAGCTTCTTCTGCTGCATATCCAATTTTCGAACCTGTAATAGTTAAAACTAAAAATAGAGGAGAAATTAAAACCGTAGATGGAGGTTTTGTGGCAAATAACCCTTCTTTATATGCAAGTATTGACTTATCCAAAAAATATGACCAAAGCGAAATAAAAATATTGAATATTGGAACAGGCAAGTTTTTAGAAAGGATAGACGGAATACTCCCAAGAATAATTAGTTGGTTACCTATTACTAAATTTTTCTTTACCGAAATTTATACTTCAAGCACTAATACCAATTATAGGCTTCTAAAATTGATCTATCCAAATATTGAAATTGTTCGTGTAAACGATTCATTTATGAATATTTCAACAAATATGACAGAGAAAGATTTAAATATTCTTTCCAAAATATTACAGAAAGGTCAATACAGCTATCTGAATTCAGAAAAGGAAATAAAAGCATTATTAAATAATTAAAAAAGCAGATAACACGGTGTATAGTGCATAGCACCCTTCGGGATGCTACGACACCATACACAGAACGTTCTACAAAGGCTTTTTAATGTCTTTTAAAAGAAGTTGCAAAGAAGTTCTGCCATTCCATTCATTTTCATCTAAACTATAGGCAATATCAAAATTGTTTTGAATAAATTTCATTTTATTGCCCAAACCAAAACCAATGGCGTTGTAGGTTTTTTTATCAGCTCCGTAGATAATATTTAATTTTAAGTGGCTTTTGTCTGCTCCAACAGTTTTGCCGTAGCCATTGTCTCTAACAGAAGTAGTGCTAAACACCGGCTTCATGTTTTGTGGGCCAAAGGGCCCCATTTGTTGAAGTATTCTAAAGAATTTTGGGCTTATATCAGACAATTCTAGGCTGGCATCTATGGTAATTTCAGGAATTAATAACTCTCTATCTATAGTATTTTTAACTACTTCTTCAAATTTATTTTTAAAAGCAGTATACATCTCAGGGTCTAATGTTAAACCAGCAGCATATTTATGACCGCCAAACTGTTCTATAAACTCTGAGCATTGTTCTAGCGCTTCATAAACATCAAAGCCTTTTACAGATCTAGCGGAAGCCGCTAACTTATTGCCACTTTTAGTAAAAACCAATGTGGGCCTGTAATAGGTTTCAATAAGGCGAGAAGCAACTATACCAATAACTCCTTTGTGCCATGTTTCGTTAAATACAACGCTTGTAAATTGTTCTTTTTCTTTGTTTTCTTCAATTTGAAGCAAGGCTTCTTTTGTAATTTGAGCATCTAAAACCCTTCGTTCTGTATTGTATTGGTTTATTGCTTTGGCAAATTCTAAAGCTTGTTCAAAATTGGCCTCTGTTAACAATTGTACCGCGGCATTACCGTGTTTAATTCTTCCAGCAGCATTAATTCTTGGAGCTATTATAAAAACAACATCGGTAATGGTTAGTACTTTTTTATGTACTTCTTGTATAATTGCTTTAATTCCATTTCTTGGATTCGAATTAATTACCTGCAAGCCAAAATACGTGAGCACTCTATTTTCGCCTGTTATAGGAACAATATCTGCAGCAATTGCAATAGCTACCAAATCTAAGTACTGCGTTAAATCTTCTATGGTTTGCCCTCTTTTTGAAGCCAATGCCTGAACCAATTTAAAGCCTACCCCACAACCACACAATTCATCGTACGGATAGCTGCAATCTACTCTCTTAGGATTTAAGACGGCCACTGCATCCGGTATTTTAGGGCCGGGTTTGTGATGATCACAAATAATAAAATCTACCTTTTTTTTGGTGGCATAGGCTACTTTATCAATGGCTTTAATTCCACAATCTAAGGCAATAATAAGTGAAAAATTATTGTCTGCAGCAAAATCAATTCCTTGGTAAGAGATTCCGTAACCTTCGTCATATCTATCTGGGATATACGTAGAAATACTTGTAGTAATGGTTTTTAAATAAGAGGCAACCAAAGAAACGGAGGTGGTGCCATCTACATCATAATCTCCATAAATAAGAATATTTTCATTATTTGCTATAGCTTTCTCTATTCTAGAAACAGCAAGATTCATGTCTTTTAATAAAAACGGATCGTGAAGTTCTTCTAAAGAAGGGCGAAAGAATTTTTTAGCTTCTTCAAAAGTAGAGATACCTCTTTGAACAAGAAGTTTCGAAAGCGTATTATCTATTGAAAGATCTTTAGAAAGCTGTTGTACAGAAGTAATATTGGGTGTTGTTTTTAAAGTCCAACGCATAGCAATTTGTACTGAACACAACTCAGTACCTGAGTTTAATTATTTTTCATGAAGATACACTTCTGTAGTTACTTTTGCAAATTGACGAAACATTTCCATGACGCCACAATATTGGTCTATAGATAACTTTACAGCTTTGTTAATTTTATCTTCCTGTAAATTACTTCCATAAAAATGATATTCTACCGCTACTTTATGATAGTATTTAGGGTGTTCTTCTGTAAGTTCTGCATGAACAACCATTTTAAAATCGGCTACTTCAGCTCTCATTTTTTTCAATAAAGAAACCACATCCAAACCAGAGCAGCCTGCTAAAGAAGATAGCATTAATGCTTTGGGACCTAGCCCTTTATTTTCTCCTCCGTTTTCTGAAGAAGTATCTATTAAAACAGAATGCCCACTTGGGTTATCAGATTCAAATAACATATTTTCTTTCCAAACTGTAGTTACTGTATTACTTGCCATAATTATGATTTATTTTTAATATGATAGAAATTGTAAATTTATAATATATATTTACAAAGGTACTTACAAAGATGAAATAACCCCTACTATGAAAAAAATACTTACACTATTCTTACTATTAAATTCTATATTAATTTTCTCACAAAATGACTGTTCAGATGCTATTATAGTTTGTGGAAACGATGGATATCAAGATTTAACAGCTATTGGTTTTGGTATCCAAGAATTAAACGGTTCAAATACTTGCAGTAGTCAAGAAAATAATAGTTTATGGTTGAAAGTAACTATTAATACAGCAGGTAATTTAGGCTTTACACTAACACCTACCTTTGCAGATGGAACCACAAATGCAGATTTATCTGTAGATTTTGATTTTTTTCTTTTTGGGCCTAATGTTGATTGTGGAAATATAGGTCAAGCAATTCGATGTTCTACTACCAACCCTGTAGCAGCTGGATCATCAAGTAATTTAACCGGAATGAATACAACCGAAACTGATACAGCTGAGGGTCCTGGTTCAGGGGGAAATAATTTTGTAAGTGATATAGATGTTTTAGCAGGAGAATCGTATTTTCTAGTCATTGATAGACCTATTGGAATAAGTAATTTTAAAATAGATTGGATAGGGTCAGCTACTTTTAATGACCCCCCAACAGCTACACCCCCAAGCATAGGTCAAGTTTACGATCAAATAGTATGTGATACTGACGGGGTAATTGATAATAGTTCAGTTTTTGACTTAACCCTTAACGAAGGCTCTTTACTAAATGGACAGACAAATATTTTAACAAGCTACCATACAAGTATTAATGATGTTATAACAAATGAAAACCCTATTGCCGATCCCACAAATTTTATAAATACATCATCTCCTCAAGACATATATGTTAGGCTTACAGACCAAACCACTCTTTGTTTTGATACAACAGATTTTCAATTATTAGTTTCAACACAGCCTACTGCCAACACACCAAATACTTATGAAGTATGTGATGATCTAAGTGCAGATGGTTACTATTCCAATTTTTTATTAAACTCTAAAGATTCAGAAGTATTAATAACTCAAGACCAAACTCTTTTTAACATTAGTTATCATCTGACATT
>Ga0209119_1004972_pt1 | contig 10651 bp, 10 predicted proteins | sample COG_03_FD_184747 | JGI IMG/M metagenome (GOLD analysis project Ga0209119, IMG submission 184747) | Pelagic Microbial community sample from North Sea - COGITO 998_met_03 (SPAdes) (version 2) | ecosystem: Environmental > Aquatic > Marine > Neritic zone/Coastal water | place: Helgoland, sampling... | reverse complement strand
GATTGTGTAGAGTTGGGTTAAGCATAGATGATGAGGCCGAAAAAATGAAAAATATGTATAAAAAGTGTCTTAATTAACTTTGTGCTAGGAAAAATGAAAGGACATTTTTTTGAATTTATGTGGTATAGAGGTATCTTAAGCATAGTTAAAAAGTTTAAGTGTTAATTATGGATGCCATAAATGAGAGATAGTAAACGAGTGATTATTTGTACTGAAGATATGTTCAGTTCCAGTAGTTATACAAAGATTTTACAGGGTCAAGGTTACGAAGTTTTTAGTGCTTTTAATGGGAAGGATCTACTTTCTCTTTTTGAGAGACTTCACTATGAATTTGACTTGATCATATCGGATGTTCGAATTCCAGGTTTAGAAAATTTTGATATTGGCGACTATGTGGCACTCCAATCCGGTGAGTTTATACCTATTATAGGTATTGCTGTTTTTCCACGAGATGAAGAGTTGATGATGAATGCCTCTGAAGGTTACACAACTGTTTTAGAAAAAGGTTTTTCAGCGGAAGAATTTATAGGTGCAACCAATTCGCTGCTGGGTTTAGATCTTTATAAGGAAGATGAGATTTCTGATGAGCAAGTGAAAGCCAAGGCTCAGCAATTACAGGATACAGCAACAGTTGTTATCGATAATTCCGAATTTTCAGAGTTTCTTAAAGTTTACGGGCAGAATCGCAGTCGAAATTCTATGATGGACGATATTGCTAAAAACGAAGAGTAGTTTTTTTTAAAAGTTCTATTGAAAGTATTTGTTTTTTATTTTGAATGGAACTTCTTATACCAATCCACAACCAAACAACATAAATGAATTAGGAGTCAACCCCATGAAAAAATTATTAATCTTTGCATTCTTCTTTGCATTCTTCGCAGGTTCAACTGCTCTTGCATGTGATTCTTGTGCAGCGCACAAAAAGACTGATAAGAAAGAGTGTGCAACAAAATGCGACAAAGATGGAAAAAAATGCGACAAAGACGCTAAGAAAGAAAAATGCGACAAAGACGCTAAGAAAAAAGACTGCGATAAGTGCCCTTCTAAGAAGTAAGCAAATCATTACTTTTTGATTGAGAGCGGCCGAATGGCCGCTCTTTTTTTGCTCCGTATCTAGGGGCTTTTGGATGTCGAAAAATACTGGGTTCGGCTTATGCGGGTCATAGTTTTTAATTAATGAAATTTCGACCTTGCAGGTATTAGGTAGCGCTTTATATTGCAGGTCATTATAAATAAGAAAACGTACATAAAAGGGTTTTATATATGAGCGCATTAGCGGCATACATTAAAGATATTGTAGCAAATGGTCAAGAGCCAAATGCTGCGATGGTAGGTTACTTAGCGAATCTCGAGCAAGTAGCTAAAGTCGATAAGTCTATTCCAGCATCGATCATTAAAGAACTAGAAGATCAACGTTCTTACTTGAAGATGATTGCTTCAGAAAACTATTGTTCACTTTCAACGCAGCTAACTTTGGGTAATTTACTTACGGATAAATATGCTGAAGGTTTTCCAAATCATCGTTACTACGCTGGTTGTGATAATATTGACAACCTAGAAGGTCAAGCATGCCAAGAAGCTTGTGATCTTTTTGGCGCAGAGCACGCGTACGTCCAACCTCACTCAGGTGCCGATGCAAATATGGTTGCCTACTGGGCAATCTTGAACAAGGTTGTTCAGCAGCCTTACATGGAAAAAGTTGGCGAAACTAACCTTTACAATTTATCAGATGAGCAATGGGCTGAGCTACGTGCAGCTTTTGGTAATCAAAAACTTTTAGGGCTTAACTATTATTCTGGTGGTCACCTCACTCACGGTTACCGTCACAATGTTTCTGCACGTATGTTTGATGCTTACACCTATGATGTGGACCCAAAGACACAGATCCTCGATTATGATTCAATCCGCAAGCAAGCGGAAGAAATTAAGCCTACAATCCTTTTAGCTGGTTACTCAGCATACCCTCGTAAAGTGAATTTCCGTATCATGCGTGAAATCGCTGATAGCGTTGGTGCAGTATTTATGGTTGATATGGCTCACTTTGCGGGTCTTGTGGCTGGTAAAGCATTTACAGGTGATTTCGATCCAGTGAAACACGCGGACGTTGTAACAACAACGACTCACAAAACACTTCGCGGCCCTCGCGGTGGTTTAATTCTCGCTAAGAAAGAGTTTGGTGATTTCATTGACCAAGGTTGCCCTATGGTTCTCGGTGGGCCACTTCCTCACAGTATGGCCGCAAAAGCTATTGCTTTTAAAGAAGCTAATACGCCTGAGTTCCAAGAATATGCTCAAAACATTATCAAAAACTCCCAGTCTTTAGCAGGCTACTTATCAGAAGGTGGCGTTAATCTTACTTCTGGCGGTACTGATAATCACCTCATGGTTCTCGATGTTACTAACTTTGGTCTAACGGGTCGCCAAGCAGAAGACGCAGTTCGTGCTGCAGGTATTACACTCAACCGTAACTCTGTTCCTTTCGATCCAAATGGCGCTTGGTACACTTCTGGTCTAAGAATTGGTACTCCAGCTTTGACAACTCTCGGTATGGGTGAAGCGGAAATGAAAGAAATTGCTACTATCGTAGTAGAGATTCTTGAATCCACAGAAGCAAACATCATTGCTAAGGGTAAAAACGCCGGCAAAAAATCTCTTGCGAAAGCGACCACTGATGAGGCGGTTATTGCTTCATGCCGTGAGCGCGTTAGCAAACTCTTGAGCCGTTTTGTTCTTTATCCGGAACTCGATACGGAAATTTTGAAACAGGTTTTAAACTAGGATACTTTAATGAACGCAGCAGAAGCAGTAATTAAATGTTTGGAAAAGCATGGCGTAGAGTACATTTTTGGCTACTCTGGCGGTGCGGCGATTCCATTCTTTGATGCTCTGGTTACCACAAAGACAGATATCGAACTTATCCTTGTTCGTCACGAACAGGGTGCTACTCATATGGCCGATGGCTACGCTAGGGCAACTGGGAAACCAGGTGTCGTTTTAGTGACGAGTGGTCCAGGTGCGACCAACACGATTACAGGATTGATAACAGCTCAGATGGACTCAGTGCCAATGATTGTTATTACTGGTCAAACGATTAGCCCTATGTTAGGTAAAGATGCCTTCCAAGAGGCAGATGTATTTGGTATTTCTCTTCCGGTGGTCAAGCATAGTTACTTGGTGCGTTCACACGAAGATATGACTCGCATTGTCAACGAAGCTTTCTATGTTGCGACAAGCGGCCGTCCTGGTCCAGTCATTATTGACGTCCCTAAAGATATTAGCTCGACTGAAGGTGTATTTGACTTAGATGCGGCTATGGATTTACCAGGCTACACAGTGCCAGGCCATGGAGATGTTGACAGAATTAAAGGCATCGCAAAAGCATTTAAGAAAGCCCGCAAGCCAGTGATAATGGTAGGTCATGGATGTATTTTGTCTGATGCGGAAGAAGAACTTAAGCTTCTTGCTGAAAAACTTAATGTCCCAGTAGTTAGTACACTATTAGGCAAAGGTGCTATCTCTGAGAAGCATGACTTAGCTCTCGGTATGCTCGGTATGCATGGTACAGCTTATGCGAACTTCGCAATTAAAAATTGTGACTTAATTTGTTCTATTGGTTCTCGTTGGGATGACCGTATTGTTGGCAAGCTCGATGAGTTTTGTGCCGATGCAGTAAGGATTCACATTGATATTGATCCTTCTGAATATGGTAAAATGATTACTCCGGATCATTGGTGTGTTGGTGATGCTCGTTTAATTCTCGAGGAACTACTTCTTCATGTGGAAGAATGTGATACGAAAGCTTGGGTTAAACAAGTTAAAGAGTGGCGCAATGATTACCCTTTAAAATATGATACTATTGAAGGTGGTTTAACCATGCAGGAAGTTCTTGCTGAGTTAGATAAGCAGAGCGATAGTGAAGCCATTATTTCGACAGATGTTGGTCAGCACCAAATGTGGGCTGCGCAATTCTGTAAATCTACGAAAGGGAAAAACTGGTTGAGTTCTGGCGGTGCAGGTACAATGGGCTTCGGCTTTCCTGCAGCTATTGGTGCTCAGTTTGGTCGCCCAGATGATCTCGTTGTTTCTGTTTCAGGCGATGGCGGTTTTCAGATGACTCTTTTTGAGTTGTCGACAGCAGCCATTCACAAGCTGCCAATTAAAATTTTAGTCCTCAACAATAGTTACCTCGGTATGGTTCGTCAGTGGCAAGAGCTTTTCTTTGATGAGCGTTTGTCAGGTGTTGATATGGTAGGTAACCCAGATTTTGTAAAACTAGCAGAATCCTATGGCGTGAAAGCTTTCCGTATGTCGAGTAGTGATGATGTTGCTAAAGTATGGGAAGAAGCTTTGGCATATAATGATGGGCCATGCTTGATCGAAGCAGTTTGTAACAAAACTGATAATGTTTATCCCATGATCCCTGCTGGAGCTAACTACGATAAAATGTTACTTGAAGCTCCTGAAACGAAGTTAGAAAAGCCAACTGGTTCAACCTAAGGATTTGATGATGAAAGAATTTCAAAATCATACAATAAGTGTTTATATTCGCAATAACCCAGGTGCTTTAATGCGCATGTGTCAGATTTTTTCACGTCGTGGTTACAATATTGATTCTCTTGTAGTTTCACCTGCAATGGATGGACGTTTTTCACGTGTTTCGATTTCTGCGAAAGGCGCAAGCGATAGTTTAAAACAGATTAACCTACAGCTCGAAAAACTCGTCGATGTCGTTCACTGTATTGAGCATAAAGATACAGAGGCAATTGTGCGCGAAATGGTTTTAGTCAAAGTGGCTGCAAACGCGGTTAATCGTGGTGAAATCTTGCAAATCACTAAGCATTTTGGTGGAAAAACAGTCGATTTCACAGACAACTCTTTAGTTATTGAGTGTTCAGGCGCGTCAACCAAGCTTGATGCTATGATTGCGCTCTTATCTAATTACGAAATTGTCGAAATGGTTCGCAGTGGACAGATGTTAATGGCTCGCGGAGAAAAACCCACATAGGGTTTCTAGAAATGTCGGGTCAACTTACTGGAAAGGTTAATGCATTATCAGAACTTCTTTGTCGTCGTGACGAGAATTTTGATGATTTATGCGACTCCTTGCTAAAAAGTGACCTTACTGAACTTCAAAATATGACCATGAAGATGGAGGAGCTTGAGTTACCGGCTAAAGGTATCTTGAGTAAGCTACTCCATTCTCGTCGCGTTAATGAGATCAGTAAAAAAATTCAAGGTACTTTTGAAAAAGCACAAGAAAATTCTTTTGAAGACATTCTCGTCTTAATAGATACGCTGATCTGTAATAAGAATAATCAAATCGCTATCAAAGCTCAGCTGAATTCACTTGAATCTCAGTTGGGGGCAGAGCCTTCATTAGAAAGTTTTAAAACAGTGTTTGCTCGCTTTAGAGCTCGAGGTATTAATTATCAGCAAGCACAGAATTGTTCACTATTTCAACTACTCAATTCGAATCAGGGTATGCCAGTCATTATCTGTGCCTTAGTGGTGCTCTTAGCCAAGCGTAAAAACCTTAAGTTTTTTGGTGTCAATTTGCCAGGTCACTTTATTCTAGCACAAGAATTTGAAGACGGTACTTTAGCTTATTTTGACCCTTCCAGTGAGGGTTTTAAGGAAATGACAAAAAGTGAACTGAGAGTTCTCGTTAATCGTTACGGTTATGAATTGAGGCCTGAAATGCTTGATCCCGTAGGCGAAGTAGAAATTTTAATAAGAATTATGAATAACCTGTACCGCATCTGGGCTGAGCAAAGTAGTAGCCTCAAGTTTCGTGCGGCAGGAAATATCATACAAATGATGAAAGGGGTTTAGATGTCTTTATCTAATGATTTTTATTCCAAAGCTAAAGAACTAATTCCCGGTGGCGTAGATTCACCAGTTAGGGCTTTTGGTGCCGTTGGTGGCGATCCACTATTTTTTGAAAAAGCACAGGGTGCTTATCTAACGAGTGTTGAAGGTGAAGATTACCTCGATTTCGTGATGTCTTGGGGGCCTGCTGTTCTAGGACATGCACCTCAGGAAGTTGTTGATGCCGTTAAAAAACAAGCTGAATCAGCGTTCAGTTTTGGGATGAGTTGCCCGCTTGAATACGATTTAGCCAAGCTAATGACGGACACGATTAGTGGACTCGAGATGGTGCGTTTTGTGAGTTCCGGTACGGAAGCGACAATGAGCGCGATCCGCTTAGCTCGCGGTTTTACTGGAAAAGATCAGTTTATTAAGTTTGAAGGTTGTTATCACGGTCACTCTGATGGCTTATTAGTAAAAGCTGGCTCAGGTGTTTCAACTTTTGGGACGGCTAGTTCTGCGGGTGTTCCTGAAGGTTACACAGCAACAACGCGCACGGCTATATATAATGATCTTGAATCCGTCGAAAGTATTTTACGTGATGGAGAAACTTCTGCAATTATTTTAGAGCCTGTAGCAGGTAATATGGGTTTAGTGCCCGGTGAGAAAGACTTCATTTTAGGTCTACGTAAACTTTGTGATCAGTACGGAGCTTTACTCATTTTTGATGAAGTGATGTGTGCTTTCCGAGTTCATGAAAAAACAGCTGCAGAACTCTATGGTGTCAAACCTGATTTATTCTGTTTTGGTAAAGTGATTGGTGGCGGTTTACCAGTGGGTGCTTTTGGCGGACGCAAAGATGTGATGGAGAAATTGGCTCCATTAGGTCCAGTCTACCAAGCAGGCACCCTCTCAGGCAATCCTCTAGCAATGGCTGCAGGGATTAAAAACTTAGAAGTTTTTCTCCGTGATAAAGTGTGGGAGAAAACGAACGACTTAGGCAAAAGCCTTAATGAAAAAGTTCAAAATCTCATCGCGGGACGCAGTGATGTTTGCTTTACGCAGTTGGGGTCAATGTTCACACTTTTTTTTAAAGAAACTTTACCCAAGAATATGGATGAAGTAGGTGAGTGTGACTTTGATCGTTTTGGTCGCTTTTTTCAGTTTTGCTTAAAAAACAAAATTCTATTACCTCCATCTCAGTATGAAGCAAACTTTTTATCGAGTGCGCACACGGACAAAGACTTGGATCATTATGTATCCACATTAGAACAATTTTTAAAGGAAGATCAATAATGGGTTTATTACTAGATACCGCCTTAGGGAAAAAATGTGAAAGAACGCCGATTTGGCTAATGAGACAAGCGGGCCGTTATATGCCCGAGTACCGCGCCGTTCGCGAAAAGTTTTCCTTTCTTGAAATGTGCATGCAGTATGAGAATGCTGTCGAAGTGACCATGCAACCCATCGATATCCTCGATGTGGATGCCGCAATCTTATTCTCGGATATTTTGACACCATTAATACCAATGGGTTTCGATCTTAAATTTTATGAGGGACGTGGACCCGTTATTCACAACCCAATTGAAACTGCTGAGGATGTATCACGCGTTGTGATTCCAGATGTAACAAAGGGTTCAGATTACGTTTACGACGCACTTTCTGCGATTCGCAAAAAATTGTCTCCAGAGAAAGACTTAATTGGTTTTTCTGGGGCACCTTTCACTGTTGCGTCTTACGCAATTGAGGGTGGTAGCTCAAAGAATTACCTCAAGATTAAAACATTTATGTACACTCAGCCGAAAGCTTATGATGAGTTAATGAATAAAATTGCAGAGATGACTTGTTACTATTTATTGGAGCAGTTCAAAGCTGGTGCTCAAATCGTTCAGATTTTCGATTCTTGGGGCGGTGTTTTGAGTCGCGAAGATTATTTGAAGTACTCGCATCCTTACACGGTTAAGATTATTGATTTTATTAAGAAAGAGACAGGCGGTAAGCCAGTTATTCACTTTGTGAAAGGTGCTAATGCTTATTTCGACTCTGTAGCTGATTCACAAGCGGATGTTTTGGGTACGGATTGGACTTTGCCACTTAATGTCGCAAAAGACTTGTGTAATAACTCACGTGTTCTCCAAGGAAACTTGGATCCTGCATCTTTGTTCTCTAATAAAGAGATTTTAGCTGATAAACTCGAGTTGATTCGAGAACAGGCAAAAGGTTTGAAAGGACACATTTTTAACCTAGGCCATGGTATTATGCCGAAGACTCCAGTAGAAAATGTGAAGTTTGTTGTCGATACTGTTAAGTCTTGGAGAAATAATTAGTTGAAGTCCAGTTACTTGGACTTAGATTTTAAAAAGCTTTAGGAGAATTAAATGAAAATAGTCAAATTACTAATCGTTATGTCTTTCGTTGCCTTTGCAACACAATCTTGCCAAAGTGATCCAGGTGAGTACTCATCTGTAAAGGCAGCTAAATATAATTATGCGCCATACTCAGCTGAAGAAGCGTGGAGTCAAGCAATTCAGCTCTTCGGAGCAAAAGTCGTTGCTGATGATAGTGCAACATTGACTTTGGATGTGCAATACTTTGAAACACCAGTGACGATTACTTTTACACCAATGACTTCTAGAAGTTCGAAGTACACTGTATCTGCTAGACGCTATGTTGTTCTTGGAGCAGAAGATTCAATCAACACTGTTTATCGTGAGCTTGAGCGTCATTACAATCAGTAATGGTCTAAGTTAGATTTTGAAAGCCGGCTTAATCGCCGGCTTTTTTTTGTACTAAAGAGGAGCTTCAAGCCGTTTTTATGTAGTTGTTAATTATTTAACATTAATGACTTATGTATTAAAACGTTAAGAATTCATGAAAAAGAGGAGTGATGTGAGTTCCGGTAAGTTCTTTTTTTGATTTTTGTATTTCCCGCTTATAGCTTAGAAATACAGAAGAAAAATTCTTCTGGTAAAAAGAGGAGCTCATTATGGCCTTTATGCCTTGGTTTACGGTGACACCGACTACATTGATTTGTCTTGCGGGGTATGTCAGAAAAGCAAAATATAGTCAGAGCGAAGAGTCTGAGCAGTTTAAAACTGCTGTAGTAGATGTTTTGATCCCTACATATAATGAAGAGAGAAATATTCTTCTCTGCCTTGAGTCACTACACGAACAAAAATTTAAATATCGAAAAGCCATTTTAATCGATGATAATAGTGATGATCGGACTGTTGAGATTGCCGAAGGTTTTGCAAAAGATGTAGGGATGGATCTAGAAGTTATTGCACGAACGAATCATGTTGGGAAAACACCGGCGGTCAAATTTGAAGCTCGTAGCTCTGATGCCGATGTGGAGTTTGTGCTGGATGGCGATACGGTTTTGAGTTCACCTAATTATTTAAGCAGAGTCATTGAAGAACTCTATAAGTATGACGATGTGGCGAGTTCTTGTGGTGTAGTTATGCCCGAAAGTTTTCGTAAACGAAAGAAGTTCTTAAGTGAAGAACATGTGGCTCGGTATAGTTTGGAGCATCATGTGCAAGGTGAGATGTCTCTAGGAGTCTATCATCATGCTAGCCGTTTTATAAGTAACTGTTACCGAAAAGTTATGTATCTATTTTTACAGCGTTTTATTTACCAAGCTGAAATGAATTATTGTGGCTCAATAGTTAATCCTATTGGATGTGCTGTGGCCTACAAGCGAAAGTATTTAGAAGATATTTTTGATGAATATGAACCCATTTTAGGAGATGATTTGACAGATTCGGAGGATATTTTTCTTGGTTTTGCTTTGGCTGAGGAGGGGTATAGAAATGTTCATGTACAAGATATAGAAGCTCGTACGCTTGAACCTGAATGTCAAGATATCCCCAAGCAGGTCATGATGTGGTCGTCATCTTTTTTACAGAGTTGCTATTATTTCGACAATTTACTCTATTCAATTTTTAAATTCACCAAACGTCACCCGCTTAAGGGGAAAAAGAAACAACCGTCTATAGACGAAACTGCTCATGGTGATGAGGGTCACGAATATACGCATCTATACGGGCGTGATATTGGCGTGATTATTTTTACGGGTTTATGTGAAAAATTAGCTTTCCCAATAGTTTTTTTATTGTTGATTTCATTTCAACTTTGGGAGCCCTTGTTTTTAACTATGCTTGGAGAGGCCATTATTAGTACGACTATATTAGTTGTTTGCATCAGGAAAAAGCGAGTGAAAATGTTTTTTGAAGCTCTGCTAATCACTCCCATTCGCTACTTAGTCATGCTCTTTGATATTGTCGTTATGTTTAAGTTCGCTCGCGATATTTGGGGTAGTAAAGAGAGGCATTGGCGGAAATGAAAACACTGACCTTCATATTGATATTAACTTTATCTTGTAGCTTAATGAGTCAAGTTCAAAATAATGAAGAGTCATTTAGCGCCGAAGTCGTTTTTCCTAGCGAAAATAAAAACTTGATAGAAGAAAAGAAAGTCCTAACTGCAGAAGAATCTCAACAAAAGGGCTTAGAGGCTGAGTATGCTAAACGCTTTGATGTGGCGGTCAGACATTTTGAGAATTATCTAAAGTTAAAACCTCAGGATATAAAAATAGCTTTACGCCTGTCGGATATTTATAATGTTCAAAAAGAATATGAAAAATCTTTAGAAATTCTTCTACTAGCATATGAGCTTGAACCAAATAATGTGAGCGTTTTAAAAAAAGTCTACCAAACATATTCAGCGTTAAATAAACCTGAAAAAGCTTTTGAATACTGTGAAAAAACCTTAGTTTTAGATTCTGACAATGAAGAACTCATGACAGATTATTGTGTTTTAGCTGCCTGGGCAGGAGATATGG
>Ga0209119_1004971_pt1 | contig 10655 bp, 8 predicted proteins | sample COG_03_FD_184747 | JGI IMG/M metagenome (GOLD analysis project Ga0209119, IMG submission 184747) | Pelagic Microbial community sample from North Sea - COGITO 998_met_03 (SPAdes) (version 2) | ecosystem: Environmental > Aquatic > Marine > Neritic zone/Coastal water | place: Helgoland, sampling... | reverse complement strand
AAAAGAGCCTACTAGTAATCTCGTAGATCCTGATATTTTGGCATATTTAGAACTAAGAGGAGAAAAAAAAGTAAAAACATTTTACGGCAGAGCAGATGATTTAGGTGGAAAAATTACTTTTAAAAAAATATATAATTCTATTTCTTACAGGCTAAATAAAAAGTATAAGGATTTTAAAAATGGTAAAAATTTTAGCTCATATTTGACTATTCTACTAAATAGATCTATAAGACATATCCCTAAATATAACCCATATAATTCAATTATGAAGAAAGATAATATGAATTATATTTTCATGCCTTTACATTTTCAACCTGAGGCTTCCTCAGCTCCACTAGGTGGTATGTTTTCAGATCAAGTAAAGATTTTACAATGCATATTAAAAGAGTTGCCGAAAAATTATAAAGTTATTTTGAAACCACATAAACTGATAGGAGGGCATAGACAATTTTTTGAAAGATACGTTAATGATGACAGGGTTATTTTTGTTAATTCATCCTCAGATTCCTGGAGATTAATGAAAAAAAGTAAAGCAGTAGTAACTATTTCGGGAACTATAGGATGGGAAGCTGTTCTTAATTCAATACCAGTATTAATTTTTGGTAGTATTTTTTATCAAAATGCTCCAGGAGTTTATAAAATTAAATCTAGTAAAGATTTAAAGATTGCATTAAACAATATCAATAATCATAAAAAAAGTACAGAAAAAGAATTAATAACATATTTAAGTTATTTATCCAGATCTACAAATAAAGGATGGGTAGATAACAGGTATGGAAAATTAACTTCTCTTTCGAATAAAGAAAATATTGAAAGTCAGTCTAAAGCAATATTAAATTTTATCAAGAAATATGAATAAAAAACTAGTAGTATTTCCCATAGAAATTTGGAAAAGAGAAATTGATGCAAAATTATTCTTAGCTATTAAGCTTATTTTAAGTGGCTATAGAGTTTTAATAGCTGAAATGACTGATGTAAACATTAGGAAGGTGAAAAATGCCATTATTTTACATAAAGACCATGCTGTATGGTCTGATGTACTATTTAAGAATTGGATTAAAAGAAATAATAGTTTGTATGCTTTTGACGAAGAAGGGTTAATTACAAGTAATGATGACTATTACATAAAACATCGTGTTTCAGATTGGGCCATTAAAAACCTTTCTGGCATTTTTATGTGGGGACATAATCAAGAAAATCTTATCAAAAAAAAAGATATTACTGTTCCTTGCTATAAAATTGGATCATGTAAGTTAGAGCTCTCATCAAAACATAAGATTAAATTTAATGATGGAAATAATTCAAAAATTTTAGTAAACACAAGGTTTCCTTATTTAAATGGGAGGTATTCTTCAAAACAGTCTTTAGAACATCTAGGTATTATTTCTAATGACATTGATTTAGAGAAGTTTGAAAACTTTATAGAATCAGAATATATTATCAGAAATGAGTTTATTAAGCTTTTAAAGTTATTAGCTGCTAATAACTATTTGATTACTTTAAGACCGCATCCATTAGAAGATGTAAGCTACTATGAAGATTATTTCAATTCATATACAAATATTAAAGTTAATAACACTGATGATTTGTATGATCAAATTAAAGAAAATAATATACTAATCCATGATGGTTGCACTACTGCAATTGAAGCTAGTTCAATGGGGCGTAAAGTTTATGGGTTAAGGCCTTCAAATTTGAAGGATGCTTACGATGATACTGCTAATGGATTTTCAGTAAATTTCAACAATGCTGAAGATTTGTTAAACGAAATATCAAATGGCGATTTTAAATTAATTAAAAATGTTAATGCTGAATCAAAAGTTTTTGGATGGGGAAATCTTAATTCATCACAATTTATTATTGATATTTTTAACAAAGACTTAATTGACAATAGAAATTCTCCAAAATCAAAAATAGACATAAGATTAATAGTTAAAAAAACAATCTTTCAAATTAATAAGTTATCATTTGGTGTTTTGATGAATTTTAAAGTAGTCAAAAATATGGTGAATGGTAGAGATAATCTCAATAAAAAATTCCCTGACGTTAATTGTAATGATTTAAATGAAAAAATAAATAATTTAAATAAAAAAATATTTAGTAATTATGAAAATGAGTTATTAAAAAAAATAAGAATAAATAAACTATCTAAAAAAGCTTTTACAATTGATCTCTAAAACTGAAATGACAAAATATATTTTTATGTCAATAGCAATATTGGCTTATTTATATTTTGGTTATGACTTAGATTCACACGATTTGTTTGAGACTAATCGTTTTTATTTTAGATGGTTCGAAAGTCTTTCTAAAACAGCATTAAATAAAAAAACTTTTGTATCAGCATTTACAAATACAGCTGTGATTATAGGTGCATTTGAGCCAATTTCTGTTTTTATAGCTTTTGTATTATCAAAATTATTAAACGTCTCAAATATTATACATTTAACCAATATCTTATTTATTATTGTTTCATATAAGATGGTTAATTCAAAAAATAAATTCAACATATTGATATTCACATTAATTACTATTGAGTTTTTATTTGGATATTATTCTTCAATTTTATTGTTTCAAACTCATAGACTAAAATTTGCAATTATAGTGTTTTATTTACTACTGATAAATAAATCTAATTTAGTTAAATTAACAACTATTCCTATATTACTACATTTTTCTTTTTTAATTATAAGCCCATTGATATACTACTATTCAAACTCATTAATTAAAGTTAGAGATAATCTAAAATATATAGTTGGAGTTGTTCTATTAATTGCTATTTTTTATAATATTTCAATACAAAATAGTCAGGTTTTTCAGGTTGTTTTAAATAAATTAGAGTATTTTACTGTAAGTTTGAATTACATTTATTTTTTTGTAATCATTTTCTTAATATTTATGTTTTTTGAACATAAAATTAAGAAAGTCATGAATTATTTAATAGTACTTTATTTTATTTCTATTGTCTTATTTATTGACTTATCTAGAATACTAATGCTAGTATATTTAGTTTTAGCTCCTCTTATAATTTACAATGGAAATAAATCTATTTTTATTAAAAAAACTTTAACTTCAATTACTCTACTTATTTCTATTTTTTGCTGGTCGATTTTTAGAGGAATTAATTTTAGCTTAATATGAAAAAAAAAATACTATTCAATTGTACTACTAATATTGTGGGAGGAGGTGCCAAAAATTCTTATATCTTTATAGAATTCTTATCAACTTTTAAGAAAATTGACAACCTATTTTGTTGCGTTTCTCCTCAGGTTTACAACCTATTGATTGACCAAGATTTTATTAATAAGAATCAACTTTTTTTATTTAAAACCTCACCTAGTAAATCGATTAAATCTAGAAATAGGTTAAAAAAAATAGTAGAGGAGAATAACATTGATCTAGTTTATACTATGGCTGGACCTGCTTATGTTAACTTTAAGTGTACTCATGTTTTAGGAATCAGCAACCCTTATTTAACTCATGCCAATTATAAAATTTTAAATTTTAGTGTTAAGGAATTAATTTTCACAAAGCTTTTAGTAGCCTATCAAGCTTTTTGGGCTAAAAAAGCAGATTTCATGGTTTTTCAGACTTTTCAATCAAGAAATGGATGGTTAAATAAAAATAAATTTGATAAAGTAAAAACTTCCGTAGTTGCTAACTCGTTTGATCTAAAGTTTATTGATTTATATAAAAATTGTAATTTTTTTAAGTCATACACAAATGCAAAAGTAGTATTTATCCCAGGAAGTGCATTTCATCACAAAAATCACATAATCATCTTTAAGATTTTAGAGAAACATTTAAAACTTATTGAGACTTTAAATATTATCTTTGTAACAACATTGGGAGAAAATACAAGTATATATAAATCTATGCATTCTAAGCTTGCTAACATTGATGCTCTCAAATACTGGGATAATTTGGGAAAAGTAAACTACAATTCAATTTGTGAAATATATAAAATGTCTGATGTGATTTTTATTTCTAGTCTATTAGAAACATTTTCAGCAACTTATTTAGAAGCTATGATTACTGAAAAGCCATTAGTTGCAATGAAACTTACTTTTGCTGAAGAGATTTGTAAAGAACATGCTGTTTATGCTGACCCTAATAATGTTAACGATATTGTTGGAAAATTGACTAAAGCCCTAAGTAATGATAGAAAAAACACTAAAAGTTTAAATTACGTTAAGAAAAATTTTGTAAGCTCAGCTGAAAGAAATAATTTGATTTTTAATTTAATTTCGTCTAAATTCAAGAAATGAAGAAAAAAGTAGCTTTTATTCCTGCTAGATCAGGAAGCAAAGGATATCCAAATAAAAATATACAGAAGCTTCAAGGACTAAGTTTAATTGAGATAGCTATAAAAACTGCAATTGAATCAAAAGTTTTTGATTTTATAGTCTTCAGCAGTGATTGTAACGAATATTTAAGTATTATTAAAAAATTTGTTCCTAATGAAAAAAAAATATTTATTCACAAAAGAATTTCAGGTCATTTAGATAATGATGAGGTAGATGAAATGATGATTGATGTTCTTTCTGAGATCTTCCAAGACAAGCATGAACTCACAGTAACTCTTTTATATCCTACTTCACCTGGTAGATCATCAAAATCAATAACACAAGCTATGGAGTTATTTGATAAGAGTTTGGATGAAAAGCCTGTTATTGGTGTTACGGAATTTACAGATTACATATGGACTAGTTCTCCTTATGTGTATCCTTTAAATTATAACCCTAAAAATAGAAAAAGTAGGCAAAAACATAAAAAAAAATTTTTTAAAGAAAATAAATCCATTTATATATTTTCATTTAATAAATTAAAAACTACCGGTACAAGAGTTTATGATACTCCAAGCTTATTTGAAATGCCTTATAAAGAAAGTATAGATGTAGACAATGAATATGATTTAGATTTAATAAAAATGCTTCATGCGTAATAAACTTAAATTATACAATAATCCTAATGGTTTTGGAAGTAGAAAAACTATTTTAATTGTATTAACTGCACCATGTTTGGAATGGATAACAAGACTCAATATTCCACAAGGATTGAATGTGAGTGTACTTTTAAATAGAAATGATTGTAATAATCCAATCGATTTTAAAAGAAGAATAGATCGTTTATTGAGGCACCCAAATGTTATAGGGGCTGTAATTGTTAGAATGGGTTGCGAATCCTTTCAAATTTCTAATGATTATTTGATTGAATTAAATGATTATACTATTTCATCTGTGGATTTACAGAAAATATTTGATGAATTAATTGAAATTGCAAAAAATATTCATAATAAAATTAATACACAGCGGATTGGTGTAAGCTTTTCTAAAGTTAATATATCTATTAAATGTGGAGGAAGTACAAAAGATAGTCAAGAAACAGCAAATTCATTCGCTGGAACCTTAATTGATAATTTAATCGAAAAAGGGATTAATGTTATTTTTAACGAACCACAAGAAACAATAGGCCTTGAAGATTTATATAAAGAAAGAGTTTCTGAAGGGGACTATAACAAATGGAAGTCTTTTATTAACAAACTTCCAAAAAACTATGACGAATCTTTCATGAATCAAGGTAATCTAAGAGAAGGCATAAAAAATATTTTACAAAAATCACTTGGTTCTATTAAAAAAGTAGGATATGCAAATTTTGGAGTCTATAACATTAGTGAATACCCAATAAATACACCAGGTTTAAATCAAATTCTAGGAACTAATCAAGAACCTGAATCTATGTATCAGATGATGGAATATGGTTCAATACTAAATTTGTATATAACCGGTCATGGCGGCCTATTTGGAACTCCTATATCTCCCTTATTCTCTATAGGTAAGTCAAAGTTTAACAGAAGCAAAGCATTGGACGTAGAAGTTCCTGAAAATATAAATATGTTAAGGTCTAATGAAGTAATAGATAAAATTATTAGGGTGTTAGAAGGTGAATTAACAATAACAGAAAAATTAAATATTTCACTCACATGAAATCAATTGCGTTAATTGGATTTAAAGGAAATCTAGGTAAGTTAATTGTTAATAAAATGAATTTTATTCAATTTAAATTCGACTTAGATAATATTGAAGATTTTTTTTGTTTAACTAAATGTGATACGGTTATTCATCTTGGCGAACACAGTAGCCCAGATATTAGTTTAGAAAAATCTACAGATAATATTAATTCTACAATTAAAATTTTAAACCATTCAGAAAAAATTGGAGTTAAACACTTTATTTACGCAAGTAGTCATCGTAGATATGGTTCATGGGAGAATCATATAAAAATTAACGAACCGATAAAACCCTTAATTCCCATAACTTTTTATGGAGCAGCAAAGGGATATATTGAAGATGTTTTAAAGTTAAAATCTTTAGAATCAGCAATGCATTACTCTTTATTAAGGATAGGAACAATTTTGATAGATGAATATGAAGATGAAGAATTAGAATTACTAAATAACGAGTGGGCAGGCAAATACAAATACACTAGAGTTAAAGGAGGAGTTTTTCTTGATTTTCTTACCAAAATTTTATTAAGTGAAACAAATCAAAAATTTTTAGTTTACAACATATTACCAAAAAAATCAATTTTAAATAAAATTTTCGATGGCAAAAATTTCCATAATTATTAGGACATATAACGAGGAATATTGGTTGCCTTACATATTACAATCATTAAAAAAGCAGACAATTCAAGATTTCGAAATCATAAACGTTGACAATCGAAGTAAGGACAGAGGTGTTGAGATACTTAAAGCAAGTAAACTTGATGTTAAGTATGTAAATATAGATTATTATTTACCAGGAAAGTCTTTAAATATGGGTTGTGAAAAAGCAAGTGGTAAAATACTTGTTTTTGTAAGTGCTCATTGTATACCTAGCAATGAATATTGGTTAGAAGAACTATCAAATCCAATTTTAAATGGTAATTTTCAAGCAGTTTACGGAAGACAAATTCCTTGTGAAATGTCTAATAGTATCGACAAAAGAGATTTATTTTTAACTTTTCCCAATGAGAGTAGAATTCAGAAATACGATAGCTTTTTCCATAATGCAAATAGTGCTATATCTAAGGAATTATGGACTAAAATCCCATTTGATAATAAAGCAACTAACATTGAAGATAGATTATTTGGAATAAAATTAATTGAAAATAATATTCAAATTTATTATAACTCAAAAGCAAATGTTGTTCATTACCATGGTTTACATCAGTCTGGAAACGAAGAAAGATTAAATGGAGTTGTGAAAATTTTAGAAAAAGCTAAACTGATTGAGTATGAGACAGATTATGTAAACCATGATAAACATCGAATTCTTCATACTACAATTATTACTAAAAGAAATATTGAAAATGTAGATTTGAAAATTTTAGAATCATTAAATGTGGTAATCACTAATATAAAAGATTTGGATTTTCCATTGGAAAAGTACTATACAAAGATAGGTTCTCATTCTAAAGTGCTTGAGCTATTATCTGAATTAGTAGAATACTGTTATCAAGAGGGATACGATTATGTATATTACAAAGCAGCTGAAGACTGGTTTATTGACGAAGAAATTATAAAACAAGGTGGGAAAATGTCAATTCAGGCAATTTCTTACTCTAAAAGAGTGATTTCTCAATTGATTAAGTATGATGGAAGTCACAATGAATTAATATCTAAATATGGAGTAGAGAATAATTTTTATGAAATAAATATTTCTAAAGGATTATTAATACATAGAAGTATTTTGTCTGCTTCACCTGAAAAGATATATCGATTGATGAAAATGATTGTTCAAAATTAAAAATATTTTTATTAATGTGTGGAATTTTAGGATATTTTGGAAATGAGGCTGTAAAGTTCTCAGAAAGTAGTTCATTAGAGAGGATTTCTCATAGAGGACCTGATAACTCTCAATTTTTATGTAAGGATAACTTTTATTTAGGGCATACAAGACTTTCAATTGTTGATCTATCTTCAAATGGAAATCAGCCTATGATTTCTAGAGATGGAGATTATGTACTTATTTTTAATGGAGAAATATACAATCATCAACTCTTAAGAGAAAAATACCTTGAGCATGTAAAATTTGTATCTACAGGAGATACAGAAACTCTTTTGTATGGCTTGATATTACAAGGAGATGAATTCATAGAAAAGCTCAATGGGATTTTTGCATTTGCTTTTTATAATTTGAAATCTGGAGATTACACAATAGCTAGAGATCATTTTGGTGTAAAACCGCTCTATTTTTATACAAATGAGAACGAAATTTGTTTTTCATCAGAACTTAAAGCTATTTACAACTTTATTCCTAATAAATCAGTTAATAGAAATAGTTTAAAAAATTACCTAAATTTCCTCTGGTCGCCTGGTGAAATAACCCCCATAAACGAGATTAAAAAGTTATTACCTGGAAAATTTATAAAAGGTAATTCTTTTTCAAAAGAAAAATCTGTTATATCTGAATATTATAATCTAAAATTTAATGATGAATTGATAGCAACAAAAACAGAAAAAGAGTGGGTAGACTTATTGGAACTTCATCTTTTGAAAGCTGTAGAAAGACAAATGATGTCTGATGTACCAGTTGGTTTTTTTCTGTCAGGAGGTTTAGATTCTAGCTTAATCGTAGCAATTGCAAAAAAAATATTTCCCAAAAAAAAATTAACCTGTTATACTATAAAGAGCGAAGATTTTAAAAATGAAGGATTTACAGACGATCTTACATATGCAAATAAAGTTGCCGAATATTTAGACGTTGACTTAAAAATTATAAATGCTGATTCAGATATTATAGCTGATTTTGATAAAATTATTTACCACTTGGATGAACCTCAAGCAGATCCTGCAGCAATCAATGTATATAATATATGTAAAGAAGCAAGAAAAGACGGTATAAAGGTACTACTAGGAGGTACAGCTGGTGATGATTTGTTTTCTGGTTATAGAAGGCATAGAGCATTAAAACTAGAAATGTTTATTGAGAAAATTCCTAAAGTATTTAGGAAATTAATTAAAGTTATTTTTCAAATTACTGGTGCAAGTAATCCTTTTTTTAGAAGAATAAAAAAACTCACAGCTAATATAGATAAGAATAAGTCTGACAGAATGTTAGGTTATTTTGATTGGATAGATTCATCTATACTAGAAAGTTTATTCCTTGAAAAGAATAATTTTGATCACCATACCTTTTTTAAAAAATTGAATAAGCAACTTCCGGAATCAACTACCAATTTAAACAGAATGCTATATTGGGAATTGAAGACTTTTTTAGTAGACCATAATCTTAACTATACTGATAAACTTAGTATGGCAGCAGGAGTTGAGGTTAGGGTCCCTTTTTTAGATAAAGAATTAGTTGAGTTTTCAACAAAAATTCCTGTTAATCTTAAAATTAAACGGAATGAAACTAAATATATTTTAAAAAAAGTTGCTGAAAGATATTTACCCAAAGAAGTAATTTATAGACCTAAAACAGGTTTTGGTGCTCCTGTTAGAAAATGGATAATTAATGATATGGACTCTATTATCAATGACTATTTATCTAAAGAAAGAATTGAGAAAAGAGGTATATTTAATTATAAAAAAGTTAATGAGTTAATTGAAATAAATAAATTAGGGAAAATTGATGCATCCTATACAATTTGGGCTTTATTAGCCATCGAATCTTGGATGTTGCAATTTTATGACAAATAATATGAAACAGATAATACAAGACCTTAAAAAAGGAGATACAATTTTAGAAGAAGTTCCAGTCCCTAGAGTAAAATCTGGAAGTGTTCTTATTCAAACAACAAGGACATTAGTTTCTTTAGGAACTGAGAGAATGTTAGTTGATTTCGGTAAAGCAAATTTCATCCAAAAGGCAAAACAACAGCCAGATAAGGTGAAAATGGTATTGGATAAAGTTAAGACAGATGGATTAAGACCAACATTAGAAGCTGTATTCAATAAGTTGGGGCAGCCATTACCTCTTGGATATTGTAATGTAGGTAAAGTAGTTGCTGTCGGTAAAGGAGTTACAGAATTTTCTATTGGAGATAGAGTTGCATCAAATGGAAATCACGCAGAATTTGTTTGTATTCCCAAAAATTTAGTTGCAAAAATTCCGGAGAACGTAACAGATGAAGAAGCTGCTTTTACAGTTATAGGAGCAATTGGTCTTCAGGGTATTAGATTATTACAACCAACATTTGGAGAAACGATTGTAGTTGTTGGTTTAGGACTAATAGGATTGATAACAGCAGAATTGTTATTAGCAAACGGATGTAATGTCATAGGTTTTGATTTTGATTCTGAAAAAATTAGAATCGCAAAAGAAAAAGGAATTATAGCTATTAATCCAGCCGAAGGAAATGATCAAGTGAAGTTTGTGGAATCATATACTAATGGAGTTGGTGCAGATGGAGTAATTATTACGGCCTCAAACAAAAGCAATGAAATTATTTCTCAATCTGCAAATATGTGTAGAAAAAGAGGTAGAATAATTCTTGTTGGGGTAATTGGTTTAGACATCAGTCGTGCAGATTTCTTTGAAAAAGAAATTACATTTCAAGTTTCTTGTTCTTACGGTGCAGGAAGATATGATGAAGAATACGAACAAAAAGGACATGATTATCCAATTGGATATGTGAGATGGACAGAAAAACGAAATTTTGAAGCGGTTCTG